>OCTW013431062.1_pt1 | contig 34150 bp, 25 predicted proteins | sample 1539671 | NCBI WGS metagenome assembly OCTW01 (sample SAMN02144230, study PRJEB22623) | gut metagenome | biome: sheep rumen | host: Ovis aries | place: New Zealand
TTTCGGAAGAGCAGAGGATATCCAGACGAACACTTTTCGAGTCCGGTCCTGCTTCTATTGTACCCTCAGTCCGGATACTTTCGATAGAGGTAATGTGAATATCGGGCAAAACGAGCTGCAGAAAATGCAGACAGTTGTCCGGATCGCCCATAACCTTTGCGAAAAGATAGCGGTTCTGAATGGTGAGGCTTTCCCATTGCTGCTCAAGCTGTTTGTAGAGTGTGAGAGTTCTGCTTTGTTCCATGAATTTCTCCTCCTTGTAGGATGGTGCAGGAGAAATGCGGACTGTGGCAAACTCCTGCGGATGAAAAAGTCTGCGTGCATGAGATTCGTTCGAATGAACAGAAGTGATAGAAAGACAGGACCGGTAAAAGCCGGCGTTCATCAGAAGACGAAGAGCATGTCACTGCTGTGATTATAGCATAGATGCATCCTATCGGTGAAGAAAATAAGAGCGAGCCGGGCCGAATAAATCAGTCCACGCGGCGGAGCCTACGGAGAGCCAAAGTGAGCACCGCGCGGACAAGTTTTCCCATCCCCGGCCGCCCCGGCTCGATGTACTCGATGTATAATAAATCATCGCGACTGGCGATCGCAGTGAAGAGGAGTTTGAAGCAGCATGAGCTATTCTTTTTATACAGGCGCCTCCGGTGCCGGAAAAAGCAGTGAACTTCATAAAAAAGTCATCGAATATACAAGCGGTTCCTTAGGCCGCTATGCCATGTACATTGTGCCGGAGCAGTATACGATGCAGACGCAGAAGGAGCTTGTCCTGGCATCACCAAATCATGGGATCATGAACGTCGATGTTTTGTCCTTTGGAAGGCTGGCACACCGAATCTTCGCGGAAGTCGGAACCGACGACAGAACGCCGCTGGATGATGTAGGAAAAAGTCTGATTCTGCGTAAAGCGGCAGCAGGCTGTTCGAGGGACCTTTCTGTTTTGAAGGGACAGATAGACAAGCTGGGTATGATCAGCGAGATCAAGTCGGTGATTTCCGAGTTCATGCAGTATGGGATCGGGGTGACCGACGTCGACGACCTCATTCGGTATGCCAGAGAGCACGGGCAGGGCGCGCTGGCCGCAAGACTTCAGGATATCCGGCTTCTGTATCAGGCTTTTCTTGCCTATGAGAAAGAGCGTTTTATTACGAATGAGGAGACGATGGACCGGCTTGCACAGGCGATACCGCAGTCCCGCCTGATTCCGCCAAGCATTCTGATTTTCGACGGATTTACGGGGTTTACGCCGGTGCAGTACAGGGTGCTGTCTGCTTTGATGCAGCGGGCAAAAAAGGTGATCTTCAGTCTGACGATCGGTGAGGACGGAGGACCTTCCGCGGCCGAATGTGAGAATCCGCATGTTCTGCTGGACGAACAGGATCTCTTTTACCTTCCGCGCAAAACAATCCGTGACATCACAATGCTTGCCGAAAAGGCGGGTGTGCCCCATGACAAGGATGTGACGTTTGGCGAGGGTACGCCCGGCCGCTTTTCCGGCAGCGCGGCATTCGCACATCTGGAGAAGTCACTGTTCCGCTTCCCGTTAAAGCCCTATGAACCGGAGGAAGACAACCGCAGAGCGGCTGCCGGAGCCGCTCTGTCCGGCAGCGCCTGCCCCGCAGGCACCGCAGCCGGACAGAGCCCTGCAGGTTCTCGCGCAGGAACTTTTCCTGTCGAAATCATGCAGGCTGACTCTGTATCAGAAGAAGTCCGTCAGGTCTGCATCCGAATCCGGGAGCTGGTGCGTTCGGAAGGGTATGCTTTCCGCGACTTCGGCATCGTGGCGGGAGATCTTGCCACCTATGCCGACGAGCTCGAGCTGCAGGCAGCACGTTATGACATTCCGCTTTATGTCGACCGGACGAGGGCTGTGATCCAGAATCCCCTGACGGAAGCCGTGCGGAGCGTTCTTCTTGTGATCTCGGAGAGTTTTGCGTACAGTGCTGTTTTCCGGTATCTGCGGAGCGGCCTGTCGAATCTTCTTCCCGAAGAGACAGACCGGCTGGAAAATTACTGCCTTGCGCGCGGCATCCGTTCCAAGGGGAAATGGATGGAGCCGTTTGAAGGTGATTTCGAAATACTCCGCCGGAAGTTTCTTTATGAACTGGAGCCTTTGATCAGCGCGGACAAAAGCGCGGCCGCAAGGACAGGGGCTCTGTATGAATTTCTGCTGCGAATCCATGCGGCAGAGAAGATGCAGGCACTTGCCTCCAAATTCGAAAAAGAAGGTGACCCGGTTCGCGAAAAGGAATATGATCAGATTTACCGCGCGCTGATCGCGCTCCTGGATCAGATGTACGAACTATTAGGTGATGAACCGGTTTCCGCTGCGGATTACACGGAACTGGTGGATGCCGGACTGCAGGAGATTAAGCTTGGTACTTTGCCGCAGAAAGCGGACCGCGTCCTCGCAGGTGATATCGAGAGGACCAGACTTTCTGAGGTGAAGGTGTTGTTTTTCATCGGGGCAAACGACGGAAGCATCCCGCGCGCGACATCTAAAGGCGGCCTCATTTCCGATCTGGACCGTGAATTCCTGCAGGAGTCGGGACTCGAGCTTGCGCCGACGCCGCGGCAGCAGATGTACATTCAGCGTTATTATCTGTATCTGAATCTGACAAAACAAACCGCGCGTCTCATTGTCTCTTTCGCCGCCGCGGCACCGGACGGGTCGGCACTTCGCCCTTCCTACCTCATCGATCTTCTGCGCCGCATGTTTCCTGCGGTGAAGGTCCGGACACCGCAGCTTCGCCCGATGGAGCAGCAGCTCGTGTCCGACAAAGATTCCGTGCATTTTCTTGCCGCGGGACTCAGAGAGTTTGCGGACGGACTATATGACAGAAAGCCGGAAGAGAAAGACCGCTTTCTTACCGTTTACGGCCTTTGCTGCGGCGCGGGAAGGCCGCAGGCGGCTGCGGTAAGGAGGCTTTCCGAAACGGCTTTTGCGCGCTACACGCCGATGCGGCTTTCAGCGGAAACCGCGGCGCTTGTTTACGGCGATATCATCCGGGGCTCCGTTACAAGACTGGAGACCGCGGCGCAGTGCTACCTGAAACAGTATCTGCAATATGGACTGCGGCTGAAAAGGCGCGGCAATTATACTTTCGAGCCCGCGGATTCCGGCACTATTCTGCATGGCAGCATTGAGAGCTTCGGCCGGAAGCTGCGGGAGCATCACCTCTCCTGGAAGGAATTTACGAAAGAAGAGGGAAGAACACTCATCAGGGAAGCGCTTTCCGAGACGGCAGACCAGTATAATCATGGTCTTGTATATGCGTCCGCGCGAGATGCGTACAGGCTGGGAAGGATGGAGAAAATACTCGAACGCACGATTGAGACGCTGCAGTATCAGCTGCAGCAAGGGGAGTTTGTGCCGGCGTATTTTGAGGTCGATTTTGGCTACGGAAGCGCTATGAACTTCAGACTTTCCGACGGACGCAGCCTTTCTCTGACAGGGCGCATCGACCGCGTGGACCTTTGCGGAGACGAAGGGAACCTGTATGTCAAGATCATTGATTACAAATCGGGAAATCCGGACCTGAATAAAGATAAGATGGCCGCGGGCCTGCAGCTGCAGCTTCTGCTGTACATGGATGCCGAAAAGGAACTGCTGGAGAAGCTGCACCCGGGCAGAAATGTGATTCCTGCGGCGCTTCTGTACTATCATTTCGGCGATCCTCTGATCCGGAGTGAAACCCTTCTGCCGGATGATCCGTGTGTTGACGGGAATACGGCAGAAAAACTGCGGGAAGCGCACATTCACGCGATACGAAAGAGCCTGTGCCCGAAAGGCATGGTGAACGCCGACCCGTCGGTCATTCACCTGCTGGACCGTTCGGAAGAAGCGGACAGCGCGGTCATTCCGGTCCGGCTGACGAAAAAGGCACCGCAACAGGTCGCCAAAACATCGGCAGCCAGAACTTTCGACGAAGCGGAGTTTAATGCAATGACAGAAGCGATGAAGCGAAGAATCCTGGAGCTTGCTCTGCAGATCATGGAAGGAAACATTCAGGCGGATCCGGTGGCGCTCGAAGGCGGAAGAAGCGCCTGCACGTTCTGTGATTATCAGGATGTGTGCGGCTTTGACAGGAAACTGCCGGGCTGTCGTTACTATCAGGTTTTTGAAAAGATCCCGAAAGAGGACAGGGAGCAGTAATCGGATATGGGATTTCATTTTACAGAAAATCAGACAAAGGTGCTGAATGCCAGAAATCATAATATTCTGGTCTCGGCGGCGGCGGGCAGCGGCAAAACAGCCGTCCTTGTCGAACGCATCATCCGGATGATCAGCGAGGGAGAAAAGCCGCTCGATATCGACCGGCTTCTTGTCGTGACGTTCACGCGGGCAGCCGCGGCGGAAATGCGCGGGAGAATTGGCAGAGCTATTTCGGACCGCCTTGAAAAAGAACCGGACAACCGGCACCTGCAGCGTCAGGAAACGCTTCTGCACCACGCGCAGATCACGACGATTGACAGCTTCTGCAGTTTTCTTCTGCGCAACAATTTCAGTGACATCGGCCTGGACCCCGGCTGCAGGCAGATGGATGACACCGAAGAAAAACTGCTGCGCAGCGATACGCTGGACAAGTTCGTCGAGCTGCAGCACGAAAAGAATGATCCGGCATTTCTTGCGGCGGCGGACTACTTTTCGGCGGAGGGAGACGGAAAGCTGGAAGAGCTGATCGGCCGGCTTTATTCGGCTTCCAATTCGCATCCTTCGCAGAAAGACTGGCTGCTTGCGCACCGGGAAGATTACAGCGTGCAGGGGGAGGAAGACCTGCTGCATCAGGCGTGGTTCCGGAGTCTTCTTCTGGACGTTCTGGACACGATCGAAGATACGAAGGAAATCTATCGCGCGATTGCTTCTATCTGCGCGCAGCCGGACGGGCCATATCCGTACGCGGATATTCTGGAACCGGATCAGGAAGCGGTTTTTGCCCCGTTCGGCATAACCGATCCGGAAAAGGGGTTGCAGCAGGCACGCGGGATTTTGCTTGATGAGAGCGCGGATACAGATGCGCTGCGGGATGTTTTTCAGAAACTTGCGGCCGGCTGCGCGGCTCCCTCATCCTTCGCAAAACTTCCTTCGATCACAAAGAAAATGACGACCGTCAGCGACGAGAAGAAAAAGCTTGCCGGCGACCTTCGAAAATCGGTGAAAGAGCAGCTGCAGAAATACAATACGGAGATTTTCACAGCAGACCTGCGGACGCTCGTTTCACGGATGAACAGGGTAGATGCCGCGCTGCGGGCTCTCGTCGATACAACAATTTCTTTTATCGATATGTACGCGCAGGTCAAAAAAGACCGCGGCCTTATTGATTTTTCCGATCTTGAGCGTTTGGCACTGCTGATACTTCTGGAACGCAGGGTGAATACGGACGGAACGGTCAGCTATGTGCCAAGGAGCGGCGCGAAGGCGTATGAGAAGTATTTTGACGAGGTACTGATCGACGAATATCAGGACAGCAACGAGGTACAGGAGCTTCTCTTATCGACGATTGCGGGTGAGTCGGATGGGCGCTTCGCACGGTTTATGGTCGGCGATGTCAAACAGAGCATCTACCGTTTCCGGAACGCCCGCCCGGAGATCTTTGTCCGGAAGTTTGACACCTACAAGCCGGATGATCCGCAGTGTGAACGAATCGACCTTGATCAGAATTTCCGGAGCCGTCCCGAAGTGCTGGACGCAGTCAATGCTGTTTTCCGGAAGATCATGCGGAGGGAAATCGGCGGCGTCGATTATGATGCGACCGCCGAACTGAAAGCCGGAGCTGTCTATCCGCCGCTGCCGGAAGGGATGACGGATACAGCGGAACTGCTGCTGGTTGCCGGTATGCCGGATGAGGATACAGATGACGCCGGAAAAGACACCGGGAAAACCTCCCCGGACGCCGCGGAATCTGCCGGAGAGACCTCCGCGGATGAGAATGATGTGGCTTCGCTTTCCAGCCATAAGAAAGAGGCGCTTGCCGTGGCGCAGCGCATCCGCAGGATGGCAGGCTATGAGCTCGTGACCGACAAAGAGACGGGGCAGCTCCGTCCGGTGCGATACAGCGACATTGTAATTCTGCTGCGTTCGGGCGGAAGCTGGTATGACGCGTTCCGCGAGATTTTCGAGCTGCAGGGAATTCCCCTGTATGTGGACAATAAGACCGGATACTTCGCAGCCGAGGAAATCCGGGAAGTTCTGCAGCTGCTGCGGGTCATCGACAATCCCAGGCAGGATATTGCGCTTTATGGAACGCTGCGGGGATATTTTGGCGGCTTTTCGGAAGATGAAATCGGCAGAATCCGTGCCTCCTTCAAGCCTGGCGAAGGCAGCGGGACCGGCGCCGCGGACAAGGGGCAGAGCGGAGAGGATACTTATACTTTCGAGGGAGAGAATCAGTTTCTGCTGGACGCGGTGATTTCGTATGCAGGTGAAAACACCGAAGCCGGCAGAAAATGCGCCGCATTTCTTTGCTTTCTGGATGCGTGGCGGGAACGCGCGCGAACCATGCCGATTCATACGCTGCTGGAGCAGTTGATTACGCAGACCGGGTATGACGACTATGTCACGGCGCTTCCGGCAGGCGGACAGCGCAGGGCAAATCTGCAGGCGCTCATCGTGCGCGCGCAGGACTTCGAGAAGACGGCGTTCACCGGACTTTTCAATTTCATCCGTTATATTGATCAGATGCGGGAGAGAAAAGTTGATTACGGAGAGGCGAATGTCCTGGATGAAAACGCGGATGTCGTCCGCATCATGACCATCCATAAGAGTAAAGGACTGGAGTTCCCGGTTTGTTTTGTCTGCGGGACGGCAGGAAGACTGGCGTTTAAAGGCAAAGACTCGCAGGGCTCCGTGATCATTGACAGCGATCTGGGTTTTGGGATTGACTATATCGACACTGTCTACCGGAGTGAGCTTGTAACGCTCCGGGGTCTTGCCGTGCGGGACAAGATAGAGCGCGACAGCCTCGGAGAAGAATTGCGCGTTCTGTATGTCGCGCTCACACGCGCGAAGGAGAAACTGATTATCACCGGCTATGTGCGGCGGCACAGCGCGAGGGAGAAACAGCTGCAGAAAGCTGCGGCAGGCATTGCGCCCGGCGCCGGACCTCTGCCGGTTCCCGTCATCCGAGGCGCCAGCAGTTATCTCGACCTGATCCAGCTGGCCTTCACGGAGATGACGCCGGCGCAGCAGCGGGATTTTCGGGTGGAAAAGCAGGATATCACAGATCTTGATCTGCGCGAAGTGGAAGAGAAGCTGACGCTTGGCGTCCGGAAAGAAACGCTCCGTGCGGCGCGGGAAGGCGGCATTACGAAGCTGCCGCTCCCGGCGCTGGCGATGGAGCTGGATGAGCGTTTTTCTTTCCGCTATCCGCACGAGAATTTAAGCAGTCTGTTCACCAAAACAACGGTCACCGAGCTTAAACGCGTTTCGGAGGAAGAAAATGCCGTTGGTACGGAGGAAGGAGCGACTTCCCTTGACGGTGCGGTGCAGCTGTATCCGGAGAAGAACCCGGATGTTCCGGTACCGCGGTTTGCAGCAGAGAGCGGAACAGCTGCCGGAACGGCAGCTTCCGCAGCAACAGACAGTCAGTACTCTGGTGCCGTCGATACCGCCACATCGGCTTCCGGAACACTGTCCGCCGCCGGGACAGGCGGACAACTGAAAGGCGCGCGCCGCGGCACCGCGATTCACCGCGCCTTAGAGCTCATCGATTTCAAACGCTGGCCGGTGCCGTCGCAGGTTACGGACGACGAAATCATTGCCTTTGTCAGAGAAAAAATTGACCGGAAGGAGATGCCGGCGGAGTACGGTGATGTTTTGTCGCCGCAGGTGCTCCGCCCGTTCCTGCATTCGGAGGCAGCCGCACGGATGGCAGCCGCGGACGCACGGGGAGAACTTCGAAGAGAGCAGCCGTTTGTCATCGGTGTTCCGGCATCGAGACTGGGGAGTGATTTTCCGGAATCGGAAACGATCCTGATCCAGGGAATTATCGACGCGTTCTTTCTTGAAGAAGGAACGGACGGAAAGAAAATCATTCTGCTCGATTACAAGACAGATTATGTCCGGGAGCCGGAGGAGCTGATCAGCAGATACAGGGTTCAGCTGGATTACTATAAAGAAGCGCTGGAGCGCACGAGCGGACTTCCGGTGGCGCAGAAGCTGATCTATTCCTTCCGGCTGCAGAAATTAATTGAAGTATAATCAAATTCATCCGGCCAGGCGATGTGAAGCGGGTTTGTAAAGTGAAATTTACAAACCCGCTTTTTGTTTTACGTGTGTTTTGCAAAGATTTAATCCCGGCAGGGTAGTTTGCTTCCCCATGCAGCCATAAAATCAGGTTGTGACTTTGAGGATCGGGCAGGACCCGGCCTTATGATTACAGCACTTATGAGGAGGAATGCATGAAGAAAAAACTCGCACTGATCACGCTGACGGCGGCTGTCGGAGCGGCTGCTTTTACAGCCATCGGCACAGCTCCGAGAACGGTGGAAGCGGAAACAACGCAGGTTTCGCAGCAAACTGCCGCAGATGCCGCGAACCGGAAAGAGAAGCTGCCGAAGTACATCTTTCTTTTTATCGGCGACGGTATGAGCTATCCCCAGATTCAGCTGACGAACTACTATCTGAGTGCGCAGAACCAGCAGGGAGCCAGAACAGTGCAGGCCGGGGATGAAAAAAAGACCGAACTGACCAGCAAAAACAATCTCGTCATGATGGATTTCCCCGTTTCCGGATCGGCGCAGACCTATGACAGCACCAGCTTTGCGCCGGACAGCGCGTCGACAGCGACGGCGATCGCAACCGGTAACAAGACCTGGAGCGGCTCGATCAATGTGTCTTTGGATTTCAGCAAAGAGTATGAGACGATCGCTGAGAAGCTAAAGAAGCAGAAAGGTTACAAAATCGGCATCCTCTCCACAGTAAACCTCAATCATGCGACGCCCGCGGCATTCTACGCGCATCAGGAATCCCGCAACAATTACTATGAAATCGGGCAGGAGCTTATTGACAGCGGCTTCGATTATTTTGCGGGCGGCGGCCTCAAGAAGGTGACAGGTCCCGAGGAGAACAAAGAGAACCTGTATGACCTTGCCAGGAAGGCGGGCTACAAAGTTGTCATGAAGCAGGATGAAGTCGGAAAACTGAAAAAAGACGACGGCAAGGTCATCATCATTGATGAACACCTCGCGGACAGCGACGCGATGAGCTACGAAGTTGACAGAACGAAAAATGATTACGCGCTGGCCGACTATGTTTCCAAGGGAATCGATCTTTTAAACAATGATAAAGGTTTCTTCATGATGGTCGAGGGCGGCAAAATCGACTGGGCCTGCCACGCGAACGACGGCGCGTCCACAATCGGCGATACGCTCGCTCTGGACAATGCGGTCGCCGAAGCGGTGAAGTTTTACAATCAGCATCCGGACGAAACACTGATCCTTGTTACCGGCGATCATGAGACCGGCGGCCTGACTATCGGTTATGCGGGCACGGACTATGACACATTCCTCAAAAATTTCAAGAACCAGAAGATTTCCTACGCAAAATTCGATGAGGAGTATGTCGCGAAGTATAAGGAAAACAAGACATCGTTCAATGACGCAATGAAAGATGTAACGTCTCTGTTCGGGCTTACGGCGCCGGACGGCAGCGCGCAGGCGGGAAACGGTAAAGACAGCGCGGATCTGCATCCGGAGTCTGAAGATGACGGTACGCTTGCGATGACGCAGTACGAGTATGATAAGCTGAAAAAGGCGTATGAAGTGACAATGTCGAGAACAGGAGAAGAGACGGAGTTTTCGCAGGAAGAGTATGTGGCGTACGGAAGTTATGAACCGTTTACCGTAACCATCACGCATATCCTGAACAACAAGTCCGGGGTCAACTTCGGTTCGTACGCGCATACCGGCCTTCCGGTTGAAGTTCTGGCGCAGGGCGCAGGACAGAACGAATTCACCGGTTACTATGACAATACGGAAATTTATGACAAAATGGCGGAACTGACAGGTGTTCAGTAAAACCGCTCAGGAGCAGCAATGAAGAAAAACTACCTCCTGCAGCTTTTCGCAGGTATCCTTCTGATCGCGGTCCTTCTTCTGATTCCGACAGGATATGAGGATGCGGTAATCTATCAAAACGCGGAACGCGCCGTTGTAATTGTCACGGACACGGACAATTCCAATATTCTCAAATCCGGACTGATCATGAGCGGAGAGCAGTCCTGCGAGCTGTATGTGACAGAGGGGATGTTTAAAGGAAAAACAATCCGGGGAGTCAACTTTTTAAGCGGCTCCCTGGAGCGTGACAAAATCTACAAAACAGGTGACCGCGCCTACGTCACGATCAGCCATCAGGGAGATCAGGTGACACAGGCGGTGATGACAGATCATTTCAGGCTGGGCAAGGAAGCGGTGCTGCTGATTTTGTTTTTCGGCTTTCTGCTGCTGTTCGCCGGAAAAAAATCCGTACAGGCGATTTTTTCATTCATCATTACCGTACTGGCAATCTGGAAAATTCTGATTCCTTCGTATCTGCGCGGATATGATCCGATTGCGGCCGGCATCATACTTTCGGCACTGTTGACGCTCATGATCATCTTCTTCGTGTATGGAATCGACATGCGCACATTCGTTGCGAGCACCGGGTCCATCCTCGGCATCCTGACAACGGCGGTGCTCGGTGTGATTTTTACTTCCTGGCTCAATATTCACGGCGCGATCATGCCCGGCGCGGAATCGCTTCTCTACGCGGGTTATCAGAATCTGAATCTGACCAGAATTTATATGGCCGGAATTTTCATCGGCGCCAGCGGCTCCATGATGGATCTGTCCGTGGACATTACATCGGCAGTATGGGAAGTGGTGCAGAAGAAACCGGATATTTCCGGCAGAGAAGCCGTTCATTCGGGAATGAATGTCGGCAGAGCGGCGATGGGCACGATGACGACAACCTTGCTCCTTGCTTATTCCGGAAGCTATGTCACACAGATGATGGTGTTCATGGCGCAGGGGACGCCGGTCGATCATATCCTGAATTACCGGTATGTGGCGTCTGAAGTTCTGCACACGGTTGCAGGCAGCTTCGGACTCGTGACAGTAGCTCCGTTTACGGCGCTCGCGGCAGGACTTATTCTGCCGGGATACCGCGCAAAGAAAAGCGGGAAGGCATGAAGCCAACCCGCTTTTCATGTAATGTACCGGCTGTTCCGGCTGTACCTGCGCACCCGGGACAGCCGGCCTGTCCGTGCATTTCCGGCCAGTCGTCTCGTGTATTTCCACAAAATGTTATCAGAGCAGTCCTGCGACGAACTTTTCCACCTCACCCATATCTGCTGTCGGCTCGAAACGTCTGATAACATTTCCCTGTCTGTCAACAACAAATTTCGTGAAGTTCCATTTAATGTTCGAATTGTTCTTGAAATCCGGATCGATCTTCTTAAGAAGCGTGTTCATAGCGGCGCAGGTTGCCTTCGCCTTGATCCCTTTCGCATCTTTTTCAAATCCCTCGAATCCTTTCTGACTCTTGAGAAAAGTATAAAGCGGCTCTTCCTTCTCGCCTGCAGCTTCGTTATTGTTGACAAAGGTTTTGTGCATCTGCGGAAACTGCGTCTTGTATTTCAGCTGGCAGAATTCATGGATTTCCTCATCTGTGCCGGGAGTCTGACCCGCAAACTGATTGCAGGGAATATCCAGAATTTCAAGTCCCTGATCATGATACTTCTCATACATTTCTTCCATAGGAGCGTAGTGTGGTGTGAATCCGCAGCCGGTTGCCGTGTTCACGACAAGAACAACCTTACCCTGATAGCTGCTCATGGGAACTTCGTTTCCCTTGGAATCTTTTACGGAATAATCATAAAAACCTGCCATATCGTGCCTCCGATCTGTATTGGTGGTAATAACCTGTTCCTTTGCTGTCTTAAATATATTGCATACAATTAAATTTGTCAACATGAAATTCCGGATACAGGGAATTTAACCGTGCCTCCGGAGACCGCAGTGCCTGCTCCATGCAATAACGCGGCGGGGAACGTCCCGCCTTGTCTGCCGCAGGGCAACAAAGCTATAATGTGCTGCAGGAGGTCTCATACCATGATTTTTTACTTTTCTTCTACAGGAAATTCCAAATACGCTGCCGAAAAGATCGCCGAAATGAACGGTGACAGACTTGTTTCCATAGGGAAGGCCATGAAAAGCAATGAACTGCATTATAAAATCGGCGAACACGAGGACATCGGTTTTGTCACGCCGGTATACTACTGGGGAATTCCGGACATTGTCTATGAATTTCTGAATCATGTCCGGCTGGACGGGCATGGCACCGACCGGTATATCTACCACGTGGTTACATTCGGCAGCGTCACGGGTGGCGCGAACGCAATGCTGATGAATGCTCTCCGCAAGAACTTCGGTCTGATGCTGTCTGCGACTTTCGCGATCCGCATGGTGGATAATTACACTCCGCTGTATGACTGTTCCAATCAGAAAAAGAACGCAGAAGTTCTTGCGGCAGCGGAGCCTGCGATCCGGGAAGCAGCCGAGAAAATTAAAGCAAGAGAGCCGGGAGAACATAATTTTGACAGGGGTGCATGGGCACTCCTCTGGCCTGCGGCACAGCTTCTGTATGAGCATGAGCGCAGGACAAGGAAATTCTCCGTGACAGACGAGTGCATTTCCTGCGGACTCTGTGAGCGGCAGTGTCCTCTGAACGCAATACGTATGGAAAACGGAAAACCTGTCTGGGTGAAGGACAAATGTACGCTGTGCCTTGGCTGCCTGCACCGCTGTCCAAAAGCTGCTATCCATTACGGAACCAGCGAAAAAACAGTGTTGCACGGCCGGTACCTGAATCCGAATACAAAGCCGGATATACTCTGAGCGCGGCTGTTTGCGGCGCAGCCGGCCATGACCCGTGCCGCAAACCCGACCGGCCAATCCGCCAATAGAACAAAATATGCATTTGCAAACGCATAAAATACGATAAATCGCATAATATATTCAAATTGACGACATTAAATGCATATAAAACGAATATTTAGTCAGATTTCCACTTGCATTCCCGCGTTAAAGTGCATATTATTAGGAGCATAACAACGGAAGAACGATCCTTACCGAAGGCACCCGCAGGAAATAATGGGGAGCGCCGCAGAAGGATCCGGATTGGAGGATATTATGAAGAAGGTATTGGCAGTATTACTTGCAGGCAGCATGGCGGCCGCACTCGCGGCATGCGGATCAACTAAGAGTACGGATTCGGCAGCGCAGTCAAGCGCAGCGAATACGATCGCCACCGAAGCGGCAGGCGCATCCACGGAAGCGGACGGCGCGGCGACCGAGGCTGCTGCGGCAGCAACCGAGGCAGCGGCGCAGACGGATCTTTCCGGTTCGAAGTATCTTTCCGACGGCGTCATGACCGTAGCGCTGAACTCGACGTTCCCTCCGTTTGAGTACCTCGGCGACGGATCGGATGACTTCTCCGCGATTACGTCGAACCCGACGCAGGCGACCGGTTTTGATGTAGCGCTTGTCAATGAAATCGGCACGCGTCTTGGCGTAAAGGTGGAAATCGAAGACATGGACTTTGACGGCATCATCGCCGCAATCGGCACGAAGGCAGATGTTGCGGCGACCGGCATGACCATCAATGACGAGCGTAAGAAATCCGTAAACTTTTCTGATCCCTATTATGATGCAACGCAGGCGGTTCTTTTAACAAAGGATTCTTCCATTGCTACAGAAGATGATCTGAAGAAGGCTTCTTCCATCGGTGTGCAGCAGGGAACTACCGGCGAGAACATCGCGCGCGGAATCAACGATGCCGCTACCGTTTCCGTGAAGAGCTTTAACCAGGCTGTCGCGGATCTGATGAACGGCAAGAACGACGCGGTGATCGTCGACCAGTCTACCGGAGAGGCTTTCCTTTCCCAGAATCCGGACAAGCTCAAGCTCCTGCCCGGCTCGCAGTTCAAGTTCGATACCGAGCAGTATGGTATTGCGATGCCCAAGGATGATGAAGTGATGCTTGGAGCCATTAACGGAGCGCTGGAAGCGATGAAGGCGGACGGAACCTATGATTCTCTCGTTGAGAAGTACATCAATAATTACGAAGCACAGTAAGTTCTGAACAGTTCTGTTCGGACAGGATCTACCGGGGCTGCCGCTTCCGTGACCATGGATCATGGCCGCGAGGCGCGACAGCCCCGTTGTGATGCATACCGGCGCAATCAGGCGTTTTCATTCGGGCCGCTGCGTCGTATAATGCAGTCATAAGTGTAACCGCGGATCAACCGCAGAAGAGGAGAGCGCGATGTCGCTATCAGAGCAGTTTTACTCGGCTTTTATTAAAAACAACAGATGGCAGCTTTACCTGCAGGGCCTTGGCAAGACGATCGAAGTCACGTTTTTCGCCGCAATGCTGGGCCTTGTTCTCGGTACAGTCGCGTGCCTGCTGAACATGCAGAGAAGCAGGAACGGGAAGCGTACCGTGCTCTCGGGAATTGCGTATGTCTATATTGATGTGATCCGCGGGACGCCTACCATGATCCAGCTGCTCATCATGTGGAACGTCATCATGGCTGCCAGCAAGAACAAGATTCTGGTCGCCAGTCTGGCCTTCGGCATTAACTCCGGCGCCTATGTCGCCGAGATTATCAGAGGCGGTATTCAGTCCGTGGATCCCGGGCAGATGGAAGCCGGACGTTCCCTCGGCCTTACGAGAATCATGACGATGAAGAGCATCATTCTGCCGCAGGCATTCAAGAACTGTTTTCCGTCACTGTTAAACGAGTTTATCACTCTGTTAAAGGAAACCTCCATTGCCGGCGCGGTCGGGCTGGCAGAGCTGACCCATGCGTCCGATCAGATTTCCAGCGCGACGTTCTCGTACCTGATGCCGCTGCTTGGAGCCGCTCTGATGTATTTCGCGGTTGTCAAGTTCCTGTCCCTGGTTTTCGGCAAGGTAGAGAAAAAACTACGCGAGAGTGACAACCGTTAACAGAAAACTGCCCGTTTAATTTATGGAGGATAGGAAATCATGAGTGATACAGCAATGATCCGCGTCAAGGATCTGCACAAGGATTTCGGGCAGAATCATGTTTTGCGCGGAATCAATTATGAAATACAGAAAGGGCAGAAGATTGTACTGGTCGGACCTTCCGGCTGCGGCAAGAGTACCTTCCTGCGCTGCCTCGATCTGCTGGAAACGCCGACATCGGGCGAGGTATGGCTTGATGATATCAAGGTCAACGACCCGAAGACTGACATCAACAAAGTCCGTCAGCGTATGGGCATGGTTTTCCAGCACTTCAACCTGTTCCAGAACCTGAAAATCATTGACAATCTGACACTGGCGCCTGTAAAGCTTGGCCTGATGAATAAAGAAGAGGCCGGTGAAAAGGCACTGGAGCTGCTCCGGCGTGTCAATCTTGCCGACAAAGCGGATGCCTATCCGCACTCTCTTTCGGGCGGCCAGCAGCAGCGGATCGCGATCGTGCGTTCGCTTGCGATGAATCCCGAGGTTATGCTCTTTGATGAGCCGACTTCCGCCCTCGATCCGGAGATGGTCGGAGAGGTGCTGCAGGTTATGAAGGAACTTGCGGAAGAAGGCATGACGATGGTCGTTGTCACGCATGAGATGGCATTCGCGCGTCAGGTGGCGAGTAAGGTCATCTTCATTGACGGCGGTCTGATTCAGGAGGAAAATACGCCGGAAGAATTCTTCGAACATCCGAAGAACCAGAGACTGCAGGATTTCCTGTCCAAGGTTCTGGCGTAGTGAATAGAATGTATTCCGGCGAAGGCACCCGCCCGGGCGGGCTTGTTTTCCGCCGGATATTTCTGTATAAAGAGGAAAACATATGTCGTGGGAAAATCTTGTACGTAAAGTGGAGCCTTACACCGCGGGAGAGCAGCCGAAGGACCGGACGGTCATCAAGCTGAATACAAACGAGTGCCCGTATCCGCCCGCACCTGCCGTCAAAACAGCACTGGATATTCTCCGGAACGAAACGCCGGATCTGCGTCTGTATCCGGATATGGACGCGTCGATGCTTGTGGAATCCATCGCGGCCTGCTATCATGTGAATCCGGAACAGGTTTTTACAGGCGTGGGCTCGGATGATGTCCTTTCCATGAGCTTTCTGACGTTCTTTACAAACGGGCGGAAGATTCTGTTCCCGGATATCACCTATTCTTTTTATGACGTATGGGCGGATCTGTACAGGATTCCGTATGCGCTGGTTCCGCTGCGGGAAGATTTCACGATTGATCCGGAAAATTATATTCCGGGAAGCACGGCTTATGCAGGAGATGCACCCTGTACCGCAAATGGCGGGTATTTACTGGAGAAAGGCTGCGGCGGAATTGTTTTTCCGAATCCGAATGCGCCGACCGGCGTAGAGCTGCCGCTCGATGCAATCGAGCGGATTGTCAGCGCAAACAGGGACTGCGTCGTCATTGTCGATGAAGCATACATCGATTTCGGAGCTGCAAGTGCGCAGGCTTTGATTGACCGGTACGACAACCTGCTGGTTGTGCAGACGTTTTCGAAGTCAAGGGCGATGGCCGGCATGCGGATCGGATTTGCACTTGGTCAGGAAAAGCTGATCCGCTGCCTGAAAGACGTGAAGTTTTCGTTTAATTCCTATACGATGAATCTGCCGTCGATCCTTCTTGGTACGGCTGCGGTAAAGGACGACGCGTATTTCCACGAGACGACGAAGAAGATTGTCCGTACAAGAGAACGCTTTAAAAAGCAGCTGCGGGCGCTCGGCTTCGAATTCCCGGATTCCATGACGAACTTCGTTTTCGTAAGGCATCCGGAAATGTCAGGGAAAGAGCTGTTTTTAAAGCTGCGGGAGAGAAAGATTATTGTGCGGCGTTTTGACAGGCCGCGCATTGATGATTATCTGCGTATCACGATCGGAACCGATGAGCAGATGGATGCGGTGATTACAGCACTTAAGGAGATTTTATGCTGAAACATTATCTTTACGTATTTTTCATATCGATGGTGCCGATTGTGGAGCTGCGCTGCGCTGTTCCCATCGCGACGGCATATCATGCGGCGGACCCGTCGTTCAGCCTGCCGCTTGCCTATGTCCTGATTGCCATCGGAAACATGCTTCCGGTGCCGTTTATTTTCTTTTTTGCCCGCAAGGTTCTGGAGTGGGGAAAGGACAAACCGGTGATCGGGAAGTTCTTTACGTTCTGTCTTGAAAAAGGACATAAAGGCGGCGAAAAGTTAAAGAGTTCCGCCGGGCGCGGACTTTACTGGGCGCTTCTGTTATTTGTCGGTATTCCGCTGCCCGGAACCGGCGCATGGACCGGAACGCTTGCTTCTTCTTTCCTCGACATGGACTTTAAGAAAAGTGTCGTGGCGGTCATGGGCGGCGTCGCGCTTGCCGGTGTGATCATGGCAGTGCTCAGCGGCGCAGTGGCGGCAGGAGTCGGTGCTGTCCGGTGAACGGACATTCCGCGCTGCAGGATAAGGAGAATGGAATTTCATGAAAGACGGATTTATTAAGGCGGCGGCCGCTGTTCCTGTAATCAAGGTTGCGGACCCTGTCTGTAACGCGGAGCGGATCATTGCGCTTTATAAGGAAGCAGTGGAAAACGGCGCGAAGATTATCGTGTTTCCGGAGCTTTGCATTACCGGTTATACCTGCCACGATCTGTTTTTGCAGGATGAGCTGCTGCGCGGTGCTGCTGCCGCGCTCGAACAGATCGCCAAGGCAACAGAGGGAGATGACGCGCTGGCTTTCGTGGGCTTTCCGCTCGAATGGGAAGGAAAGCTTTACAATACGGCGGCGGTTTTGCAGGGAGGAAAGATTCTCGCGTTTATTCCCAAGAGGTTTCTTCCGAATTATGCGGAATTCTACGAGCTGCGGCAGTTCACGCCGGGGCCTTCCGTGGCGGAGATGATTTCTTATGGCGGCAGACAGATTCCGTTTGGCAGCAGGATCATTCTGGATGTGGATTGCATAAAAGATCTGGAAATCGCAGCGGAAATCTGTGAGGACGCGTGGGTTGTCAACGCGCCGGATATCGAACACGCGATGGCGGGCGCCAATGTCATTGTCAATCTGTCGGCGTCCAATGAAACGGTCGGGAAGGATGATTACCGCCGGATGCTCTTTTCTTCGATCAGCGCGCGCACGATGACGGATTACATTTACTGCAGCGCGGGAGACGGGGAATCCACGCAGGACATTGTTTTCGGCGGCCGCATCATGATGCTGGAAAACGGCACGATGCTTTCGGAGCGCGGGATTTTCGACAATCCGTATAATTCCGGCAAAATCACTTTTGCCGACCTTGACATTTCACGTCTGAACTTTGAACGGCGCCGGATGACGACATATTTTTCCGTGCAGCCTGAGGATTATCTGCACCTGCCGGTACATATGGAGAGGGTGGAGACGCGGCTGCAGCGCTGTTTTGATCCGCATCCGTTTGTCCCGTCCGACAGAGAAGGCAGAAACAGGCGCTGCGAGGAAATCCTGAATATTCAGGCCAGAGGACTTGCGAAAAGGCTGAGTCATATCGGATGCAAAGCCGCGGTCATCGGCGTATCGGGAGGCCTTGATTCGACGCTCGCACTGCTTGTCACCGCGCGTGCATTTGATCTGCTCGGTATCTCCAGGGAGAATATTCAGGCGGTCACGATGCCGGCCTTCGGGACGACAGACCGCACCTACAACAATGCGCTGACGCTTGCGAAGACGCTGCACACAACGCTCATGGAAGTGAATATCCGCGCGAGTGTGACACGGCATTTTCAGGACATCGGACAGGATATGGAGAACCACGACGTCACGTACGAGAACGGACAGGCCAGAGAGCGCACGCAGGTGCTCATGGATCTTGCGAATAAAGCGGGCGGCATCGTTATCGGTACCGGTGACCTTTCCGAGCTTGCGCTTGGCTGGGCAACTTATAACGGTGATCATATGTCGATGTACGGCGTTAACTGCGGTGTGCCGAAGACACTGGTATCGCATCTGGTGCGGTTTTTCGCGGAGACAACCGGCGACGAACAGCTCTCGAAATGTCTTTTCGATGTGTTGGATACACCGGTCAGCCCGGAGCTTCTGCCGCCGACCGGCGACGGAACCATTTCGCAGAAGACCGAGGATCTTGTGGGACCGTATGAGCTGCATGACTTTTTCCTCTACCATGTCCTCCGGGCGGGAGAGCGGCCGCGCAAGATCTACAGAGAGGCAAAACTCGCGTTCTCGGGCGTGTACAGCGATGAGGTGATTCTGCAGTGGGAGAAGACATTTTATAAACGGTTTTTCGCGCAGCAGTTCAAGCGGTCCTGTCTGCCGGACGGCCCGAAAGTCGGTTCGGTCGCGGTCTCGCCAAGAGGGGATCTGCGGATGCCTTCGGACGCTTCGCGGAATTTGTGGATGAAGGAGTTGGAACAATTATGATCCTGCATTTTACGAAGATGCATGGCTGCGGCAATGACTATGTGTACATCAACGGTTTTACCGAACATATCCCGCAGGAGGAAAAGCCCGCGCTGGTGCGCCGCCTGTCTGACCGGCATTTTGGTATCGGCGGCGACGGTGTGATTTTCATCAATCCTGTGGAAGCGCAGGAGTCTGCCGCGGATTTTGAAATGGAAATGTGGAACGCGGACGGGACGCGAGCGGAGATGTGCGGCAACGGCATCCGGTGCGTCGCGAAGTACGTCTACGATCATGGGATGATCAATTCGGATAATTTTAATATTGTCAGTGCGGGCAAGGTCAAGAAGATCGAGCTTACGGTTAAGAACGGGAAAGCGGTCATGGCGAGAGTCAATATGGGTGCGCCGATTCTGAACGCGGCGGATATTCCGGTGTCTCTGCCTTCCGTCTCCGGTGCGGACAAGGGCAACGCTGCTTTGCCGGAAACGCGTGTCATTGGCGCGCCGATCACGGTACAGGGCAAAACATACCATATGACCTGTGTCTCGATGGGAAACCCGCACGCGGTTGTTTTTGTGGATGATACTGCTTCTCTGGACATCGACAGGATCGGACCGGACTTCGAGCATCACCCGTATTTCCCGGCGAGGACCAACACGGAATTCGTGCAGGTTGTTTCGAGGGATTATGTTAAGATGAGAGTCTATGAACGCGGAACCGGCGAAACGCTTGCCTGCGGGACCGGCTGCTGCGCGACAGCAGTCGCCTGTGTGCTGAACGGCCTTACGGACAACACGATCACGGTCGAGGTCCCGGGAGGAAAACTCCGGATTGAATGGGACAAAGAGACGGATGAGGTGTTTATGACCGGTCCGGCGGAAACTGTTTTTGATGGTACGATGGAAATCTGATTTAATTACCAATGCAGGAGGAGAATATGTTTCAGGCGAACAGTGATTATTTGAAGTTACCGGGAAGCTACCTGTTTTCCACGATTGCGAAGAAGACGAACGCATATATGGCGGAGCATCCGGATGTTTCACTGATCCGTATGGGAATCGGCGATGTGACGCAGCCGCTGCCGCCCGCGGTTATTGAGGCATTGCACAAGGCTGTCGATGAAATGGGCAGGGCGGAGACCTTTCGCGGCTACGCGCCCGACCTCGGCTATGAATTTCTGCGTCACGCGATTGCGGAGAATGATTACAGAGCAAGAGGCTGTGAAATCGCGGATGATGAGGTCTTTGTTTCCGACGGCGCCAAGAGCGATTCCGGCAATATTCAGGAAATTTTCGAGAAGGATAATGTGATCGCGGTCTGTGATCCGGTTTATCCTGTTTATGTTGATTCCAACGTCATGGCAGGCCGTACAGGTGAATATGATGATAAGACAACGCGCTGGAGCAATGTCGTCTACATGCCCTGCACGGAGAAAAACGGCTTCTGCCCGGCATTTCCGGACAGAACACCGGATATCATCTACATCTGCTCCCCGAACAATCCGACCGGTACGGCGCTGAACAGGCAGCAGCTCCAGACCTGGGTGGATTATGCGAATGCAAACAAGGCGGTGATCATCTTTGATTCCGCTTATGAAGCCTATATCTGCGAGGACGATATCCCGCACTCGATCTTCGAGTGTGAAGGCGCGAGGACCTGTGCTATCGAGATCAAGTCCTTCTCCAAGAACGCGGCGTTCACAGGTCTTCGCCTTGGCGCGACGATAATCCCGAAGGACCTCAAAGACGGGAACGGACATGACCTGTACAGCCTCTGGGCACGCCGTCACGGAACCAAATACAACGGCGCTCCTTATATCGTACAGCGCGCCGGCGAGGCCTGCTATACAGAAGACGGCAAGCGGCAGATCAAAGAGATGGTCGGACGTTATATGAAGAACGCATCTTTCATTAAGACAAGCCTGAAAGACATGGGCTACGAGGTCTATGGCGGTGTGAACAGTCCGTATATCTGGCTGAAGGCGCCGCATGATATGACTTCCTGGGAATTCTTTGATTATCTGCTGGATAAGGCGCATGTTGTCGGAACTCCCGGTTCCGGATTCGGACCTTCCGGCGAGCATTTCTTCCGTCTGACGAGCTTCGGCACGTATGAAAACTCGCAGGAAGCGATGCGCAGAATCAAAGAGCTGTAATTACAGGGCGCAGCGGCAGTCCGCCGCGGACTTGCCCGCCGGCCGGAATTGTACTAAAATATTTAGTTGCCGCGGAACGGATTGTTTTGCGGCAATGAATGGAGAATATTCGGAGGAACGAGAACAATGGGTTTACTCGAAGAATGGCGCGCGAAGGCCTATAACGAGAAGGCGGATCAGGGGCAGCTCCAGAAGCTCTGGAGTGACTATTTTCTGAAGGAGAAGAACATTTACGCGGAACTCCTGAAGAATCCGGATGAAGAGGTAAAAGGCACTGTCCGTGAGCTCGCGCAGAAATACGATAATTCGATCGAATTTATGGTCGGTTTCCTTGACGGCATCAACGATTCCTTAAAGACACCGAATCCGATTGAAAATGATCTGACCGAGGATACAGAGGTTTCCCTTGCGTTTGACAAAGAGAAGCTTTACAAGAACATGGTCGCGGCGGAAGCGGAGTGGCTGTACGGCCTGCCGGAATGGGATTCGATCTTCGACAAGGAGACGCAGCACAAGCTGTATCTTGAGCAGAAGAAGTCCGGCACCATCGTGAAGGGCAAGAAGATTTATCCGAATGATCCCTGCCCGTGCGGTTCCGGAAAAAAGTATAAGAAATGTCACGGTAGAAACGTCTGAGCACAATATCTGTAAAAGGGGGAACGGATTATGCCGGTTGGGGTTATCATTGCGTTGGCTGTATTTGCCGGGATGGCGCTTGTGGGAGTTCTGGCTGCTGTAATTTCAGCGGTTGCGACGTCCGCGTTTAATGAAGTTCCGGACAGCAGAGACGAATAATTAAATATACCGCTTACATGCAAAGGGCTGCGGTGCGGAGAAACCGGAAGGAATCTTCGTGCTGCAGCCTTTGTTTTTACGTACCGGAGTTATCGCTCAGCGCTTTTTGCTGCCTGCCTTTTTCCAGACAGCCTTGAGCGTAACGGACGGCAGTTCAACCTTGTAAATACTGGAATATTGTTTTTCATTGGTATTAATGTATGCGGTGCCGTCAATGACCGTGATGTCTTCGGCCTCGTAGGGAATATCAATCTGCCAGCAGCCGATATAGGCACCATCGTGCGTGAAAACGTTGATTCTCTGCTTGCTCTTCCATTCATAGGACTGGAAGCTCGCGCTGACCGCGTAGATGAAGTTGTCATCGGCCGCAATGCCCTGTGAACTGAACGTATCACCGTAGTATCCGTCCGCGTCGCTGATAGACAGGGTCTGCATATTGGTGTTCAGGACACAGAAGGAATTGCGGCTGTTGTCGGTCTTACCGATAACGTAGAAATGTCCGTCATTATACGCGATCGCCCAGATGTGGGAGAGCAGCGGAAACTTCCAGTCCTTAACCTTTTTAAGATTCCTGTCCAGTTCCATGACGCCGGACGGGTATTTCTTCAGCGTGCCGCCCTCTGCAATATAAATATGACCGTTGTCCGGATTGTAACAGATGCCGTTTCCGTGGTCGATTTTGAGATTTATTGCGCGCGCGACAGCTTTCCCTGTTTCGAGATCATATTTGGTTACCACAGTTTCGTAGTGGGACAGATCACCTTTATAGTAGGCGCTGTCGTTGATACCGGCCGCGGTCACTGCGTACATGCGCCCGTTTTCCTTAAAAACAACCGAGCCCTGCGTACTGCGGAACGAATACTTTATGTTCTTCGGCTTCCCTGCATCCAGCGTGATCACCTTGCGGGAAACGGTGTCTCCGTCAGAGAGCGTGGGGATCGCTTCCGATATGCTGTACTTGTTACCCCGCTCGTCCTCCCAGCCGGCAAAATTATAGCCGAAACGCAGGAACATGTTCTCTCCGGGATCGACGTTGTCATCGTAGAGCGCGTAGGTGTCGGGCATCTTCCCGTAATCCGCGCCGTTTTTATCGAAGTGCACAATGTACATCTTTGGCTCCCACAGAGCGTAAAGCGTCACCCGGGAAGCGATGCTGACTGATGCGTGATCCTCATATTTATAGTCGACGGCGGACGGATCTTCCGCCCATCCCTTGAAGACATAGCCTTTTTTCGTAAAAACATTCGCAGGCAGTGTCCCCTTACCATCCTTCAGCGTATAATCTGCCATTGATCCGCTTCCGCCATTGCCGTCGAAATGAATCACGGCCGCAGCTGCCGAAACGTCAAGAACGGCAACGGGGAGCGAGAGGCATATACCTGCGGCGGGGACGGCAGCAAAGCAGAACGGGAGGACAGCAAGCCCTGCAATTCTTTTCAGCTGCTGCAGTATTCTGCGCTGATTTAATTTAAAGTCTTCGCTCTTTCGTTTTTTCTCTGCTATCAAAGTGTTCCGATTCCTCCGGAAAATGAATTCGTGTATCTTTAAAATCATATCACAAAATGCAGAAGTTTAAAGAACCGCCATTCCCAGATGGGAATGGCGGTTCCGGAAAATCCTGTTCGTGATTTTGCGTGGTTTATACGAAGACAATCCGCTTACAGCGTATCTTCCCTTTCGATATATCCCGGATTATCAGGAGAAGCTACAATTTCCTTTGCGTTGATGATTTTAGCCCATTTGTCAACAACCTGATTTTCAAGGTGAACATCCCTGCCGATGACAGAATGGCTCAGAACAACGCAGTTCTTTACAACTGCGCCCTTGCAGATCTTTACATTCCGGCCGATGACGGAATTCTCAATCGAACCCTCGACATCACAGCCGTTGGCCACCATGGAACCCCTGACGGAAGAGCCGGGGAAGTAGTGCGCCGGGCAGGCATCGGTTGTAACCGTATAGAAAGGCCATTCGGGAACGAACAGATCCTGCACATTATTGTAATCGAGCAGGGAGAAATTCGCGTCCATATAGCTCTTGAGGTCATAGATCGCTGCGAAATAGCCTCTGTGCTGTACCGCACGTACATCCAGATCATTGATTCTGTCGTTGATAATATCCACGAGTCTGTAGATGGAAGAAGTTTTTCTCGCCTGCTGGATCAGTTCTACCAGAAGATCCCGCTTCATGATAAAGGTTCCCATGGACAGGTTCGCACTGTCGGTCTTGCCCAGATTTGCGAAGAAATTCGTAACACCCTTCTGGCGGTTAATGCTCATCAGAGTCATGTTCCGGTACTGCTCCTTCGCGTTGTCTACCTTGTGATAAAGAACGGTGATGTCAGCGCCGCTGTCTACATGTTTGTTCAGCAGATCCTCAAAATTCTGGCGGAAAATCATATAACTTGGTGTGATGACGACATATTCCTGCAGCATACGCTGAATAATGCTCAGGTTCGAGGCAAATGCCGCGATATCGGTATTGTAGATGTCGTTCAGTTTGCTGTCCTGATTGAACAGAAGCTGCAGCTTGCCGTGCTTAAGGTTGATATTGAAGTTTGCGCCGTTGCCCAGATGCTCGGCAAGAGAGCGGGGATTCTGTCCTACATAAACCTGAATACGGTCGATTTCACTGTTTGTGAGATTGGAGAGTGCGAAATCGATCAGCCGGTATCTTCCAAGGAAGGAGAAAGCGCCCAGCGGGCGGTGGTCCTGCAGCCCCTTGACATAGAAATTGCGGCCGGAAGGGATTACGATTGCAAACGCTTTAGCCATCTTATTCTTCCTCCTTTACAACTGTTCCGGCAGGAACGTCATGCGCGACAAGCAGAATATGCGGACTGCCTTGAGAGCCGACGACAGCTCCTTCACCGATCTTTACGCCGTCGGAAACGAGCGCTCTCGTGACACTTGCGCCTTCGCCGATCACCGCCTCATTCATCAGGACGGTATCTTTTACAACTGCGTTTTTGTGAATAACAGAATTCGTGAACAGAACCGAATGGTGCGCCTCTCCCTCAATATGGCAGCCCTGAGTAATGTAGGCAACATCAACCGTGGCGTCCGGACCTATGAACTGCGGGAGCGCGGTCACATCTTCGGTATAGATCTTCCAGTTATCATCGTCGAGATTGAGCTTGCTGTCTTTGTTTAAAAGATCCATATTTGCTTCCCAGAGGGAATCAATGGTTCCGACATCTTTCCAGTAGCCGGAGAACAGGTAAGCCATCAGCTTTCTTCCGTCGCCGAGCATCGAGGGAATAATATCCTTACCGAAATCGTGGCTGGATGAATTGTTCTTCATGTCCGCAACGAGGTATCTGCGCAGCGTTTTCCAGGTGAAGATATAGATGCCCATGGAAGCGAGATTGGACTTCGGATGCGCGGGCTTCTCCTCAAATTCGACAATGTGGCCGGATTCGTCGGTATTCATGATGCCGAAACGCGTCGCCTCCTCCATCGTAACGCCGATGACACCGATCGTCGCGTCTGCCTTGTTGGCCTTATGCTCATCAAGCATCATGTCATAATTCATTTTGTAAATGTGATCGCCGGAGAGAATCAGAACATATTCGGGATTGAACTGGTCGATGAAATCAATGTTCTGGGAGATCGCATCCGCGGTGCCGCGGTATACGTCAAGACCTGTGTCCGCCTTTTCCCTGGGAGAGAGTACATAGACGCCGCTTTCTCTGGTATCGAGACCCCAGCGTCTTCCTGCCGCTACGTAGCTGTTCAGCAGAACAGATTCATACTGAGTTAAAACACCGACGACATTCACGCCGCTGTTCGCGCAGTTGCTCAGAGGAAAATCAATGATTCTGTACTTGCTGCCGAAAGATACCACAGGTTTGGCGACCTTGTTGGTCAGGTCTTTCAGACGGCTTCCGCGCCCTCCGGCCAGAATCATCGCAAGCATCTCTTGTTGTTTCATTTTTAGCCCCCGTTATGATTATTTGTATATTCTGCTGAAGTATCACATCCTAACGTGTGATGATGCAATATACAACAATAATTTTAGACTGAAAGCAGAGGATATTCAATCAGATATAATGGAAAATATGATGAAAAATGCGTTCCGGTCGCTGGAAGACCGGAACGCATTTTGTCAGAAACGTCCATAGGGCACACCGCCGCAGAACAGGCCGCCGCCTCCGCAGCAGAGGTTACATACCAGATTCAGGAGACAGATCCGCAGGCACCAGTTTGCCGTGCCGGAGCTGTCCATTGTATAAGTCTGCTGCCTTGAATTGTACATATTGCTGCCGTACTGCAGCCTGCTGACCAGCTCCTGATAGGCACTGTTTCCGGGCTCCATGGAAGCTGCCTGCTTCGCGTGGGAAAGCGCGAGCACATTGTTGCCGATGCCGTCATTGGCGATCGCGGAATAGTAATACCACTGCGCACTGCGGTTTTGAATACTGTTCAATACATTCAGCGCTTCTGTATAATGTCGGCTGTTCAGATAGTTTGCGGCTGCCTGCAGGCGGATCGAATCTTCATCCTGCCCCTGCGTCTGCCTCGAATTCTGCCGGTAGTTGCCGGATCCTCCGAAAATGTCATCCCAGAAATCTCCGAAACTGCCGTAACCTCCTGCATTGCCGTATCCGTAACCTCCGGCGCCGCCGCTGTAACTGCCGCCTGCGCCGGAAGAAGCGTACGGATGCTGACGCTCATACATGATCTGCTGGTAAGCAGCCTGTACCTCTTTGAATTTTTCCTCTGCCTGCGCCTTGTTCGGATTGTTAATATTGGCGTCCGGATGATATTTGCGCGCAAGCTCCCGGTATGCCTTTTTCACTTCCTCGTCACTGGCGTTTCTGTCTACGCCAAGGACCTGATAAGGATCACTCATTGACTGCCTCTTCCTTCTTCTTTGCCTGAACAGCATTGTACTTGGTCCAGACACCGGAGTAAAGAATATTCCGCATGACGGATACATTTTCTATGCAGGGAAGCGTCTCGAAGATCTCGCAGCAGCCTGCCATCATCATGGTGAGGACCTGCTTCACATACGTTTCAAAGTCTTCGTTGTCCTTTAAAGGCAGGAGAGGGTTATAACAGCCTTTCCTCTCATCCTTTTCGAGATCTTCATAGGCATCCATAATATAGATGAATTTGCCGAGGAAAAAGCCCATTCTCCGCAGGGAAGCTTCCCATTCATCCTCCCGGACAGCAAAGAGCTCTCCCATAATATCGCCGAAATACCCGCTGACCCGGTCAATGTCCGTGTCACCGTTTTTCTCCGCTTCATGGAGTCTGTCCAGCCGGTCTCTGACAACAGCCGCCTTTTTGCCGTAATTTACGGTCGCTTTCCCGCTGCGCGATTTTAACAGATTCGCGAGTGCCAGCTTGTGCAGTTTTCTCTCATCTGTCCAGTCATCAAGACAGGAGTAGTAGGAGAGGATCAGATTCATGTCCGCCGCGTAATCCGTGAATTCGTTGACGCGTGTCGGATGGCTGACAAGAGGATGCGCGGCGCAGCGCGTGCTGCCGGCTGTGTCTTCCGCGTCGTACAGATCGCACAGAAGCATGATCAGAAACGTCATGTCATAGCTTAAGGTCATCTGTCCGGGAAAGCCGTATTTCTCGCGCAGCTTTCTGCAGAAGCCGCAGTAATAAGATCGGTATAGTTCAAATTCCTTGAATTTAAGCTCGGACTGGTTGATGATCACATAACCGTACATAAAAAGGCGCCTCAGCTTTTCTTATGAAATTCAAAACCGCACCGCGGGCACCGCACCATGATATGGCCCTTCCCCTTGGGAATACGGATTTTCTGACTGCAGCGGGGGCATTTATAGATATGAAAATCCTTGTTGCGCTCGTGGTTTTCTCTCAGATGCGTGATGTTGTACCGGAAATCGGTAAAGAACGTTCGCAGCTTCGAGGTAAACTCCATCCACTGCTGGTTTTCCCTGTAGCGCTTTGCGATATTGCGGGAGAACATCCTAAAGTACATCAGCGCAAGACATGCGAGCGCGAGCCACCACAGGATACGGACCGGCAGGAAAAGCTGCACCACAATCAAAACAAGGCAGGCCAGAGATAGAAAACGGTTCAGCTGATCAACACCGTACCGCCCCTGCATAAACTGCATGAATTTATACCGTAATCTGTCAAACATAGAATCACCTGTACTCCTGAAGTTTATCCGGTCAATAATTTCATTTTATTGAGCGGGAGAATAATTGCAATGAAGAAGCGATTAAAGAATATTAAAAAATCATAAAAATACCGGACAGCCAGCAAGAGAGCCGTCCGGTATACAGTTTCACAGATGTTTCTTCACAAAATCAGGCAATTTTATTGCCGGTATACAGCTGATAATACCTGCCCTTTTCCGCGATCAGCTGATCATGCGTGCCGCGCTCAATGATGCGTCCCTGTTCGAGCACCATGATGCAGTCCGAGTTGCGGACGGTCGAGAGCCTGTGCGCGATGACAAATGTCGTGCGCCCCTTCATGAGAGCGTCCATTCCCTTCTGGACAAGGGCTTCGGTACGTGTGTCGATCGAGGATGTCGCTTCGTCGAGAATCAGAGCCGGCGGATCGGCAACAGCTGCCCGCGCGATCGCGATCAGCTGGCGCTGTCCCTGCGAGAGGTTCGCCCCGTCGCCGCGCAGAACCGTGTCATACCCCTTCGGAAGCCTCCGGATAAAGCTGTCGGCGTTTGCAAGCTTTGCGGCAGCGATGCACTCCTCGTCCGTCGCGTCAAGCTTTCCGTAGCGGATGTTGTCCATGACAGTGCCTGTGAACAGATGCGTATCCTGCAGAACCATACCGAGCGAGCGGCGCAGATCCGGCTTTTTGATCTTGTCGATGTTGATATCATCGTACCGGATCTTGCCGTCCTGAATATCGTAAAAACGGTTGATCAGATTGGTAATCGTCGTTTTGCCGGCTCCGGTGGAACCGACGAACGCGATTTTTTGTCCGGGCTTCGCGAAAAGCGTTATGTCATGCAGTATAGGCTTGTCCGGTGTATAACCGAAGTCGACGTTGTCGAAGGTGACCTTGCCGCGCTGGCGTGCATAAGTTGTCGTTCCGTCTGCCGCGTGATAATGTTTCCACGCCCAGATACCTGTACGTTCCGCACACTCTGTGAGCGTTCCGTCCGGCGCTTCTTTCGCGCTGACAAGTTCGACATACCCCTCGTCTTTTTCGGGTGCCTCGTCCATCATTTTGAAAATGCGGTCCGCACCGGCGAGGGCCATGATGATCGAGTTCATCTGCTGCGCAATCTGCGTGATCGGCATAGAGAAGTTCTTATTCAGCGTAAGGTAGGAGACCAGTGTGCCGAGCGTCAGTGAAGAGGAACCGTTCAGGGCAAGCGCCGCGCCGATCACTGCGCACAGTACATACGAGATGTTGCCGAGGTTTCCGTTCACCGGCATCATGATCGAAGCGTAGCGGTTTGCGAGGTTCGCGGAATCACGCAGCTCGTCGTTGTACTTTTTGAATTCTTCAATGGATTTTTCTTCATGGCAGAAAACCTTGATGACCTTCTGCCCGTTCATCATCTCCTCAATGAAACCGTTTTCCGCGCCCAGATCCTTCTGCTGCTTGACGAAGTATTTGCCGGACAGAGCGCCGATCTTCATCGAGACAAACAGCGTGACCGCAACCATGCCGACGCTGACCAGTGTCAGAGGCCATGACAGAACCAGCATCGAGATGAACGTGATGATGAGCGTGATCAGAGAGCTGAACAGCTGCGGGATCGACATGGAAATCAGCTGCCGCAGCGTATCGACGTCGTTCGTGTACACCGACATAATGTCGCCGTGTGCGTGCACGTCAAAATACCGGATGGGCAGAGACTCCATATGCGTGAACAGATGAACGCGGATATCCTTCATCGTGCCTTCGGAAATTGTTACCATCAGGCGCTGATAGCCATACGCGCACGCAGCGCCGACAACATAGATCATGGCAAGCCGGAGCAGCGCAGCGGCGAGCGGGCCGAAATCCCGGCTTCCGGACTGCACCATCGGAAGAATGTAATTATCGATCAGTGATTTCTGGAACAGCGTTCCGTACAGTGTGGCTCCTGCCTGCACGAGGATCATAACAAGCACAAGTATGAACGCGATACCGTATTTCTTAAAAACAATGCCCATCACCCTGCGGATCAGAAGGCCGGGATTATCGACCTTCACTTTTACACGCGCTCCTCTTGGAGCCTTCCGGGTGTCGATTTCACGGTTATCCTGCATTTCCTGTGCGGAAGCGCCCTGATTTGTATGTTTTTTCATTCTGCCGCCTCCTTTCTGCCGCTCTGCCGCGCAGGATTATCCTGCCCTTCGGCAGCCGGTGCCTTTTCAAAATGATCCGAAAGGGAAGCTTCGTCGAAGTCGCCGCCGCCCTGCACCTGGGATTCATAGATCTCTTTATAAATCGCGTTTGTTTCAAGCAGGTTCTCATGCGTGTCGAACGCGGTTACAGTGCCTCCGTCGAGTACGATGATACGGTCCGCGTCCTGTACGGACGATACGCGCTGCGCGATGATCAGCTTCGTGGTTCCGGGGATCTTTGTCGCGAACGCCTTCCGGATCTTCGAATCTGTCGCGGTATCGCAGGCGGAAGTCGAATCGTCGAGGATCAGAACCTTCGGCTTCTTCAAAAGGGCCCGCGCAATGCAGAGCCTCTGCTTCTGTCCGCCGGAGACGTTTGTGCCGCCCTGCGTGATTCTGGTTTCATAACCGTCCGGGAAACGGTCGATGAACTCGTCAGCGCAGGCAAGCCTGCAGGCTTCCCTGCATTCTTCGAGCGTCGCGTCCTCTTTACCCCAGCGCAGGTTATCGAGAATCGTTCCGGAAAAGAGCGTGTTCTGCTGGAGAACGACGCTGACTTCATTTCGAAGAACGTCGAGATCGTATTCGCGCACATCTCTGCCTCCGACACGCACCGTACCGTTCACAGGATCATAGAGTCTGGAAATCAGGCTGACCAGCGACGATTTGCCGGAACCTGTCCCGCCGATGATGCCGACCGTCTCGCCCGAACGGATATGGAGATTGATAGCATGCAGTGTTTCGTCCGCCCGGTCTTTTGTAACATCCTCCACCGTGATGATTTCATTGCCGTCGTCATCGTAGGATACGTTTCTGCGCTTGTAGGCGAAGTCCACATCTTCGAAATCGATCGAACCGTCCTTCACATGCATCACAGGATTCTCCGGATTTACGATATCCGGCTGCTCCTCAAGTACCTCGCAGATTCTCTGCGCACTCGCGGTGGACATCGTGATCATAACGAAGATGAACGAGAGCATCATCAGGGAAAACAGAACATTCATGACATATGACAGAAGAGAGGTCAGTTCACCGGTTGTCATAGTACCCTGCACGATAAAATGCGCACTCATCCAGGAAACCGCAATGATGCTGAAATCAACGACCAATGTCATCACAGGCATATTCAGGACGACAAGCTTCTGTGCCTTCGTGAACATCTGATAGAGCTGCTCCGCCGCTTTTGTAAATTTCTGTCCTTCATAATCTTCGCGGACAAATGCCTTGACGACCCGGATTGCGGAGACGTTTTCCTGAACGCTGGCGTTTAAGTCATCGTATCTGCGGAATGCCCTCCGGAAAGCCTTGGTCGCGTGCCCGATGATCAACACAAGCACCACGGCGAGGACGAGAAGAGCCACCAGAAAGACAACAGATACCCGCGGATTGATTTTTACACACATGATGAGAGAAATGATCATCATGAACGGCGCCCGTACTGCAATGCGGATAATCATCATGAACGCGTTCTGCACGTTGGTGACATCCGTTGTCATTCTGGTTACGAGGCCGGGCGTCGAATACTTGTCGATGTTGGAGAAAGAGAATGTCTGGATATTCTCGTACATCGACTGCCGCAGATTCGCTGCGAATCCGGTTGAAGCGTCCGAAGCGAAGGTGCCGGACATGATGCCGAAGAACAGACTGGCGAAAGCCATGAGCAGCATGATCAGACCGAAATGCAGCACTTTGTCCATGCTGCCGCCCTCGATTCCCTGGTCGATCAGAGAAGCTGTAATGTATGGGATCAGGATCTCCATCACGACTTCCAGAAGTGTGAATACAGGCGTCAGCAGCGTCGATCTTTTATACTGACGGATCTGTCCCATGAGAACTTTGAAAATATGCATAAAATACCTCCATAGAACACACGCCGCGGTGCGGACATAGTAAAAAACAAGGCGCAGGCGCAAAGTCCCGGCACCTTGTGTAAATGCGCAGTACGGCGTTGTTATTATACGCAAACTGTGCGTCATGGTCTATAATAAGGTTATTGTTTTTAATGAAAAATTAAGAAACAGGTATATACAGAAAAATATGCAATCGCAGGAGGAATATAAATGGTCTGGCTTCTTATCATACTCGCAACATTGATTTTTCTATTCAGCCTCGGCGGATTTCTTGCAAGATACGCGGTTGGAGGTCCCAGATATACACCGGAGGAGACGTTTCAAAACCAGTGCGGTCAGAACCCGGAAGTCGGGGGATTAAAAGATGCGGAAAAAACCGCATATGAGATTGAAGGATACCGCGGGTATACGCTGCATGCGGTTATGTACTCCGCACCTTCCGATGACACGGCGCCGGAAGGTTACTCGAAGAAATTTCTGATTATGGTACACGGATATACGCTGAACAGAAACGGCGAGCTTAAGTATATGCCGATGTACAGAAGACTAGGGTATAACTGTATTGTATATGACCACCGGGGGCACGGGGAGAACAGAAAGTTTCCCTGCACATTCGGCCTGTATGAGGCGAAAGACCTGATGAAAGTGATAGAAGATACCTACCGCCGCTACGGTAAGGATATTTACCTCGGTCTTACGGGAGAGTCTCTGGGAGCTGCGACGGAGATTACAGCCCTGCGCTATCACCCGGATGTCCGTTTCATCGTCAATGACTGCGGCTACGCCGACCTGATTCCGGTAGAGAAGGACGGACTCAAGGGCATGCACCTGCCGCAGTGGTTTGTATATCTGGCGGATCTTTCATGTCGGATCATCTATCACTTCTCCTTTACGGGAAGAAGACCGATCGACAGCCTGAAGGACAACAAAATTCCGATTTGTTTTATCCACGGAGAAGCCGATAAGTTCATCCGGTGCGGGCACAGCGTGCGGATGGACAAGGCAACGGCCGGATATCATGAGCTTCATCTGATACCCGGCGCGGAGCACGCAAAGTCCATCAATACCGATCCGGAAGGCTACGAAAAGATTGTGGACAACTTTGTCCGGGGCGTGGAAACCGGCAGGATCAGATAAAGAGTCCGGCGATAAAAACCGCGAGGCAGCAGCCGATGGCAGTCGCAAAAAGATCGCCGCGCACCCACGCGATGACAAGTCCGGTGGCCAGAGCCGCCGCACCTGCGGCAGGATGCGCGGTCGCGGTCAGTATCGCGGGAAAGGTCATGACGGCCAGCGTGACATACGGTACGTAATACAGAAACGAGCGGAAGAATACATTCTTTATCGGTTTACGCAGGAACAGAAACGGCAGCAAGCGGACAAGATAAATCGTAAGGGCCATGGCTGCAAGGGCAAGATATACGTTTCCTTTCATTGTTCTTCCTCCTCTTCATCGGGATCTGAGGGAATCGGCCGGATCAAGGCCGCCGCGCCCGCAAGGACAAGGGTCAGAATGATTACACGGAAGCCGGATGAAACGGAGCGCAGTACCGGCAGAACCGTGAACAGAAAGCTGCCAAGCATCGAAACCGCGACGAGACCGCCGACAAAGTGATTCTTTTTCGCGGGCGGGATAATG
>OCTW011612269.1_pt1 | contig 34141 bp, 26 predicted proteins | sample 1539671 | NCBI WGS metagenome assembly OCTW01 (sample SAMN02144230, study PRJEB22623) | gut metagenome | biome: sheep rumen | host: Ovis aries | place: New Zealand
ATTAAGAATCATTTCAAGACTTGTAACTTCTTTGGTAATATTAACTCTTGCCTGTTCAGATATCTGGCTAATTAGCTGCATTGTCTGGAATCTGTTAAATATCGGCCTTGTCTCAGGAGCTATGTTTTGCTCTGTCTGGATGTTTTGAGAATCCATTGTAGGATTTGCAACAAAATGATTATTAGAATCATTATGTCTTGCCATGTTATCAGAGTTATTAGGATTATTAGTATTAACCTCTTTTCTTGTAAATGCTTCTTCTGGATTATTGGCCTCATCTACATTATCAGTTGATACTTTGGCATCCTTTGATACATCTTCCCTAGTTACATTTGATTCCTTGTTAACAATAATAGGTGTTACATCTTCATCAGATAATGCATTTTCATCTGATACTTTAGCCATTTCCTCTAAAGTTACTACTTTGCCGGCATCTTTAACAAAAGATTCATCTAACTCTATACCCTCAGTCATTTCCATATTGTTATTAACAACATTTGTAACAACTTCGTTAAAAGTATTGGTTTGAGTAGAAACCTCCTTAATTACCGATGCTTCAAGTCCTGTATCCTCTAGAACCTGGCTGGATAAGTCTCTAACCTGGGATAACGCATGGGATAAGTCTTCATTAAGCACGAGAGATACACTGTCTTCTACATTAGCAACTTCAACCATAAGTTCTGTTACCTGCTTAGGATTTAACAAATCAGCAAATGTAACTTCAAGGCTTTCCATTGCATTTACAAGTTCATCCCCCGTAATATCAAGTGCATCTTCTAGAACCTTTGAAACTTCATTAGCGAAATTGTCAAGTATTTCATTTACCATAGAAACAACTTCTTCTGGAATTTCCTCAACTGCTACTGTAGATGTATCTTCTACCGGTTCTGCATTAGCTTTCGAATCGTCAACCTTTGTATCCTCTGGTTTTGCATTCTTAATGTCTCTACTATCTGCTTTGTCAACTTTAGAATCATAAACTTTATCTTCTTTAGTTGTTTTGTCAACTTTAGAATTATCCGTATCACTAGTCTTTTTATCGGATACGTTGTTTTGACTCGAATAATGCTCTACTTTCTTATCCATGTTAGTAACATTTTTGTTCATAACATCCATAAAACTTGTAGAACTATCTTTGTCGCTTGCAGACACATTAGGATTAACCATTAAGTTAGGACCAATGTTTGCAACATTTCCACTTGTCATACAATTCCTCCTTTCCATATTAAATTTTATCTATAACAAATCCATAGCGGATCAGTTATCCTATCTAGGCTCCATAATTCTTGTAACCTGTGCTGCTGTATCAGCATTCATGGCTCCAAGTATCTTACCTCTTGATGAAGCATCCATCGCCCAGAGAATTTTACCTACAAGTGCAAGATTATCAGTCATTGTATTGAATATTCCTGCCGCCTGTGCCGGTTTCATACTAGAGTATGTCGAAGCATATTGCTTAATCTGTTCATCTTGCGTCGTCTGAGTAACAACCTGCTTATAAATAGCCTCAGCATTCTGAGGCTGTATTGACTCATAGTATTTCTTATATTCTTTTATATCGGGTGCTTTATCCGAAAAGACAACCTCTTGATAAAATTTTTCTTTATCTTCCTCGAATTTTTTCTGATTATCCTTATAAGTCTTAAGTTCAATTGCCTGCGCCTCAAGTTCAGCAAGATGAGCACTATCAACTCCACCCGCAGATTTGGCGGCAGCAAGTTCTGCTTCTAATTCCTTAATCCTTTTTACAGCATCATCAACAGTGGCAAATGTATATTGCGAATCTTCTTTTGCATACTCTTCTTCTACTTCCGGAAGAATTTTATTAACAACCGGTACATTTTTAAGCACTGGATAAAGCACAGTAGAGCCAAATCCACCAACATCCATCTTAATAAGGAGTCCAAGAATCACAAGCCATATAAGGGCAATGAGAATTGCAACAAAGATAACCAGACCTTTACCTGAGCCTTCGTCTTCTTCATCCTCTTCTTCGCCTTCTTTTCCTTTTTTATTTTTATTCTCTTTTTCTTTCTTCTTCTGAGCTTTCTTCTCAGCTCTAGCTTTCTTCTTCTCTTCCTTATCAGCCATTAGCTTTCTCCATCTTCATCTGGTTTGTATGTATAACTTACCAACTCATCTGTTATCTTATTCTCTTCTGCATTAAGTTCAGCTTTGAATTCGTCGAAGGCTTTCTCTTTAAGATTCTCATGAGTTTTTCTATCTTTCATAACTTCATCAAGTCTCTGTCTTGCCTCTTCAACTTTCTTCTCAGCCATGTGTACATTAACCATTTGATCTCTGATTAGAACTTTCATGGTTTCAATAGCTTCTTTGATTCTTCTAATCTCTTTGAAATCAAGTTCACCCGAGGTTGCCTCCTTAAGATCATGCTCATAACCTGCGCTTCTAATAAGGAGATTAGTTAGCTTATCCTGCTCTTCTTGAAGTGCGGCATTCGCCTGACTATATGCAATCTTCTCCTGGCTTTCTATCTTCTCTTTGATATCTAGGATATTCTGCATCCTATAACGAAATCTAGCCATCTATCATTCCTTGAACAATTCTTCTAATGTCTTTATTTCATCTTCAAATTCGTATTTTGTATGAGTTTCCTGCATAAGGAAATCATTTACTTTATCAATTTTCTCAATGGCAAAATCAATGTTCTTATTAGAGCCATTCTTATATGCTCCAATATTAATCAAATCTTCTGCTTCTCTGTATGTAGCAAGAACATTTTTCATCATTCCTGCCGCCTTCTTATGTTCTCTGTCTGCAATGGCAGACATAACACGGGAAATACTTTGAAGCACATCAATTGCCGGATAATGATTTCTCTGGGCAAGCCTTCTATCAAGCATAATATGCCCATCAAGAATTGATCTTGCTGTATCGGTAATAGGTTCATTAAAGTCATCACCATCAACAAGGACAGTATAAAGACCAGTTATTGAGCCTTTATCTGAATTACCTGCCCGCTCAAGCAGTCTAGGCATCTCAGAATACACAGAAGGTGGATATCCTCTTGTAACAGGGGGTTCTCCAGATGCAAGTCCAATCTCTCTTTGTGCCATAGAAAAACGTGTAAGAGAATCCATCATAAGGAGAACATCTTTACCCTGGTCTCTAAAATACTCAGCAATAGAAGTTGCGGTTTTGGCAGCTTTGTTACGAATAAGTGCAGGCTTATCACTTGTCGCAACAACTACAACAGATCTTGCCATTCCTTCTTCTCCAAGATCGTGTTCAACAAATTCTCTAACCTCACGTCCACGCTCTCCGATTAAAGCGATAACATTAACTTCCGCCTTGGTATTTCTTGCAAACATTCCCATTAAGGTACTTTTACCTACACCGGAACCTGCAAATATACCTATTCTCTGTCCTTTACCTACAGTTATAAGACCATCAACCGCCTTAACACCAAGAGGAAGAACTTCTGATATAATCTCTCTATCCATTGGATCTGGTGGTGCCGCCTCCGCAGGATATTCCTGTTCCAATTCAAGAACACTTCCATCATCAAGTCTTCCAACACCATCTAAGGTATGTCCAAGAAGTTCATCACCTACCGGAATAGAAAGGGGCTTTCCTGTATTCTCTACCATACAGCCTACGCCAACGCCTTCCACACTATCAAAAGGCATAAGAAGAAGGCTTTTATCTCTAAAGCCTACTACTTCTGCCATTATTCTCTTACCGTCTTCTGCAATTATTTCACACAAATCATTAAGCTTGGCATCCGGTCCTATTGATTCAATAGTTAAACCTACTATCTTAGAGACCTTACCAAGCCTATCAAAATAAGTATTATCCAAAAGACTATAATATTTATTACTATCAATCATAACCAACCAATCATTATATGCTTAAAGCTCTCAAATCCTTGATAAAATTATCAAGCTCAACGCCGATGCTACAATCTATTATTCCACCGTCGCATTCAATTATACATTTATCATCTTCAAGAAGGGGGTCTAGAATAATATCAAGTTGAACGCCTTCTCCAACTTTCTCTTGTAACATATCTTTATTATCATCAAGATAATCTTTGTTACGTTCATTAACTCTTATAAGAAGAGTCTTGCTGCTTTCTACATTAGTAATAGCATTCTCACACAAATGAAGTAGAATTTCTTTCTTATCGCCAAATTCAATCATGAAGACTTTGCTCATAATATCACATACAACTTCAAGAACCTCTTTCTCCATTTCAACTTCTTTGTCCAGGTATTCCTGACGAATCTGTTCTATCCTGTCTTCCATATCAGCCTTGGCTGCCTCCAAATCATTGGCCGCCATTGCCTGTCCCATATCATAGCCATTCTTCTGCCCTTCTTTTATCGCCTGCTCTTTCATGGACTCAGCAGACTCAGTAGCACTGGCTAGTATTTCATCTGCCCTTGCATTAGCTTCAGCCAAGATATTATCAGCTTCTTCTTGAGCTTTCTCAACAAGATCGTTGGGAATTACTTCTACCTGAGAAGGCGTCTCCCCCTCTCCATCGCCAAAATCCTGAAAAATAGCGGACATATCATTATTCTCTTGTTCATATTCCTCCCTTTCTTCAGGAGTCATATTATCCAGTCGCTCTTGTTCTTTCTTTCGACGAAGTTCTTCCTCTTTCCTCTGAAATTCCTGAATCTTCTCTTCAACAAGTCTATTAGAATCTATCTCTCTATTTGTACCACTTTCATTTTCAAAGAGCGTGAAGAAAGGTTTTAATACTTTTTCATTAGACAACTAAATCGTCACCTCCGCCACGAGATACAACAATATCACCTTGATCTTCAAGTTTTCTAATAATACCAACAATAATCTGCTGTGATTCTTCTACGTCCTTCATACGAACAGGGCCCATGTATTCCATGTCTTCCTTAACCATAGTAGCAAGACGTGATGACATATTACGGAAGATACAATTCTGAACTTCTTCATTCGCTCCTTTAAGAGCCTTAGCAAGTTCACCATTATCAACATCACGAAGTACTCTCTGAATAGCTCTATCATCAAGAAGCAGGATATCCTCGAATACGAACATTTTCTTACGAATCTCTTCAGCAAGCTCTGGTTCTTCAATCTCAAGTGCTTCCATAATTCTCTTCTCAGTTCCTCTATCAACTGCATTAAGAATTGATACGATAGCATCAACACCACCGGCAATAGTGTAATCCTGATTGATAAGAGATGAAAGCTTACGCTCAAGTACCTTCTCGACTTCTTTGATAATCTCAGGACTGGTTCTATCCATAAGAGCAATTCTCCTGGCAACATCAGCCTGCATCTCAGGGCTAAGTGCACTAAGAATCATAGACGATTGCGCAGGTGCAAGATATGATAGAATCATAGCAATGGTCTGTGGATGTTCATCCTGAATAAAGTTAAGCACTTGTGAAGGTTCTGTCTTTCTAATAAATTCAAAAGGTCTAACCTGAAGTGACGCAGTAAGCTTGGTAATTACATCATGAGCCTTGTCGTCACCTAGTGCCTTCTCTAATAATTCCTTAGCGTATCCTATACCACCTTCAGCAATATATTGCTGAGCAAGACAAACCTGATAGAATTCATCAATTACTTCGTCCTTTACCTCTGGAGATATACTTCTGGTATTAGCAATCTCTAAGGTCAATTCTTCAATTTCTTCTTCCTTTAGGTGTTTAAATATGTCAGCTGATTTCTCAGGTCCAAGGGAAATGAGAAGTATAGCCGCTTTCTGTACACCACTTAATTCCTCAGTTGCCATTTCTATCCCCAATCGTCGTTAAGCCAGTTACGAAGTAATGTTGCTACTGCTTCTGGTCTTTCGTCTACAAATTTCTCAATAAGAAGTCTCGCTTCTGACTTCTCATTATATCCAATATCTTCAAGTTCATCTTCCTGATTAGATATTAATTCTTCAATTGTAAGTTCTTCTTCGACTTCTTCTTCCTTATTCTTTCTAAGTGTTCTAAATACAACAAATGCAAGAAGTGCAAAGATTAGAACTGCAAGTGCAATCTCGATTATAGTTCTAAGATCAAGTCCAATGCCAGATGAAGGCTGGAACATAGGAACATTATATGCCGTCATAGATATATTCTCTTCGGCAATTCCTGTTGCACGAGAAACGCTTTGTATCATATCCTGATCGACATCAGCTCTCTGAATATCGCTATTCTCTGCTTCAAATTCAGCAAAGGTCTGATCGTCAAGTTCGCCACGTTCCTTCATGTCATCTTCATTATATATGACAAATCTCTTAGCCACAACAGAAATAGAAGAATTCTCCAAATCAACTGCGCCAACTTCTCTATCAGTTGTTGTTATTCTTTCACTAGGAAGATAATCCTCTGTAACATCAGAAGTAGTAGAACGACTAACTCCATTATCCTGAATTACGTAAGTCGTATCATTATCGTTATTATCTGTTCCCGGCACTCCACCAACACCTGATTCAGATTCCGAGTTGGACTCTGATCTGGAATCAAGATATCCTTGTGTCTGATCATCATTAAGATAATAGTTGTAATCTACTACATTAACCTTATCAAAACTCATACTAAGGTTAGGAGCGACTTTAACATCATCATACATTTGCGAGCCAAGCAGAACATCCTTAACTCTCTTAGAAACAGCTGCTGCCGCTTTCTCTTTGGCACTAAGATTAGATGAAGCAGTTCCTGCACCTGATGCAGAGTCGCCTCCAGAGAACAGCACATTTCCATCAGAATCTAAGATAACAATATTATCTGTTGTCTTATTGCCAAGACCAGTTGCTACATACTGCGCAATTCCTGCGGCAGTATCTTCTTCCATCTTCTCTCCGCCCTTCAAATGAAGAATAACATTAGCATATCCCTCTTCCTTCTTAGAACTCATGGTTCCGTCATTCTCGGGGATATTAAGAGTAACTTCCGCTTTCTCTACACTATTAAGGGCAGACAGGTCTTTTGCGAATTTCTCTTCTAAGTATAATTTATATTTCTTCTCTTTATCAGCTTCTGTAGTACTAAAGCTTCCATCAATAACATCATTGATACTATATCCTTTGGATGGAATACTGTTAGTTCCAAGAAGAATATTAGCATTAGCCTCATCCTCAGTCTTAACAGAATAAGTCATACCATCCTGAGATGTCTGGTATTCAATATTCTCTCCATCAAGAAGTTCCTTGATCTTACTTGCCTGCTCAGCACTTGTAGCTGTAGCAAGAGTAATCCATGTTGGACGAGTAACTACATACGCCAAAATAACCAGTGCAATTATGACTATTGCCACTGCACTGATTATAATTGCTTTCTGTTTAGTTGTAAATTTTAACCACCATTCTTTGATTCGATTTAAAATGTTTTGTATCGCTTCTGGCATGATATTTCCCCTAACTAATTATCATGTTACATCTGCATATTCATTATTTCTTTATATGCATCTAAAAACTTATCCCTAACTGCTACTGTATATTGAAGTGCAACTGTTGCCTTCTGTTCAGCAACAAGCAAATCATGTGTATTATCAGATTCGCCAAGTGCGAATTTAATCTCTTCTGCTGATGCCTTATTCTGTAAAGTATTAGTCTCACCAACCATTCCCATTACAGAATTAAGCACACTATCAAAAGAATTGCCTGCTTTGTTATTCTTATCAACAACCGAATTCGTTCCGTAACCTGCTGCAGGAACGTTAGTTGTCTTATACATAGCATTAATATTACCTACATCCATATCTAACTCCTATAATCAGAATTATTATTGACCAATCTTAAGACCATTAAGTGCCATGTTCTTAACAGCATCAAATGCAGTTACATTGGCTTCATATGCTCTACTACTATCAATTAAGTTAGTCATCTCTGTAACTGTATTAACATTAGGATATGATACATATCCATTCTCATCTGCATCAGGATGAGATGGATCATATTCCATAATGTAATCTGTAGTTGTATCTTCTGATACTCTGACAACCTTAACACCATCACCTCTGAATTCTGTTGCTCTTTTCATAGCATCAGAGAAAGTCGGCGAAGTATTCTTCTCCTGAAATGTGACAATTTTGCGACGATAAGGTGTACCGTCTTCTGTTCTTGTTGTATTGACATTGGCAATATTCTCAGCAATAGTATCCATACGGAAACGCTGTGCTGTCATTCCAGATGCCGCAATGTCAAAAGACTGAAATAAAGCCATACAAATACCTCCTGGCAATAATTACTTAGCTACCGCCTTAAAGCGAGAGAACTCTTGCGAAATACTCTCTGTAAGGGCTTGGTATTTAATCTGTTCTGATGCAAGCTCAACGTTCTCTGTATCAATATCAACGTTATTACCATCAAGTCTGTAGGAATAACCAGCATAATCAGTAAACACTTTAGGTTGTAAACTGGCTACATCAAGATTAGTTACAGCACCATGAAGATTATCAGCCTTAGTTCTCTTAATTGCCTGTTCTAATGTAGTATCAAATTCCACATCCTGTCTCTTATAACCTGGAGTATCAACATTTGCTATATTATGAGCAATAGTTTTCTCTCTCATCCAGCTTGCATCCGCAGCCTTATCTAAGATATTGACGTAATCGAAAGCATTAGAATTAAACATAGGCTCCTCCAATCAGGGAATGCTTCCCCACTCTCCTTTACATTATTATATAAAATATTTCGCAAAATACAAGACTTTTTTGCATATATTGTGTTTGCATCTAATAAAAAGCACAACATATATCCTTTGTTAGGGGTTTGAAAAGGATAGAAATCAGGCTTTTCTGTGGTAAAAACACAAAAAGGACTTTAAAATAAAGTCCTTTTTTTACAAAACATTTTCATCCATGAAAATAAAATCTTATATTTACTTATTATCTATATCGGCAAGTTCTTCAAAAACTAAATCATTAATTACACGAATATATGTACCTTTCATTCCAGAAGATCTTGTCTCAATTACTCCTGCACTCTCAAATTTCCTTAAAGCATTAACAATTACAGACCTTGTAATCCCTACTCTGTCAGCAATCTTAGATGCTACAAGAAGCCCTTCATCTCCATCTAATTCATGGAAAATATGCTTAATTGCATCAAGTTCCGAATATGACAGAGTGCTAATTGCCGATTCAACAATCTGTTTGTTGCGAACTTCTTCATCATGCTCATCGTTTACAGCCCTCATCATCTCAAGGCCTACTACTGTTGTTCCATACTCACTAAGAATTATATCATCAATATTATAAGGCTTATCAAATCTATACACAAACAAAGTGCCAAGTCTCTCTCCCGCAATATAGATAGGTGAAATAATTGCAGAATAATCATCACATGACACATCTTCAAACCCCAGAGTCAAAAGATTAACATTTTCCTTAGTAGAAAGAATACTTAGAAGCCTCTCATTAAGCATAGGATCTAAGAATTCACCAATTTCATCAACAATAAGGTCTGATACTATAGAAAGGTCGTTATCCTCTTTGCCATGACTAATTCCAAGCACCTTACCCTTCTTACTAATAACAATTACACCTGAATCAAGTATTTCACGTAGCACTTTACATATATCGTTAAATACAACCTTCGTAGAATTATTGTTGTGAAGAAGATTACCAATCTTTCTTGTCTTATCTAATAACTGAACACTCATCTTGTATTAATTCTTCTCCTCGTCATCACATACATAACCACATTCATCATTTTGACACACAAGCTTCTTACCCTTTACTACCATATAGCCATTACATTTAGGGCACTTCTTAGACACTGGTCTGTTCCAGTTCATAAAATCACAGTCAGGATATCCTTCACATCCGTAATATGTTCTACCTTTCTTAGTCTTACAGATAATTATATCTTTGCCACACTTTGGACAATCTACTCCGATTTTTTCAAGATAAGGCTTAGTATTACGACAATCCGGAAATCCTGGGCATGCAAGAAATTTACCGAATTTACCGTATTTTATAACCATATTCCTTCCACATTCTTCACAGATAACATCCGTTTCTTCATCAAGAATTGTAACCTTCTCAATTTTGTCCAGTGCCTCTTTTACTTCTGTATTAAGCCTTGGATAAATATCTCTTAGGATTTGTTTCCATGACATATCGCCGTCCTCGACTTCATCCAGCTCTTCTTCCAATCTTGCTGTAAATTTCTCGTCTACTATCTCTGGAAATGCTTTAGTCATTAAGTCATTAACAATATCCCCCATCTCCGTCACGAAGATGTTCTTGCCTTCTTTACCAATGTATCTTCTCTTAAGAAGAGTAGAAATAATCGGAGAGTATGTACTTGGGCGACCAATGCCCAGTTCCTCTAAGGTCTTAACTATAGATGCTTCTGTAAAGTGCGCAGGTGGTTGGGTAAAATGCTGCTTCTCTAGAAGTTCCACTAACTCCAGCTTGTCACCTACTTTAAGCAAGTCAAGCTTCTGATTCTTCTTATCTTCATCATCTGCATCTTTATATACTGACATAAAACCGTCGAAAGCAAGCTTTGAGGTTGAAGTAGTAAAGATATAATCCTTAGCCGAAATCCTAACTTTAACAACGTTATAAACAGCATTTGTCATCTGACTTGCAACAAACCTTTTCCATATAAGCTGGTATAGCTTAAATTGTGCTGCATTAAGAGAACTCTTAACCATTGAAGGTGTTAAAGTAACATCAGCAGGTCTAATTGCCTCATGAGCATCCTGAATCTTGCCCTTGTTCTTATTGCCACCAGTATAATCACCTGCATATTCTTTGCCATATTCACTTTCAATATATTCTTTGCAAGAAGCCTTAGCTTCATCAGATATACGGATAGAATCAGTTCTAAGGTATGTAATTAAACCAACAGTTCCTATCTTCTTAATATTGATACCTTCATACAGCTGTTGGGCAATATTCATTGTTCTAGATATTGAGAAATTAAGCTGTTTAGAAGCCTCTTGTTGCATTGTAGATGTGGTAAATGGAAGCGGAGTCTTCTTCTCCCTCTTTGATTCATTAATACTCTCAACTACATAACTTGCGCCATCTAATTCTTTACAAATTACATCTAATTCCTTCTTACCATCAATATCTAATTTCTTATCTTTGTTACCATAGAATGCTGCTTCTATAGTATTCTTTTTGTTCTTAAGAGATACATCTAATGTATAATACTCTCTTGGAATAAATTCTGAGATTTCCTTCTCTCTTTGACAAATTATATTAAGTGCCGCAGACTGTACTCTACCAGCGCTAAGCCCCCTTTTAACCTTATCCCACAAAACAGGACTTATCTCATATCCCACAACTCTGTCAAGAACTCTTCTGGCTTGCTGTGCATCAACTAAGTCCATATCTATTTCACGAGGAGACTTTAATGCATCTTTTACTGCCTTCTTAGTAATCTCATTAAAACTGATTCTTCTGGTATTCTTCTCATCAAGATTAAGAGCAGATATAAGATGCCAGGAAATCGCCTCTCCTTCACGGTCAGGGTCAGTTGCAAGATATATCTTATCTGCCTTCTTAACTTCTTTTCTAAGAGACGCAAGAAGTTCTCCCTTGCCTCTTATTGTTATATATTTGGGTTCAAAATCATTATCTACGTCAACGCCAAGTGCACTTTTGGGTAAATCTCTAACATGTCCATTAGATGCCACTACTTCGTAATTCTTTCCAAGAAATTTCTTAATAGTATTTACTTTAGTTGGTGACTCAACAATTACAAGATTCTTAGCCATTAGTTTTCTCCTAGATATTACTTTATCCTAACATATTGATTAACGAAGACTTCCTTAATAAGCTTCTTATCACAGAGATTCATGATAGAATTAAGAACCTGCATCATTTCCAGATTAGATTCTGCAATTATTCTCTCAATATCTTTAGGATAGAAATCTAAACAACTATACACCAACAAATCCTCTTTTTCAAGAAGAAAATTCTGACAATTCATTAAAGCCCCAGTATATAAAGTGTTAATTTGCACGTCATCTAAGGCATTAACAAAGTCAGAAACTGACGTAATTATACCTGCTCCCTGTTCTATTAACCTGTTACATCCATGTGAAAGCAAGTCCGATATTCGTCCTGGAAGTGCATAGATATCTTTCCCCTGTTCTAATGCATAATCAGCAGTAATAAGAGAACCACTCTTTTCTTTTGCCTCTATTACAACAACCTGATTAGAAAGAGCCGATATAATTCTGTTTCTAGATGGGAAATTATAACTAACAGGTTTAGTACCAGGATAAAATTCTGATATGATTGCACCCTTTTTCTGAATCTGTACATATGTATTAATGTTATTTCTCGGATAACATATATCTACACCACAACCAAGTACAGCAACAGTAATACCATCTTCATTAAGGGCTCCTATATGTGATTCATTATCAATCCCCTGTGCCATTCCACTAACAATTATATATCCTCTCCTTGCCAGTGCTCCTGCAATCTCCTTTGCTGCCCATCTCCCATACTCTGAACACCTTCTTGCCCCAACAATTGATACACATTTATCAAATTTCTCAGGGAAAGTACCAATATAAAATATCCCATATGGAGCATTCGAAATAACCTTTAGTTTTTCTGGAAAATGTGCCATTGGTCTTGTAACAAGCTTCTGATTATATGATTGGAACTTTTCATATAATTTATCAATATCCAGGTTGTCTTTATTATCTATGATTTTGTCCGCAACTTTCTCGTTAATAATATTAGTTGATAGCAGCTGTGTTTTATTGGAATTATATATGTTTTTTGCGTTATATAAGCAATCAGAAAGTCTGTTTTTCGAAGTGTTAGAGATATCTAACTTTGTAAACCATAATTCATATTTTAATAAATCACTTTCCATAGCATTTCTCCTATAAAAAGTTCTCGAAATACTTCTTGTCTAAACCTCGATACATTAGAGATTCACGAAGATGCATTATACTTATATTATCTTCTCTTGCCATATCAGCAATAGTCCTTGCAACCCGAAGAATCTTATAGTATGTTCTACCTGTAAGGGAATACTTATCATATATTTCTTCCATAAAGTCCGCTTCTTCTTTGCCTAGTCCGCAATACTTCTCAATATCACTTGACGTAATGTCACTGTTGAAATTATATGATTCATTAGCAAATCTTTTTTTCTGGATATTATGAACTTCAATCACTCTGTCTCTAATGGTTTTCGATGACTCATTATCACATTTTTTAACAATATCTGAGTAGCTTACAGTTGATGCTTCTGCACACATATCAATCCTGTCAAGAAGTGGTTGTGATAATTTGTTATAATACCTCTTAATAGAGTTTCTATCACATCTACATTTATTAAGATCAGGATAAAAGCCACAAGAGCAGGGATTCATTGCCGCAACAAGCATGAAATTAGATGGATAAGTAAATTTGCCCGATGTTCTAGATATACTAATCTCTTTATCTTCCATTGGTTGTCTAAGAAGTTCTAACGTTGATTTCTTAAATTCTGTAAGTTCATCAAGAAATAAAACGCCATTATGAGCAAGAGATATCTCTCCAGGCTTTACAATACTGCCACCACCCACAAGACCCTGTGGACTTATTGTATGATGTGGACTTCTAAATGGTCTTTCATTAATAAGTCTGGGATTATCTTTAAATGTATTGCTTACACTTGCTATCTTAGAGCTTACAATACATTCTTTTCTAGACATTTTGGGAAGAATAGACGGAAGAGATTTAGCAATTAGAGTTTTACCTGCACCCGGAGGTCCAATCATAAGGAAATTATGCATACCAGAAACCGCTATCTCACATGCTCTTTTAAGGATTTTCTGCCCATTTATATTAGCAAAATCATGCGACAAATCGTCTTTTTCATATTTGTCTCTATGTACGTCCTCTACAGCCGGCACGTCACCAATATTAAGATAATTAATAACGTCAAGAAGATGCTTTACAGGAATAATCTTAATTCCTGTTGCAAGATATGCCTCATTTCTGTTATCGTATGGTACAATACACTCAGTTATATTATTATCTATTGCATCAAGAAGAATTGGAAGAACTCCATTAACAGAATTTATTTGACCAGAGAGTCCTAGTTCTCCAATCATCATAATCTTTCTATCATCATCATAATTAATCACTGACATAGCTTTTAATATAGCAATTGCAAGGGGCAAATCAAAGCCACATCCCTGCTTCTTAATTGATGCAGGATAGATATTAATTGTTATTCTTTTAGGTGGTAATTCATAGCCAGAATTTTTCAAAGCGGTTCTAACTCTTTCTTTCGCCTCTTTTACTTCCGCAGAAAGAAAGCCTACCATCTCAAAATACGGCATGCCTGAACTTACATCAGCCTCTACTGTTACAAGTGTGGATGTGATTCCCTGAAGAATCGCTGTACTGATACAACTATACATTTCATATTGGAAATCCATGAAAATTTAATAAAACATTTTGAATTAAGATGAAGATATACTAACATATAATATATGATTTGACCATATCTTTTTTTAAGAAAACAAAATGTCTATTATCTAATCATTTCTGTTAATCCAACCTTCTTCATAACTTTTCTAAGGGTCTTATTAGCGAAATACGATGCTTTCTCATCATTTTCTTTAATGCATTTCTCTATGTATGCTTTATCCTTAAGAAGTCGATTATATTCTTCCTGAATAGGTGAAAGTTCATTTGCCACAGCTTCTCCAACCGCAAGTTTGAAATCGCCATAACCTTTATTCTCAAACTCCTTCTCCACATCTTCAATAGACTTCTTAGTAACAGTACGATATATGTCAATAAGATTGCTGACACCAGGCTTATTCTCCGGATTATATACAATAGATGCTTCTGAATCTGTTACAGCCTTTTTGAACTTTCTAATGATAGTATCTTTGTCATCAACAAGAAGTATAGTTGCATTAACATTTTCATCAGATTTAGACATCTTCTTCGTAGGATCTTGAAGAGACATTATCTTAGCTCCACTCTTACCAATATATCCTTCTGGAATCTTGAAGATATTACCATAGATATTATTAAATCTCTCTGCAATATCCCTTGTAAGCTCCAAATGTTGCATCTGATCTTTGCCAACTGGAACAACATCTGTCTGATACAATAAAATATCTGCTGCCATAAGAACCGGATATGTATATAGACCAGCATTAATATTATCCGAATGCTTCTGAGACTTATCTTTAAATTGTGTCATTCTGTTAAGTTCGCCCATATAAGTAAAACAATCAAGAATCCATGCAAGTTGTGCATGTGCCGGCACATGGGATTGATAGTATACACAATTTGCCTCTGGATTAAGACCTGCCGCAACATACAAAGCATATAATTTTCTTGCATTTTGTCTAAACTCTGTGGGATTTTGTCTTACAGTAAGGGAGTGCAAATCCATTACTCCAAAAAAGCATTCATATTCTTCATTAAGATTAACCCAGTTTTTTAATGCACCAAGATAATTCCCTAATGTTAGAGCATTAGTTGCCTGCATTCCTGAATATAATATTTTCTTTTCTTCACTCATTTTCTATCTTCCTTATCATTTTATTATTATAATACTTTACCAAATAATATACTGCGTGTCTTATCAATAATCGTCGCGCCCTTCTTACTTATCCATTTTACAACTTTAACTTTAAAATCTGTATGCAGAATTTTTTTTCTAATTAATTCATTAGTTGCTTCTTCTCCATTGTCAGCAAGATACTTAAGAAGCATAACAAGAAGTTCTTCTGAATCTTCATGCATCATGTATCTGTTTTTTCCTTTTTCATAATACTCTAAGGCACTTTTATCAGTATATTTACTCTTCTGATAATTCTTGCTGGCACTTACTCTGTCAACATACATTTCCACAACGTATCTTACAGGCATCTTATTGCCCTCAATGGGATGACCTTCCTTTAATGTGTAATCAATCCAATATTCAAAATGATGCTTATTTCTCCCCTTATGGTGCAGCCACGCCGAAGAATATCCCTTCTTTCTTCTTTCAGAATTATTAGGGCTTTCAGTACCCTTATAATATAGTGCTCCAGGAATAAACTCTATAGGATTGTATTTAGACAAATCATGAAGTAGCCCCTGCTTATAAAGTCCAACTTCAAAGCACCCTTTCATAACAAGATGCCTGTGTCTCGTAATTGTCTTGTAATGCTTTATTGGATGAAACATATTGACTCCTTTCTATTAAGTATTGCATTCACATATAAATTCAATATGTTATAAAATATAATCCCTAATTATTATAAATACTACAAATTGCAAAGGATAAATTGCATAGAACATCCACTTTAACTTCTTACTGCTTATCCCCAATTTACCATTATACATATAAATCAGTGGCAGCGAAAGCAGTATAAATACTGCGTTAACAAGTCCATAAGGTATCAGATATACAACAAATGCAGCAAGTGAAAATACAAGAAAATGCTCTTGTATATAATACATTATTACAATTAATAATATACCCACGTATTTGTAACTAAAATTCGCGAAATAAGAAACCACACATGCAAGTACAACGATTAGAATCTGACAGTAAATTGTAAAATTTTTACCCTTAATAACATATTCTTTATCTATCAGATACAGAACTAAAAGACCAAGTAATAGTTCAAAGAAAATATTCTGACTATAAGGATAGAAAACCTGATTATACAAGCATATATTGTATGGAATCTCAGAAATTATTGCAAATATTCCAAGCCGTAAAAAATATTTCCAGATATTAGATGTATGTTTGTATCCTTCACATAGTAGAAAAGCAAAAATTGGAAAGCTGATTCTTCCTATCCATCTTAATATCTCATATTCAGGGAAGAAAACCAGCCCAATATGATCAATTAACATTGTAATTACTGCAATCCATTTTAGAATCGAGGCATTAATTATTCTAGTATTCATTTCCTGCCTCTTCGCTTCTTATTATCAAGGATTTCTACACTATCATTAGTTATCTTAGTCTCTTTTCCAACAAGAATTGTAATGGAACCGCCAGGAACCATAATATAATGCTGAGACTTTACATACTTTAACTCCTCAAAATTCTTAAATGAATTGCAGGCAACATACCACTTCTTATTGCCTCTCATTCTAGGAAGAGCAAACTTCTCTTCGTCATAATGGAAGTTATAGCAGACAAGAATATCATCTTTATTATCTGAACCGGAATACTCACCTGCATAAAGTACCCCTAAGGCTTTCTTCTCATCACCAATACCCATCATCCATGGTTCTCTTCCATGATAAGACAAATCCGGTATACCAGTATGGTGATAATCATTCATATGCATTGGCTCTTCTAATCTTATAATAGGATTATCCTTCCTGAATCTAATCATAGACTTGGTAAATTCTCTAAGTTCAGTTGCAAATTTATTCTTAGGGAAATCAACCCATCCTATCTCATTGTCCTGACAATATACATTATTATTACCATTCTGAGAATTTCCAACTTCATCTCCTGCAAGGATAAGAGGAATTGCCTGTCCAAGCATTACTGCGCAAATCGCAGTCTTCATATTGTTAAGCCTTATCTGATTAATGGCTTTATTACTAGTCTTACCTTCAATACCATAATTGTTGCTACAATTGTAGTTATTACCATCTCGATTCTCTTCACCATTATCTTCATTATGTTTCTCTCCATAGGCAAAAGAATCAAACAATGTAAATCCGTAGCTACTAGCAGCATAATTAACGAAACCGTATTTCTCATTCTGTCTCTTAGAATTGTTGGCAAGTTCAGATATATAGCCATCAAAATGATTCTGTAATTGACGAAGAGCATATAAGAATTCATCATTACATACAAACAAATGCTTATTATCTTTCTCGCTATCTAATACTTCAAATGGATATTCGTGATAGAAAAGCTTTGTATCATAAAGATATGGATTCTTAACCATCCTCTTAATTGGCAAATCATTTCCCAGAATATGTATTCCATCCACATTATACTCACGCGTCCAGTATATAAGGGAATCAATCATTACCTCTTCGCTTACATATCTATTGAATGCGATTTCCATAATAATTTCAAGACCCTTCTTATGGATTTCATCAATCATCATCTTCATGTTATAAGAAGCATTTTCGCCACCAAAATACGATGCCTTAGGCGCAAAATAATGGCCTTTCTCATAACCCCAATAATTCACTTTACCACTATCTTCAATAACATTCTCTGCCTGGAAACGTTCATTTAGGACAGTACTCTCCACAAGCCCCATTTCTTCGAATTCATATAGAGGCTGAAATTCTATAGAAGTAACGCCAAGATCTACAATCTCATCCAAGCATTTGATAAATCCCTTATAATTACCCTTATCCCATCGGTTAAGTCCATGCTTCATTGTATAGCCTCTCATATGAAGCTTATATATAATCATATCTTTGGGCAAGATGCCTGGTTTCTTATATTTAAATGTATAATTATCAGTAGAAATAGCAGAATAAACCTTATATTCATTATCTTTTCTGCTCTTATCATTCCACACTTCTCTTCCAACAACTCTTGTTGAATATTCATCTAAAGTTTCCTTGCCATCTCTATATATAAGATAACAAATCTCATCAGGATTAAGACCTTGTACGCTAATTGAACATACAAGACCTATTCTGTACTCAGAAGTAACATCTATTTTATCAATTAACTTATACGTCTTGATATCATAGATGTTAATATATGTTTTTTTTCTAGTTTTGGTTTGATAGGTAAATGTGATTAAATCTTTAGAGGCTCTAGCTCCAAATTCACAGAAATTACCTTCTTTAAGTTTCATAAAAATTCCGCCTTGTAAAACAATAAAATCGTCGCTTTTTGACACCTCACGACTTATTATACCACATCTATTGCTTTTTATATCATATTAAATTATAATCTTACAAGGTTTATGGAATTACGTAAATACAGGAGAAAACTTATGAAAGGAAACAATAATCAAGAGATTGATGACGACGTAATGGTAACAATTGAACTGGATGGCGAAGATTTAGACTGCGAAATCCTTACGATTTTCGATATTGATAACCAGGATTACATCGTTCTTATGCCTGTGGACGAGAATGGCGAACCTCTTGACGACACACTTGTATACATATATAGATACTTTGAAAATGACGGAGAATATAGTATTGATAACATCCAGTCTGACGAAGAATATAATCGCGTCAATAAGCGTTTTAATGAATTATTAGAGGAAGCAAAGTAACTATACTTCCATTTCCTCAATAAATCTGGAAGGATAGAGTTTCTCATTATTTCTTGAATTAATGTAACAAAGTGTAAGATTCGTCTTAGCTCTTGTTATTGCAACATAGAACATTCGTCTCTCTTCCTCTAAATCATTTATACTCTCAGCTTTCTTAGAAGGAGTAATGTTCTCATTAGCATCTAATATGAACACATTATCAAATTCTAATCCCTTTGATGCATGAAATGTATAGAGATAGACTCTACTACCCGACTCATTATTATCATTATTTTGAAATGTAGTTCTAATATTACATTCATCAAGAAATGATTTGATACTGTTAAACTCTTTAGACAGACTAAGAATTGAATCTAATACTTTCATATAAGAATCATATTGCTTTTTGGTTCTAGCAGTCTCTTCAATATAAGCATCGTATCCTATCTTTTTTCTTATATATAGTATTGACGAAGCTGGTCGAAGTATCCTGATTCTTTCAATATCCTGCTTCATTTCTCTTATTCTTCTTATCATATAAGGTTTATCATTATAATAACTAATTAAATCTTCAAAAGTAACATTTTCTTTGTCAAGAGCCATTCTGTTAATATAACGATTAGGCTTGTTATAGATTCTAAGAAAATCTCCTCTATCAGAACAACCTAGTGATATTTTAATAAAGCTCATTATATCTTTAAAGATAAAGTGATTATATATGTTAGACACTTTGTCTTTGACATAGAAGGGAATTCCCTTGTTAGATAAAGCATTTATTATATTAGAATTCTGATTCTTATTTCTATATAGAATTCCAATACTGGTATTATTATATGTATTAAGAATAGATATAATTTCTTTACTTATCCATTCTGCTTCCATATTGCTGTCACAAAACCCAATTGTTCTTATACTTCCATCACAGGTACTATTAGCTATAAAGTTCTTATTAAATCTCATTTCATTATGATTAATAAGATTAGACGAGGCTCTAACGAGGCCTGCACATGACCTGTAATTTTTACTTAGAATAATCTTAGTACAACCATTATATACATCAGGGAATTTCTTCATTATGAGAGGATTAGCTCCTCTGAATCCATAAATTGACTGATCGTCATCTCCAACTGCAAATATATTATTAGACCTTGCCATCATTTTGATAATATCAAATTGTATATTGTTCATATCCTGCATTTCATCAATCAGGAAGAATTCAAACCGTTCCTGCCATTTCTTAAGAATCATAGGATTATCGCGAAACAGATTAAATGTAAGATAAAGCATATCATCAAAGTCAATCTTCTTAAATTCCTTCTTCATATCCTGATATGCTCTATAGATTCTTCGAAATTCGTCTTTATCAAAGCCTACCGGCTCATATAAATCTATAGGTGTCAAAGTATTATTAACAAAACTAAATTCTTTATATAGCCCCTCTATCAATTGTTCGTCTAATTTGATTTCCATGGAAATAATCGCTTCTTTGATAAATGAAATGAGACTTTGCCCTTGCAAAATAGAATTGGAGTCTATACGACTCTCTCTTCTAAGAATATTATAGAATACAGAATGAAATGTACCAAAACTAACAAGTCCTGCTCTGTCATTAACTGTTGAAGCAACAAACCTGCTCTTCATCTCAAGAGCCGCATCTTTGGTAAATGTAATAACAAGGATAGACTCTGGATTAACATTATAATTATCAATAAGATTCTTAATCCTATTAACTAATACTGTAGTCTTGCCGCTTCCCGGTCCAGCTAATGTCAGACATGCACCTTTATAAAAATTCACAGCTTCTAATTGATTATTATCAAGCATAATTCTCCCTGGCTTGACATGTAATAATCAATAATTCATCCCACTTAAGTGAAGATAATATAACATAATAAGATGCTAGTTGCAAGAAAAAACCTGCCATCCTTTAGATAGCAGGTAATACTATTAATACTTACAATGAAATGTCTCTTTCAAGCTTATTAATTGCATCATTAATTCTTTTTATAGATTCTTCTTTGCCAAGCAGTTCCATAAGTTCTGTAGCTCCCCCCGGTGTCATTTGTTTTCCAGAAAGGGCTGTTCTTATTGGCCATAGCACATAGCCATTCTTAACCTCATGCTCCTTGGCAAATGCTACGAGTAATTGATATAGAGAATCATTAGTATAGTCATCATGATCTTCAAGCACAGGAACTAGCTCCTTAAGAACAGATAGTGAGCTCTCAGGTGTAGTCTTCATCTTCTTATGACGGTACATCTCTATATCATAATCAGGTACTGCATCGAAGAAATCAATATGACCAGGAATATCAGGAAATACTTCTATTCTGGTCTTAACCATATTGGCAATCTTAACTTTATCGATAGGTCGTGTAATAGTCTTATCAATAAAAGGCTTTGCAATCTCAAAGAACTTATCAAAGTCCATTGCCTTAATATATTCGCTGTTCATCCAGCGAAGCTTAGTGATATCAAATACTGCAGGAGACTTAGACATATGATGATAATCGAATACTCTGACTAATTCTTCTAATGAGAAAATCTCCTGATTATCCTCAGGACTCCATCCAAGGAGTGCAACAAAGTTCACTATTGCCTCTGTAAGAAATCCCTGCTCAACCAGGTCTTCATAAGAAGAATGACCGCTTCTCTTAGACAGCTTCTCATGATTTTCATTGGTAATAAGCGGACAGTGTACATATATTGGTACATCCCAGCCGAAAGCTTCATATAGTCTGTTGTATTTTGGTGATGAAGAAAGATATTCATTACCACGAACAACATGTGTAATTCCCATTAAATGATCATCCACTACATTGGCAAAATTATATGTAGGATATCCATCAGACTTAATAAGAATCATATCATCAAGCTCTGCATTATCTACTGTAATCTCGCCATATATCTCATCATCAAACGTTGTTGTGCCAGTACGCGGATTATTCTGTCTGATTACATATGGCATACCTGCATCAAGATTAGCCTGAACTTCCTCTTTAGACAGACCAAGACAATGCTTATCATATATAGATATCTCTTTACCATCTAAGTTCTGCTTTATTGACTCTAACCTTTCAGGTGTGCAGAAGCAGTAATATGCTTCACCTTTCTCAATAAGCTTCTTGGCATATTCAAGATATATGCCCTTAGCCTGACGTTCCGACTGAACATAAGGTCCGACGCCGCCGTCCTTATCGGGACCTTCGTCATGAATTAATCCTGTTGCCTTAAGTGTTCTATAGATAATATCTACAGCACCTTCTACATATCTCTCCTGATCTGTATCCTCAATACGAAGCACGAAGTCACCACCTTCATGCTTAGCAATTAAGTAAGCATAAAGCGCTGTTCGTAGATTTCCAACATGCATTCTTCCTGTTGGACTTGGTGCAAATCTTGTTCTTATTTTACTCATTTTATACCTCACAATTAATTATTTTTCATACCAGTTACGAATTAATAATTTATAACTCATAGTAACTGATATTCTCTTTTAATTCCGGTGTTATAGTTCCACCATCCTTTGAATATTTATCATATAATGCCGTAAGTCTCTTAAGTGACTTGGCATTATTAACATTGAATTTGTGAATTGCGTTAGAGAACATTGGGCTGTCTTCTAGTTTACTTCTGATTTCTTTTGCAAAAGGACAATACTCAAATACAATATTTCTAACAAATTTATTAAGACGAAATCCTCCTTTAGATTCATACTTAATCCAATTAAGATAATCTCTTACAAAGACTTCTCTAAAGCTATTCTTGGCACGGGTAAGAGAACTCTTAATCTGTTCTTTGGCATCCTGTGACAGGTCATGATTCTTCTTATAGAATTGAAGATAATCATAATAGTCAGATGTAAGACTATGCTCTCTAATATCATTCCATCTAGGACCTTGAATCTTTCTGCAAAGTTCCCACCTGTATCTTGCTGTAAGTTCAATAATTTCATCAGTTATATCACATGTTGCAAAAATAGGAAGCATAAATCTTGCTGGAGTATCATTCTTAATACTTGCAGTCTCCTGCCACATCATTCCCTTAGAGCCTGCATTTGGCATAAGGATAATATCCGGTAGAATCTCCTGCATAAGTGTTTCGTGCTGGAAAAGCTCCGGCAGATTATTAGCATATATTGGTCTATAATAAGCCGAGAAATCAACACCTCTTATCAGATTAACTGCTTCGTAAAGTTTATTTCTGGTTATAAGCATACTTCCAGGATCATTAAACATATCAGTATCAGTTAGAATTGCATTAAAGCTACTGATATTACCATATGTAAGTCTGTTAACAGTCTTGAACATATTGTCAATCTCGAACACAGTTCTTTCTTCCGGCTTTGTTTTAATCCTATCTATATCTTCTTTCTTAATATTACCCTGCTTATATTCTTCTATTAAATAATGCTCAAAATCAAGATCGAACTCATTCTTAGATGGCTCCTTATCTCCACGATATACAGCCTTTAGCCAGTTAAAAATAGTAAATACATGCTCTGAACTTACAAGTTCCATATGCGTGGTTATGCTAAACAACCCGTTAATCTTCTCTTCTTCAAGAAATGCTCCATCCATATACCCAAAGTTAAGATACATCTCCACTGTTGCCGGAATATTTCTATCATTTACAGCTCTAAAGAAACATTTCTTGTAAATCTCATAGAATTCATTATTAATCTGTTTTCTAAGTTTATTAGCTTCCTTATCACGCTGTATTCTGGTATAGCATTTTGAATATTCAGTAAAGTCCTTAAGCAAATTGTCCTTTTCTTCGCCAATAAAACCAGCATAATCTAATATAAATTCAAGATCTGAAGAAGGACCTTCCTGTTCTTCTGCTTCCTCTTCCTCTACCACCTCAATAGTCTTGGCATCCTCAAATTCCTGAATACAGGATTTAATAAGAGATAGATTATAAATGCCAAGGGATTTGGCAAATTTAAGCATATCTGAAATCTTCTTCTCAATTTCTGCTGTATCCTTATTATTCCTCTTAAGGAATACGTAAAGGGCAATATATGCATGGAACAAATCACGTTTTCTATCACTTAGCAAATGTTCTCTGTTAATCCCGAAGAAATCAATCATCTGGGAAATACCCTGCATAACACGATGCATCTGTGCCGATGCTTCCATAATTGCACCAACTGTCAATTTATCATCAGATGTATATATCTTCATATATTCGCCTATGCAATTTGTCATAAGACTGGCACAGCTATCTATCTCCCATTGCTGAAGAGCATGGGTTACATTAAGCGGTTGAAATGAAGATAAATCAGGGCTGTTTTGATTCTCAAATCGGTTATTAATAACATATGACTGATAATCCTGAAATGCTTTATCTACATAAGCTGAGAATTTGTTGGCAGAACGATATAACCTGTCATATATTTTAAACTGCTGAAATTTCTGATTCATTGCAGTACGCAAAAACAAAGTTCTCATCTTCGCTTCTTTCTCCAGGAAATGCTTAAGATCTGATACACCACTACAAGCAAACATAATAAGCACACAATCAGTCTTAGCTATATAATCGCATATATAGAAATCCTGTTCTAGAATACCGATTATTGAATTAATGCCAAGTTCGGTTTCTACGAAGTCGTTTTTCTGTATAATAGTTCCTTCTTGAATAATATACCAATCTTTTACCGGATTGTTCTTCTGGGCTAACATCTGCCCTTTCTTAAGCTGTACAATTTCCACTTTATCTCCTCACTAAGCCGTCTTGTATTTATTAAGTCCACATATCTTATCTACCGAATCAATAATCTCCATAATCTCTGGAACATAATAATGATGTTCTCTCATAAGATTATCAATCTCGTCTCTTTCACTTTTGACAGCTTTCGTATTCTCTTCCATACGGTCTCTAATCTTCGAACGTCTCTCAACTAATTTGTGTCGAATCTCAATCAGCTCATCCCTATTAACAAGAGCGCTTGTCTGTGTAAGCCATATCTTACAATCATATAGCCCGGCCTGTTTTAACAGCCTCATTAGTCGACCGGTAAAATACTCTAAATCATCATTATTTCTTTCGTATTTCTCTTTCTCCCTGACTGCCTCAACATATTGTTCCCACACGTATAATAACTGATAGGAATTCTCAACGTCATACTTCTCACTGACATAATCAACAGCTTTCGTTACATTAACGTATTTCATCCTGACAACATTAAGAAGAGAAATAGTATTATTAAGTCTCTTCCTGTCTCTTCTCTGATCGCTAGCCATATTCGTCATAAATACGAATAGAACGCCTGCGGCTATTGCAGTTATTGCAAATAGAATTATTCTAAACAGTCCCACATCCACTTTCACAAAGGATTCTATTACAAAGGACAATATAAGAAATGACGCAAAGGCAACGGCAATAAGAATTGCTAATATACTAAATCTCTTCTGGGAACGCTTACTTTCGTTTATTTCCATTTCAAGATAACTCTTATTGCCTTCTAACTCGTTCATTTCACGCTTTACTTTAGCCTGATACTTCTCATTATCCTGCATTCTACTGATAACAGAAGGAATATCATCCTGTTCCTGTTCCATCATAACAAACTGTTCGTCTGTAATCTTCTTAGAGCTCTCTAAGTATGCAACTCTTGCCTTGTCAGTCTCTAGAATATTTGCTGCAGCGTTTCTTACTTCATTAGCCCTTTCTTCAGGAAGATTATCAATTATCTGTATGTCATCAAGATATTTTGTAACAATCCTGTATTCCTTCTTCTCGGCTTTGATTTCTTTGGTCGTACCAATTATTTGCTCACAGGAATCAAGGATATAATGCTCTAATTTCTTGGGATCGTCCCAGGCATCTATATCCTTTAATTCTTTCGTAACTTTCGCAAAGGCTTCATCAAGCTCTTTTTCTTTTTTCTTCTTTCTTCCAAATAGCTTCATAATATGCCTTTCTAAATATTACATAACATGTTATATTCACTTTTCCATTTATCAATAATTATTCCAAGTTGCTTCTGATAAGACTTCTCTTCATAGAAGTCCGTCTTCATCTTGTCAAGTCGATTAGAGAAATTCTTAACATCAATACTTGTACTGGTATCAGTAACAATCTTCTTAATCTTATCTGCAAGATCTTCGGGAACAAAGTATTTTGCAACCTGCATATTAAATCCTTCTTCATCCCTCATACATCTATAAGTACACAGCATCGCTTCAAGAGATATCTTCTTACGATTAAGCTGATATGCATATTCAAAGCAGATACTTGCTTCCCTAAAGAAGAAAAGTCTGGAATAACATACTGCAAGATTATGCCATATATCTCCCATAAATTCCTTGGATATATCTTTTTTGTCCTTTTCACATTTATCTAATATATTCTCATATTCATATAAAGCATCAACAATCTTGCTTTTGTCAAGAAGTCTGTCAGCCCTGATTTTGCTGCATTCTATTGGCGATTTGTTCTCAAAAGAACTAATTATCTCTGTAACATTTCTTATCTCTTCACCAGGCAGATAATCACAAAGACTTAGAAGTGCATTAACAAATACATGAAGAGGTTTCCCTTCTTCAATTATATCAAGAAGCACCTTCTCTTCATCCTTTCCAACTTCTCTGCCAATCCAGTTGCAAAGCTCTACACTTGCAAAATCTGCGTTAATAAGATAGGCATTATGGGACACATAATAACATAGTTCTTCTAGAGAATAGATATTAAGTGAAACGTCTTCTATATAATATGGAACTGCCGCAATGGGCTTTTTACAAAGTATTAATTCTCCCATAAGTACTCCTTATATTAATTATGTTCCTAATCGTCTTACTACCTAAGAGCTATAATATGTTCCCAAGTCTTATTAGAACTTGGAGCTATCTCACCAAATCCAAGATCACATATACTAACAACAGCTTCTATATCAGAAGTTGGTTTTGCACTGATTCTAAGCCTTGTAGTTCTATTATCTCTCTCTGGCAAATCAGTAAGTTCTAATATCTCTACTTTGGCATCTCGACTATCAGGTTTCTGAATCCACACTTCTATCTCACCTGAACCGTCAAGTATTACCTCACATTCTCCATATGCTTCATACCAGCTCTCTCCAGCATTGAGAAGTGTAAGATAATCCATAACCTTATTATCAACCACCTTAACTGAAAGGTTCATCTTAAGCTCATTATCACCAATATATACAAATGGCCAGTCTCTAGTGCCGTCCTTTACTGCTCCTGCATAACAGGCACCCCTAGAATACATATCCTTGCCAGCAAAGACCTTACGGTTTCGACAGAGTTTCTGAAGAGATACCTTAAGCCAGTCACCATCAAATCCATCTCCAAGAAGATATACCGCCGAAATTATCTTACCTGCAAATACTCTATCTATAAGTTCATCAAATTCAAGATCCGGATTCTTTCCTAAAGTATTATGAATACCATCACTAAGATATACTATCTGTGGTGTTGTCCTGAGATTTCTTGACAGATAGTAATGCTTTAGCTGGTTGTCAGAATAGTCGAACATTACAACATCATGCAGAAAATATTCCGGTCTCTGATTAAGGGTATAGTAATAGAATGCTTCTTTATAATCAATAACCATAAGCCTGTCTCTTGTAATTCCAAGCTCAGCTATTATATATGAGAAAGTATCTACAATATCCATATCTATTTTCTCAACAGCTATAACAAGTTTGGACAGACGTGCATTTGCATAGAAATATCCCGGCATACTAAGAAGCTTCTTAATATAGATTAATAATAAATCCCTTGCCTTAAGTCTCTCATTCTCAATGAGAACGTCTTCATCTGCATACGCCTTGGGGAGTATATCATCGACAGCCACAGCCTGACCAAGTTTAACCATCGTCTTTGCCTCACTGCCAAAATACCATTGTCCCACTCCCCTTCTCTTTGCCAGGAAAGTGGGAATCTGGTAATGATCTGTCCCCATTATAGTACTTATTGTCTCCGGGGAATCCATATTCGTTTGATAATAGCTTACTAGCGTGTAGCTTTCTCTTAACTCTATTCCAAAGTACACGCCCTTAGAATTATCCTGCAATTTAACACCTCTATACTCTTGCAAACAGTTGCTTTGTTACGTAATCAAGTCCGTGATATGCTTTCATCTCTTCTATCAACTCCTTCTCTTCGTAATAGATAAGTGATGACTGCATCTTGTTAATCATATCATATCTACTGTTATCTTCATTAACAATGTCATTATATACAAGTACATCTTTGTGCAGAATCTCTTCCTCATCTAACCTATGTACCTCATAATATATGTTGTCACCGAAGAATATTACAAATTGCCTTACATAAATACCAGGATACATCTCAAGCATTTCTTCAATTTCAATCTCATCATCGTTCTTCTTGTAGACTATATTAATCCTTTCATTAGGTTTGCCATGATATTCAACGAATTTCTTATCATACATGTGATATTTCACAATTAATTGCCTATCCATCTTCTTAAAGAAAGAGAAATATACATTCTTAACAACATATTCTCTAACAAGATTATCAAGAAGATTAAGTTCGTTTTCTTTAAGAACATCCGAAAGGCACAGATACTTCATCAATGCTATCTTACATGCATCATTCATCTTGTCTGAGCGATTATACTTCTTGAATATAAACGACGCATCAAATTCATCAAGCGTATCAATTCTATCGTTCATATATTCATTAGAGAAATACGTAAGCACCGCTTCAACAAGCATTTTATTATAATCTCCAGCAACATATGATTTAAATATATCATGACAGGCCTCATGTATATCTTCACTATAGAACATTTGCACAAGTATTCTGTCTTCCAGCTTATGCGTATCAACTCCAAGGCTCTTTGCTTCTTTAAACAGCTTCACCATTGTATCTGTAGGTCCCACGTATTCCTCGCAAAGAAACATACACATTGCCGCATCTAGAGATACACTTCCTATAACATCTGCACAAAGGGATACAAAGAATGAAGAATTAATCTCTTCAAAATCTTCTTTAATCATATATTCGCATAGCTTTTTTATATATTTCTTATCAACCATACTTGCATTATAGGTACTGATTAAATAATATGCTCTATCATAATTCTCATTAGATATAAAGAGATTAATAATATAAGAAAGTACTGTGGAATCAATCTTATCATAAGATACTTCATCACACAGATGCTTCTCTATCATCTCTTCTCTACCATGTTTCTGTAAGAAATATATAATCAACGGATACAGTTTACTCTTGTAACTTGCAGATATAGCCTTTGATGAAATAAATGTCTCTACGCAATGTAAATCTTCAATCTTAAGTGCCTCATCGTCTTTGCCCATTAGCAATTTAGGAAGCGAAGAATCTCTTAATTCATCGAAGAATCTAATTACATATGGCATTGACTTTGGAGATAACTTCTTCAGATTATCAACTAATGCATCTGTCTTAAGAAGGAATTCGTACATATAATCATCTGTTGATGAATGAAGTATGCCCTTATTATCTTCTAAGAAAATGCAATAATTCTTAGCATAAATTGGTACATAGCATACATTATCTCTCACTGGCGAAATTATAGGATTCTCTAATTGTTCTGTGATAACAAGAACTCTTGATATGTCGTCCCTTGCCATTGATATTCTTGCAGTATGAAGAAGAGGCGCAATACTAGCCGCCACATCTTCGTTAATAATCCCATTATCAAGTACATCCTGATATATAATTGCAAGAGAATCATCAATCCTGCCATATTGCATCTGCTCTATAGCAAAAAGCTCAATTGTTCTAAGATATTGCTGATATAAAGATGGAAAATCATTCTTATGCAAAATAACATTACTGTATACTATTGCTTTCTTATCATAAGACAAATTACTTTGGTATTTAAAATACATAAGGAGAACCTGCGGGAGACTTACTAACATTTCCCCTTCAAGACACATAAGATATGCTTCGTATACACCTGTTATTCTCATCTCCTTATATAGACACAGTTCATACCACCTAAGGTATTTCTCTCCATAGGAGTTAGTACGCATAAGATATCCAACAATAGATTCAATAGCATTATTAGTAGGGTCTATCTCATAAGCCTCACATGCAATCTTATATAATCTCTCATCATATGTATTGCAAGAATTAAGAAGGGTAATGAACTGACCACATATGTCTTTGGTAAGGGCATTATGCATTCTAGCCCAATTAATAATCTTAATTACATTAGGTGACAAATCCTTAATCAGATAAGGGTCCTGCCTATAAATCGCATATGCTTCAATGTACAAATAGGGTGTATCATACCCATTGTCAAGCCATAATATAACATCTTTTAATTTGCGGGCAGTATTCGTACTATATTCTTCTCTTAAAAATAACAAAAACCAAAATACCCTTACATCATCAGGATGACTTCTGAATATCACCTCAATTTCCCCGGTTAATCTATCTACATAACTTGGTTCTTTCTCAATCAATGTACATAGATACAAGAGATATGCCCACTTAACACTCTTCTTGTCGCTAATATCTCTTTTTATTTTCTGGATAATCCAAAGAGCTTCCTGCCTTCTACCATCAGCAATATAAGCATGAGCTTTCATAAGCTCATAGAATTCTATGTCATTATCACATTTATCAGTATGTACATCTATTCCTTCTTCTGTAGCATACTTAATATCAGTAATAAATGTATCAATAAGCTCAATTGACTTGTCTGCCCATTCACTTGTGGTTATATGGCGGAATCTATATTCTTCATAATTTCTAAGGAATTCAATCTGACGTCTCTTCTTATCCTGATAAGAGAAATCAACATATACTTCCTCTCCCTCTAAGCTGGCTGTGATAGTAAATTCCTTGTGCTGATTAATTGTATCAAAGCATATCTTGGCAAGGTTAGTTCCTTTATGCATTCGATTCTTATGAATATAGTAATCAAAGTGAAGCATTGAGCCAAGGAAATAATCAGAATCAATGTGTTCTTTCTCGATAGTTACAAAATCAGCATCAGAAGTTACATCTATCTCGACATTTCCCCATGTGCTTTTTGTAATAAGTATCTCTTCTTTCTGATTCTCAGATATATCTGTATATTGTGCAGAATGTTTGTCAAGAGTAATTTCTATTCTGTCTTTGAGCTTACATGCAACAAGAAATTCTTCAAGATTATTAAGACTTGGCACACTCCTTCTATAACCTTGATATAGAAGTCTTTTCTCAATATCATCTTCAGGAATAACATCGAGAAAAGCATCTGTATGAAATATATTATTAGCTTCAAAGAAATTCTCCTGGCAAAGTCTCGCGAAATCCTCTAAAGTATTAATCTCACCGATAGAAGACTTAATAGTCTTCTTTGTAAATATAATACTAACAGGAATATTAAGACATGCGCCATTAGCAACAATAATAAATGAGCCTTGCAGTACATCATTCTTCTTAAAGTTGCTGTGTTTAAGGGAATATTTAATTGTATTATGAACTCCATCGAATTGATAATCCTTAGTAACAATGTAAGGATTAGTAGAATAGATTACTCCCCTGATTGGCATATCATTCTCGCCACTTATCTCAAATGAACCATCAAGCTCACTTCCCACATTACATGTAACATCTATCTTATCTACAGAGCTAACAATATTGATTTGTCGTGTATCAAATTGTCCTTCAGACAATCGATATATTTTCTTACGCAAAACTTGCTCCCTACCTTTATCAAAAGTATATGTATACTTGATTTTTTGACATTTTTACCTATAATGAATTATAAACTATTTGATTATTTTTTACAATAAAACTATATCAATATATTGTGACCTGAGATTATTTAATACACACTATATTGAAAAGGAGTCAAAATGAAAAATGATTATTATTTTCACGGAAGCGATTTAGAAGAAATTCAGGCAAAATACAATGTTAAAGCAGAGGATATAACAAATTTTGCAGCCAATGTTAATCCACTTGGAATATCACCAAAGTTACGAAAAGAGCTGTCCAACAATTTGGACATAATAACATCATATCCTGATAGGGAGTATACCAATCTCAAGAACGCCATATCAGAATATGCCAGTACAAATGTAGAGAATATTCTAGTGGGAAATGGTACTTCAGAATTAATATCATCATTCATAAGATATATAAGTCCAAAGAAAGCTGTAATAATAGGGCCAACATATTCTGAATACGAACACGAAGTATCCAAAACCGATGGCAAAGCATACTATCTCCCGCTTTATGAGGATGATGATTTCAAGCTTAATATCGACTATCTGCTTAATAAGTTAGACAAATCTATAGATATGTTAATTGTATGTAATCCCAACAATCCAACATCTTCTTGTATTGACCTTGTGACTATGAGACACATACTAGATGCCTGCAAGGAAAATCATATATACGTATTGATAGATGAAACATATATAGAATTTGTTAATGCAATTGAAGCATATTCTGCAGTGTCCCTGTCACAATTCTATAGCAATGTAATAATACTTAGAAGCACATCTAAATTCTTTGCTTGTCCAGGTCTACGACTTGGATATGCAATTACAGGAAACCCTGATCTTATTGCCCAAATCAACAGAACTTCCAAGCCATGGATGATTAATTCTATTGCATCAGAAGCTGGACAGATAATGTTTCGGGATAAAGACTATATAGACAAGACAATTAAACTAATCAATAAAGAAAGAGATTATTGTTATAATGCATTTCTTGAGTTAGATGGGTTCAAGCCATATAAGCCTTTCGCGAATTTTATGCTTGTTAAGATTAATAAGAAAAACCTTACAAGTAATGATGTCTTTGAGAATGCAATAAAAAAAGGAATGTTGATACGCGATTGTTCAACATTCCCATTCTTAACAAGTGAATACTTTAGATTCTGCTTCATGAAACATGAAGATAACGTGAAATTGTTAGATTGTATTAGAAATATGTAATTATTCTACATAAAAGGCTTACGGTAATTCCCGTAAGCCTAATTATTTCTTACACTAATTAAAATGCTCTATTATACCTTTAGCTGCCTGTTTTCCTGCTCCCATAGCAAGGATTACTGTGGCAGCACCTGTTACTGCATCACCACCAGCATATACACCGTTTTTAGATGTTGCTCCTGTATCTTCTCTAGCAATGATACAGCCTCTCTTGTTAATTTCAAGTCCAGCTGTTGTACTAGAAATTAGTGGATTAGGTGAAGTTCCAAGTGACATAATAACTGTATCCGCTTCAATCTCATATTCACTTCCCGGAATCTCTACAGGACGACGTCTTCCTGACTCATCAGGTTCACCAAGTTCCATCTTAATAATCTTAATACCTGATACCCAACCTTCTTCATTAGTTAGTATCTCTGTAGGATTCTGAAGTAAGTCGAATATTACGCCCTCTTCCTTAGCATGATGTACTTCTTCCACTCTAGCAGGAAGTTCTTTCTCAGAACGACGGTATACTACATGTACTTCAGCACCAAGTCTAAGAGCAGTTCTTGCTGCATCCATAGCAACATTTCCACCACCTACAACAACTACCTTCTTACCACGCCAGATTGGTGTGTCGTAATCCTTGAATGCCTTCATAAGATTGTTACGTGTAAGGAACTCATTAGCAGAGAATACACCCATTGCCTGCTCTCCAGGAATTCCCATGAATCTAGGAAGACCTGCACCTGAGCCGATAAATACAGCTTCGAAATTCTCTTCTTCTATCAGTTCGTCAATTGTAATTGATTTACCAACAATAACATTAGTCTCAATCTTGACACCAAGATTCTTAACATTTTCTACTTCTTTAGCAACAACTCCTTCTTTTGGAAGACGAAATTCAGGTATACCGTATACAAGTACTCCACCTGCTTCGTGAAGCGCTTCGAATATTGTTACGTCAAATCCAGCTTTAGCAAGGTCTCCTGCACAAGTAAGACCTGCAGGACCTGAACCGATTACAGCAACCTTATGACCGTTCTTATCAGGATTAGCTTTAGGCTTGATTCCATTGTCACACGCCCAGTCAGCTACGAATCTCTCAAGC
>OCTW011587448.1_pt1 | contig 34117 bp, 29 predicted proteins | sample 1539671 | NCBI WGS metagenome assembly OCTW01 (sample SAMN02144230, study PRJEB22623) | gut metagenome | biome: sheep rumen | host: Ovis aries | place: New Zealand
CATCCTCTCCATCTGGTTCGTCGGAGGTACCGTGCTCACCGGCCTCGGCATCACCGGAGAATACATCGGCAAAATGTATATGGAAGTGAAAGACCGGCCAAGATACAACATCGAGAAACAGTTGGAGTAAAACCATTTACCATTATATTCACCTTCAAAAAAACAAGTGTTATGTTAGAGAAAATCCTTTCGCCCGAGACTTATTCTCTCCTCGGCAACTGGGCCATGAGCTTCTGCAAGAACCTCATCGTGGCCATCATCGTCTACTTCGTCGGACGGTTTATTATCAAGTGGCTCAACAAAATCATCACCAAGATGCTCAAGCGGAGCAATGTCGACCCCTCGCTCTACACCTTCCTGACGAGCATCGTGAGCGTGGTGTCGTGGCTGCTGCTGCTCATCGTCATCATCTCCATCCTCGGCATCGAGACCTCATCGTTCATCGCCCTCTTCGCATCGGCTGGCGTGGCCATCGGCATGGCATTGAGCGGCACGCTCCAGAACTTCGCCGGCGGTGTGATGATCCTGCTCTTCAAGCCTTACAAAGTGGGTGATTTCATCGAGGCCCAGGGATTCATGGGCACGGTGAAGGAGATACAGATATTCAACACCATCATCCTGACCAACGACGCACAGACCATCATCATCCCCAACGGTGTGCTCTCAACGGGATCAATGAAGAACTACTCTACGGAGAAATACCGCCGCGTGGACCTCGACTACCGCTTCGCATACGGTACCGACCTCGACCAGGTGAAGAGCGCCATCCGCGGAATCCAAGCCGAGAACCCGCTCATCATCCAAGGACCCGTGGACGACTCCCCCATCGTGGCAGAGCCATGGATCGGACTGACCGAACTGGGAGAGGCCGGCGTGGTGGTCAATACCCGCACCTGGTGCAAGGGCACCGACTACTGGACAGTGTATTTCTACATGAACGAGACCGTCTACCAAAAGCTGAAAGAACGTGGCTTCATGTTCCCGCACAAGGTGATGGATGTCAACATCGTGAAGTCATGAAAAAGCCTCTCATCCTGCTTCTATCAACGCTACTGGCATGGACGGTATGCGCCCAGGACACCGTATGGGTATCGAGACCTGGCATGCTGCAGGAGACTCTTGAGCAGCAAGGCCTCCACGATATTCCAGAGCTGGCCGTCGTAGGGGATTTGGATGGGGCGGATTTCTTCTATATCAAGGTCTCGAGGTGCGTGCAGCAAACCCTCGACCTCTCGCAGGCCCGTATCGTGTGGGGGCCGGTTCCCTATTCGAATGACGGCGGCAGGGAACAACTGACCGACGACGATGAAGCCGGCGACTACCTGTTCGCCGGCTCATGGCTGAACACCATCATCTTGCCCCGGAGCACCAAGCGCATCGGCAAATACTGCTTCTCCGGGGCACATTCCCTCCGCAAAGTGGTCATCTACGACCGTGTGGAGGAAATCGACACATGCGCCTTCCAAGACTCGGGTATCACCGACATCGAGATTCCTCAGAGCGTGACGCGGTTGCATGGCGATGTTTTCACCTACTGCCGCAACCTCCAGCATTTCCGGTGGCCAGCACACCTGCCCGTCATTCCCCCTCAGACATTCGGCGGGTCAGGACTTCAAGAGATAGAATTGCCCGTCGGACTGAAAGAGATCGGCGACCAAAGTCTTGCTATGACCTCTCTCACGCATATCGACATACCGGAGACGGTGGAGCGGATCGGCGTCCAAGCCTTAGCGTCATACAAGGGCGACTCTATCATTGTGCCCAACAGTGTGAGAGAGATTGGCATACAGGCATTTGTGAACACCAAGGCGAAATACGCCATCCTCTCCGATCAATTGAGCGTCGTGCCCACCCAACTGTTCGCCATGAGTGAGATAGAAGAGGTCTATTTCCCTGAAGGAGTGAAGAAAGTGGAGGATGAAGTGTTCTGGTATTGCAGGAACATGCGGAAACTTGTCCTTCCCTCCACACTCGAGAGCTTCGACGACGGCATGTTTGGCGCGAAACTCGACCAACTGTGTTGCTACGCCCCGGAGCCGCCTGCGTGCAATGCCCAGATCGTCAATCCCGCCTACAACAATCACTCCTCGCATTGTCTGTTGTATGTCCCTCAAGGAAGCCTGGAGGCCTACCAGTCACACCCACAATGGGGTGGCTTCCTCAAAGTCCTGGAGATGGGAACTGATTTTGACCTCGAACAGCAGCTCTGCCCTGACGACCAGCATCCCCATGCCATTGACCTCGGGTTGCCATCTGGCACCCATTGGTCGTGCTGCAACGTGGGAGTTAACCAACCCAAAGATGCCGGCGGCTATTATGCCTGGGGGGAGATTATCGAGAAGGACGATTACACCCCTCTCACCTACAGGTACTGCACGGTGACCTACCTCGACAGCAAGACGTATGACTATCAATACCACGACTTCCCGCGCGACATCCCGGGGTCGGAATATGATATAGCCCACATCAAGTGGGGCGGTTTCTGGCAAATGCCTTCCAAAAGCCAGATACAAGAATTATACGACGAATGCGACTATCGATGGATCTCCATCAATGGTTTCACGGGAGCGCTGTTCACCGGTCCGAATGGTGCCAAGATCTTCCTGCCTGCTGCAGGGGACCGCGACGGTACCGCCACGTACGATTACGGCAAGTCCGGCGATTACTGGTCAGGCGGACCCTGCCCCAAAGACGCATACAGGTTCCAGTTCCGCTACTCCGGCAGGTATTTATCCAGAGGCGGATGCTGCCAGGGACTCACCATCCGTCCGGTATATGGCACAAGTTCCAACATCAGACTCAGCGAAACGGCCTCCGACACATCCAGCCAAGCCGTCTACAATGCCTACGGCATCAAGGTCGCTGACAGCCTGGAAAAAGCGGGCACTCTGCCTCCCGGCATCTACATCGTCGGCGGCAAGAAATACAGCTATTAGGATCGTTCAAGATTCTTTCTTTGCTGTCTGCTATTTCACAACGACTTTCTTGCCATTGATGATGACAATGCCCTACTGAGATAAGATGGTGCCACTATCTTCATAATAGATTCTAAAGGCTGAAAAACATCTCACATTCCTTTCACAAATAAGTGTGTGCCAAAAAAAGCATTGACACACACTCATTTTCTTACCTCTTTCAATAATGGTTTTCTCTAAATGCATAATACAAGGAGATTTTACACATAGATCCTGACTTTGCTTTCTGTCACTTCACAACAATCTTTTTCGTGGTGCCATCACTCATCTTGATGATGTTGACACCTCGCTGAAGTAGACTTGAACGGCGACCATTTAGGTCATAGCATTCAACGATTGAAGGCTGTTGTGTTGCTGCTGGCGTTATGATTCCTGTTGGTTTCGGGTCACTGTCTGTCAGTGCTACAATTTCCTTGAAATTTTTCCATTGTTCAGCATTACTGTAAGCATCCATAGAACCGGCAGGCACATGCAACGAGGCTGGGTAATAGGAATAATTAAAAACGTTGTTGCCAATTGTAGGCACTTGTTCTGCATAGCAGTACACGTCTTTCAAACCGGCACCAAGGAACGCACCATCACCGATGCTTGTCACACTATTGGGAATTACGACAATTGCAAGATTGTAGCATTGGGTGAACGCTGCATCTCCTAAGCTCGTCACACCATTGGGAATAACGACCTGTGTCAGGTTTGTACAGTAACTGAACGCATTGGCTCCTATGCTCGTCACGCTGTTGGGAATTATGATTTCTGTTAAGCCAACACAACCCCAATAAGCACATTCTCCGATGCTTGTCACACTATTGGGAATGATCGTATTCTTGCATCCAAACAACAGTTTATTGCTGGTTGTTTCAATAATGGCGTTACAGTCGTTACGAGAGTCATACCTTGTGTTCCCGCTTTCCACTTGAATCTCGGTCAAGCCAGAGCAATTATTGAACACACGAGAACCAATGCTTGTCACGCTGTTGGGGATGGTGATGGAGGTCAGACCTGTGCAAGAGAAGAAAGCATAATCACCGATATATCCCACATTGTCGGACAAACTGACAGAGGTTAGGCCTTTGCAACTTGCGAACGCAGATAGTCCTATGATCGTCACGCTGTTGGGAATGCTGATGGATGTCAACTCAGTGCAACCACAGAATGCATGAGATCCAATACTCATCACACTGTTTGGAATACTGATGGAAGTCAATGGGCAACTATAGAACGCATAATCTCCTATTGTCGTCACGCTGTTGGGAATCATCGTATTCTGGCATCCCTGTATGAGGGAGTTGCCTGCCGTTAAAATAATCGCATTGCAATTATCACGAGAGTCATACACCCTATTCCCACTTTCAACTTGAATGGAAAGCAGGCCTATGCAACCAAAGAACGCATCCTTTCCAATGTAAGTCACCGTAGAAGGGATGTTGATGGAACTTAGACAATAGCAACAATAGAACGCTCCTTCTCCAATGTTTGTCAAATTGATAGGAATATTGATGGAAGTCATTTTTGTGCATCCTGAGAATACATATTTTCCAAGACTTGTCACATCCTCTCCCAAGACATACTCTTCTACTTGAGAGCCAAAAAAATTAGCCAAGGAATAGGATTGTTGATATTCTTTTGATAATATCGCACTGCTGTAAATCTCGACTTTCTTTATTTCTGCGCATCCCTCGAATGTCCATTCGTCTATGTTTGTCACACCAGAAGGAATGGTGATGGATGCAAGATGATAACAGTTATAGAAAGCAAATTCTCCAATACTCGTCAGATTGTCGGACATGTTGATGGAAGTAAGTTCATTGCAATAAGAAAACGCTTGTTTTCCAATGCTTGTCACGTTGTCTGTCATATGGACAGAGGTCAGATTGGTGCAGTAACAAAATGCACCATCTCCAATACTCGTCACATCCTCTCCCAAGACATACTCTTTTACCTGAATGCCAAAAATATCTTTGATTGAAATCATATTTTCATACTTATATCTTTCTGACACGATGGCATTGTTGTTTAATTCTACCTTTGCCAGACTGCTGCAACTTTCAAACGCATTATTTCCTAAGTCTGTCACACCATTGGGAATATTGATGAAGGTCAGGCCGGTGCATCCGGAGAAAGCCTTTTCACCGATGCTTGTTACGCCATCGGGAATGATGATGGAGGTCAGTCCTGTACATCCGGAGAACGACGAGTTTCCAATACTCGTCACGCTATTGGGAATCACAGTGCCGTTGCATCCGTAAAGCAACTTGTTGCTTGCTGTTTCAATAATGGCATTGCAATTCTCACGCGAGTCATACACGGTGTTCCCTTCCTCTATTACAATCGATGCCAGGCTGATACAGCCGGAGAAAGCATTACTGCCGATACTTGTGACAGTGGCAGGTATGCTTACAGATGTTAAATCTGTGCATCTTGCAAACGTCTCATTGGCAATGCTTGTCACACTGTAATTTACATTATTATACGTCACCGATGACGGAATGACGACATCTCCGCTATACCCAAGCCTATAATACGTCACTTCTGCTGTTTTGTCAACGGAATTTAAATTGTAGTATATGCCGTCAATCTTTACAGAACCCTGTACGCTTGCCGTCATAGACAGGAGCATCAACACAAAAAATAGAATTTGTTTTTTCATAAGCCTTCTAAATCTTCTAAATTATGTATAATTATTTTCTTACAACATATAAAACTAAAATGAGAGGACTTTTGACAATCATCTTCTTGCCGTTGACAAAGTTGATGAGACAAAGTTAACTATAATATCGTTATATTCAAACTAAACAGATTACACATTTTTACACAAAATCATAAATCGTTGAATTCCTGAGGTATACGATACCTAAAATAATTCGAGACCAATGTCCATATCATTGAAATTCTTAGATAGAAAAAGCGTGAACTCACATTATCCAGTTCGAAGGCTGTAGGAGAAGCCCATGTCATGAGATAAGTAAAGCCCACGCTATCGCGTGAGCATTCACTCTATCCATCTTTATGACATGTTTCTTAAACTCCTACATTCTCGAAACTTAGATCGATAGCTGAACGCTATTTCTTAAACCACGATGTTATTTGTGTTTGAAAAACACGTTGCAAAAATATAGAAAATAAAATATACTTCCAAATAATATGTCAAATATGTTATCCATAAAATGGAAACATTCGGATTACAGCATCCCCCTCTTGTGTAGATTGGTCAAGGGGAGAGGCAACCAAAGACATTCTTGGACTCTAAAAAGATTGAAATCTTATGCAATGTCTCTCAAAGAGAAATGGTTTCATTATGTTCAGAATAGATTCTAAAGCCCGAAAATCGTTTCACTTTCGTTTCACCCCAAAAGAAATCAGAGAGCCACGAACTTCGTAACCCTCTGACTTTCAATGTAGCGGGACCCGGGATTGAACCGGGGACCTCATGATTATGAATCATGCGCTCTAACCAGCTGAGCTATCCCGCCATCCTTATTTGCGGGTGCAAAGGTAAGCATTTTTTTGAAACAAACAAAAAAAATCCTAAAATTTATGCTGTTTTCGAGGTTTTTTCATAAATTTGTGCCGATATGACATCATTTCCAGCCTAATGCACATGAAAAAGCGACAGATACAGATAGAGCATAGCCTGAGATCCACATCTCCCAACATCATCTGGAACATCATCAGCACCGAAGGTGGCCTGAGCCGATGGATAGCAGACAGCGTGAAAGAAAAGGAAGGTCGTTTCTCCTTCATCTGGGGCGACGAGTGGAGTCACCATGAGGAGCGCACCGCCACCATACAGGAGCGTGTCCGCCATAGCCATATCCGCATGAAATGGGACGACGACACCGACCCGGAATCCTACCTCGAGATCCGGATGAGCCGCGAGGAAGTAACCGGCGGTTTCATCCTGCACATCACCGATTTCGCACTGTCCGAGGATGTGGACAGCCTGTATGACATCTGGGACCAGAACCTCGATATGCTCCGTCAGGCCACAGGGCTTTAAAGCCGGGCGAAAAAAAGCATAAGCAGGGCCTAAAACGCTCCTTCCCGAAGGATTCTATGGGGCTGGAAAAGAAATAAATCACATTTCCTCCTGCAAAATCAGAAAAATTTGCCTATATTTGCAGTTCGACAACTAATCCGCCGCATAGATTTCGAATGAAATGTTTGGGATAAAGAAGCTCTACATACTGATTATCAAGCAGTTTCTACTGCTCTTTGTCGGCACGTTCTTCATCAGTCTTTTCGTGCTGATGATGCAATTTGTGTGGCAGTATGTCGACGCACTGATCGGCAAAGGACTCACCCTCGACATCATGGGGCAATTTTTCTGGTACATGGCCCTGATGATGGTGCCGCAAGCCCTCCCGTTGGCCATCCTGCTGTCATCGCTCATCGCATTCGGCAATCTTGGCGAGAGCTCCGAGCTCACCGCCATCAAGGCCGCCGGCATCTCGCTGATCCAGACTATCCGTCCGCTGATTTTCATCGTCATCGCCATCGCCTGCGCCTCGTTCTATTTCCAAAACAATATCGGCCCAGAGTCGAAAGGGAAAATCGGCCAGTTGCTCATCTCCATGAAACAGAAGAGCCCCGAACTGGAGATACCCGAGGGTATCTTCTATGACGGCATACCAGAATGTAATATCTACGTGCAGAAAAAAGACATGAAGACAGGTATGCTCTACGGCATCATGATCTACAAGATGACCGACAGCTACGAGGACGCCGCCATCATCCTGGCCGATTCGGGCATGCTGCAGTCGACGGCTGAGAAAAAACACCTGCTGCTGAGCCTCTACAGCGGCGAGTGGTTTGAGAACATGCGCAGCTCGGAACTTGCCGGCAGCGCCACCGTGCCCTACCGGCGAGAGACATTCTGGAAAAAACGCATCGTGCTCGACTTCAACGGTGACTTCAACCTGGCCGATGCCAGCATCTTCGGACAGAACGCCCAGGCGAAAAGCCTCAACCAGATCAAGATCGACATCGACTCACTCAACTTCACCTACGACAGCATCGGCCGGTCTTACTACAACGAGGCCAAGAACTACTCCTATGACATCCAGGGCATCACAAAAGCCGACTCACTGCAGGCGATACAGGCCAGCAGGAAGCAAACCTTCGATTTCGACACCATCTTTGCCCGACTGGGGCCCGACAAACAGCGCAACGCCGTGAACAGTGCCCTATCCAAGGTGAACATGCACATGAGCGACCTTGACTTCAAGAGTATCGTGACCAGTGAAGGCGACCGCTACCTGCGGCTGCACAAGATAGAAGCCATCAACAAATTTGTGCTGGCATTCTCGTGCATCATCTTCTTCTTCATCGGGGCCCCACTCGGAGCCATCATCCGCAAAGGCGGCCTGGGGGTGCCGATCATCGTCTCGGTGATCGTATACATCATCTTCTATATCCTCGACAACACTGGGTTCAGAATGGCGCGTGGTGGCATGTGGGCCATCTGGTTCGGCAAGGGCATCGCCACGGCAGTGCTGGCGCCCACGGCTGCCTTCATCACCTACAAGGCCAACAACGACTCAGCCGTGTTCAACCTCGACTCCTACATCGACCTGGGCATGCGCATCCTCGGCATGAGAAGGAAGAGAAACATCGCATCCAAGGAGGTGATCATCAACGATCCTGACTACCGCCACGACATCGGAGAGCTCAACCGCATCAGCGAAGAGGTCACCAACTACTCGCATGAGCACAACCTCAAATCGCCGCCCAACATCATCAAGGTATTCTTCAAATACCAGCCCGACCATGAGATAGAGCGCATCAGCGAAGAACTGGAGGGAGTGATCGACGACCTCAACAACACACGCGACCGCACCATCCTCGGACTGCTCGGCCACTACCCCATCATGTCGGAGAAGGCACACACACGGCCCTTCGAACGCAAATGGCTCAATATCCTGTCGGCCATCATCGTGCCCTTCGGGACATTCCTCTACATCCGCATGTGGACATTCCGGCTGAGACTGCTCAAGGACCTCCGGGTGATCAAGGAGACCAACTCGCAAATCATACAGCGCATCACCGACAAGAAACTTGATGCCTGAAACCAGCACACATTATTTATAATATATATGGACAGACAACTGACAGAAAAAATAGAAAGCGCAGTCGATGACTTCCGCGAGGGCAAATTCGTCATCGTTGTGGATGACGAGGACCGTGAGAACGAAGGAGACCTCATCATCGCCGCCGAGAAAATCACCCCCGAGAAGGTGAACTTCATGCTCAAACATGCACGCGGACTGCTCTGCGCTCCCATCACCATCTCGAGATGCAAGGAACTTGACCTGCCACGACAGGTGTCGGAGAATACCTCGCTGCTCGGCACGCCGTTCACCGTCACCATCGACAAGATAGAGGGCTGCTCCACTGGAGTAAGCGCACACGACCGTGCAGCCACCATCAAGGCTCTGGCCGACCCCCACTCCACACCGGCCACCTTTGGACGTCCGGGACATATCAACCCCCTCTACGCCCAGGATCACGGCGTCCTGCGCCGCAGCGGACACACCGAAGCCACTATCGACCTGTGCCTGCTCGCCGGCCTTTACCCTGCCGGAGCGCTGATGGAAATCATGAATGAGGACGGCACGATGGCACGAATGCCCCAACTGCGCGAGTTCGCCGAGCAATATGACATCAAAATCATCACCATCCACGACATGATCGCCTATCGCCTGCAACGCGACTCGCTCATCGAGGTCGGCAACGAGGTGGACATGCCCACCATGTACGGGCGTTTCAAACTGATACCTTTCAGACAGAAGAGCAACGGAGTGGAGCATTTCGCCCTGACCAAAGGCACCTGGGCCGACGATGAGCCGGTGATGGTGAGAGTGCATTCATCATGCTGCACAGGCGACATCATCGGAAGCCTGAGATGCGACTGCGGCGAACAGTTGCACAAATCCCTTGAAATGATCGAGAAAGAAGGCAAGGGCGTGCTGATCTATATGCAGCAGGAAGGGCGCGGCATCGGACTGATGAACAAAATCGCCGCCTACAAATTGCAAGAGCAGGGCTACGACACCGTGGATGCCAACACCCACCTGGGATTCAAGCCCGATGAGCGCGACTACGGATGCGGTGCGCAGATGCTCCGCCATCTGGGCATCCACAAAATGCGGCTCCTCACCAACAACCCCGTGAAGCGCGTCGGACTGGAAGCTTATGGACTGGAAATCGTGGAAAACGTGCCCATCGAGACCACGCCCAATGAGTTCAACATCAATTACTTGAAGACAAAAAAAGAACGCATGGGGCACCTGCTCCACCTATAGACAAGCATAAAAGGTAAGGCAACGCTATTTCGGGAAAAACAAAAAAATGACACCAAAATGGCAATAAAAAGCGTCCAATTATTTTGTTTTGCTCTCAGATTGCACTACCTTTGCATGAAATTGAAAGACTGACAATATTTATGGCAAAACTATCAGAACGCCTCAACCGTCTCGCACCATCCGCCACACTGGTGATGTCGCAGAAGAGCAGCGAGATGAAAGCGCAAGGCATCGACGTGATCAACCTCAGCGTGGGAGAGCCCGATTTCAACACCCCCGAAGGCATCAAGGAGAGCGCCAAGCAAGCCATCGACGACAACTACTCCAGGTATTCTCCCGTGCCCGGCTATCCCGGCCTGAGAAAAGCTATCGTGGAGAAACTCCACAAGGAGAACGCCCTCGACTACAGCATCAGCGAGATCCTCGTGTCGAACGGAGCCAAGCAGTCGGTGTGCAATGCCGTCCTCGCACTCGTCGACGACGGCGACGAGGTCATCATCCCCGCACCCTATTGGGTCAGCTACCCCCAAATGGTGAAACTCGCCGGAGGCATCCCCGTGATTGTCAGCACCGGTTTCGCACAAGACTTCAAGATGACTGCCGCCCAACTGGAGGCCGCCATCACCCCGAAGACCAAGATGGTCATTCTCTGCTCACCCAGCAACCCCACAGGCAGCGTCTACTCCAAAGACGAACTGCAAGCGCTCGCCAATGTCATCCTCGACCACGACGACCTCTTCGTCATCGCCGACGAGATCTACGAGCACATCAACTATACCGGGCACCATGAGAGCATCGCCCAGTTTGAGGGCATGAAAGAGCGCGCAATCATCATCAATGGTGTGTCGAAAGCCTATGCCATGACTGGCTGGCGCATCGGATACATGGCCGCTCCAGAGTGGATCGTGAAAGGTTGCAACAAACTACAAGGGCAATACACCAGCGGCGCATGTTCCGTCAGCCAAAAAGCTGCCGAAGCCGCCTATACCCAGTCGCAAGACTGCGTGGAAGAGATGCGCAAGGCCTTCGAGCGACGACGCGACCTCATCGTGGCATTGGCAAAAGAAATCCCCGGCCTGGAAGTCAACGTGCCGGAAGGGGCCTTCTACCTCTTCCCCAAATGCAGCAGTTTCTATGGCAAGAGCTACAAGGGAAAGACCATCTCCAACTCCACCGACCTCGCCCTCTATTTGCTGGAGGAGGCCCACGTGGCCACTGTCGGAGGTGATGCCTTCGGCGACCCCGAGTGCTTCCGCATGAGCTACGCCACCAGCGACGACAACATCCGCGAGGCTCTCAGCCGCATCCGCAGAGCCCTGTCAGCCCTGCAGTGAGCGCAAAAAATTTGTTAAAAATTATTAATCAGCCAATAAATTTCATCTAAATTATTATCTTTGCGATGTTATTCGCCAAGCTACTGCGCTAATACGAACATCGACCTATTTTAACATTAAATCGAGATTTGTATAACTTAAATTTATTAATAACTTAAATCAACAAATTAAAAAATTATGGCAAATTCAACAAAAGCAGCAGCCCCCGCAAAAAAATCTGAGGGCTTCACAGGAGTAAGAGGTGCATTCTGGATCATCGTAGTATGCGCCATCATTGCATTCACTCTGTTCTTCACTTGGTTCGGCAATGTGTCACACTTCGCTGACGAGACCAAGGAGACTCCGGTTGACGTATGGGGTACCATCTTCAAGGGCGGTGTCATCGTGCCTGTCATCCACACCCTGTTGCTCACCGTGCTCGCTATGTCCATCGAGCGCTGGCTGGCTCTTAGAACTGCATTCGGCAAGGGCGCTCTTCCCAAATTCGTTGCCAACATCAAAGCCGCTCTGAACGCCAACGACTTCGCAAAGGCTCAGCAGCTCTGCAACCAGCAGAAGGGTTCTGTGGCCAACGTCGTCTCCGCTTCTCTGAACGCTTACAAGGAGATGGAAGCCACAGCCGGCATCAAGAAGGCACAGAAGATCGCCAAGATCCAGCAGGCTCACGAGGAAGCTTCTCAGCTTGAGATGCCTACCCTGACCATGAACCTCCCGATCATCGCAACCCTCGTCACACTGGGTACACTTACCGGACTTCTCGGAACTGTGGTCGGTATGATCAAGTCGTTCTCCGCTCTGGCAGCTGGTGGTGGTGCTGACTCCGCAAAACTTTCCGCTGGTATTTCTGAGGCCCTTATCAATACCGCCTTCGGTATCGGTACATCTTGGTGCGCTGTTGTGTCCTACAACTATTTCACCAACAAGGTGGACAAATTGACTTTCGCCCTCGACGAGGTAGGTTATTCAATTGCTCAGACATACGAAGCAACCCATACAGAAGAGGCTTAATTTTTGCTAACCCTTTAAAAATTTATCGCTATGGGTAAAGTAAAAGTTAAGAAAAGTGATGTCTGGATCGATATGACGCCGATGTCGGACGTGATGACCCTGCTTCTGACCTTCTTCATGCTGACTTCTACGTTCGTCAAGAACGAACCAGTGAAGGTCAACGTGCCAGGATCTGTGTCCGAGATCAAGGTGCCTGAGAACGGAGTCCTGACCATCCTCGTCAATCCCGAGAAGGATGCCGCCGGCAACCCAACGGGCGAGGGGCAGGTGTTCATGAGCATCGATAACACAGACCAATTGGGAAGCACTCTGCAAGCCGTGATGCCCGATGCAAGCGCAGCATTGCTCGACGTATTCACACGTGAGGGAACCTTCGGTGTGCCTCTGGCAGAGATGAAGCAATACTTGATGATGTCGACAGACCAACGCCAGAAAATACTGCCCACAAAGGGTATTCCCCTCGACAGTATCGACGGCGGCATGAGCGAGTTCCAAATGTGGGTTGACGCCGCACGTAACGTCAACGAGAACATCAAGCTCGCCTTGAAGGCTGACGCATCCACTCCCTACAAGACTGTCAAGAAGGTCATGAGTGAACTTCAAGACATGGATGAGAGCCATTACTACATGATCACTAACCTTAAAACATCGGAGGGCGACTAATGGCAAAGAAAAAAGAAAGCAAGCAGAAAAAGATGAATGTCCGCGTAGACTTCACGCCTATGGTGGATATGCTGATGCTTCTCATCACGTTCTTCATGCTTTGTACGACGCTTAGCAAGCCCCAGACCATGGAGCTGACCATGCCGAGTAATGACGAGAACCAGGACGACACCAACAAGAACGAGTCGAAGGCCTCGCAGACAGTGACCCTGTATGTGGCCGCCGACAACAAGATCTACTACGCAGAAGGTGAGCCCGAGTACAACAACCCCGACTGGGTGAAAGAGACCACATGGGGCAACGACGGCATCCGCAACGTGCTCCGCGAGCATGCAGTGGAAGACGGCACCAAACCTGTGAAGCGTATCGAGTTGGCAGTGAAGGAGCTCAACATGGACAGACAGAAGAATCCGAAGAACTACACCGACAGCACCTTTGCCCAGAAGCTGAGCAAGCTGAAGGGCGGTGAGCTGGAGACCGGCAAGATTCCGACGCTGACCATCGTGATCAAGCCCACCGACAATGCCTCGTACAAGAACATGGTCGACGCTCTCGATGAAATGCAGATTTTGAGTATTGGAACATACGTCATCGACAAAATCACGCCCGACGACGAGAAACTTCTCGAGAAGAAAGGTGTGAAAATGTAATGATGAACTTTAAAACAGCAAGAAACTATGTCAAAAATAGATCTATATGATCCTAAATGGATCGACCTGGTGTTCCAAGACAAGAACAAGGAATACGGAGCCTACCAGTTGCGCAAGGGAACTTCCAAGCGTAATTTGCTCGCTCTGGCTATTCTGATGGCAGCTGCATTGCTCATCGGTGGTTATCTGATTTACAAGATTGAGGCCGACAAGCGCGCCGCTGAGCGTCAGGCTTACATGGAACAACTTGAGCTTTCTAAGCTTCAGGAGCAAGCCGAGAAAGAGAAGAAGAAAGAAGAGAAAAAGATTGAGAAACCGAAGTTCGAACCCAAGAAGGAGATTCCTCAGGTTCGTGAGACCCAGAAGTTTACCGCACCTGTCATCAAGAAGGATGAACTCGTGAAAGAGGACAACCAGATGAAGCAGATGGACCAGTTGGATGCCAACACCGCTGTGGGTGTGAAAGACCAGGAGGGTACCAAGGACCGTACGATCGAGGCCGCCCGTACCGACGTGGTAGAGAAGGTCCAGATCGAGGAGCCAAAGCAGGAGGTCAAACAAGAAGTGACCCAGAAGATCTTCGACGTTGTGGAGCAACAGCCTTCATTCCCCGGTGGTCAATCCGCTCTCTTGTCATGGCTGAGCAGCAATATCCACTATCCTCCAGTGGCTGAGGAGAATGGCATCCAGGGCCGCGTCGTCGTGTCCTTCGTCGTGGAGCCCGATGGTTCGATCAGCAACGTGCAAGTGGTGCGTGGCGTCGACCCGTCGCTCGACAAGGAGGCCGTGCGCGTGACCAAGGCCATGCCTAAGTGGGTACCTGGTAAGCAGAACGGACAGGCTGTGCGTGTGAAGTACAACCTTCCTGTGACCTTCAAGCTTCAGTAATCATGACCAGAACTTTTTTCTGCAACGAACATTTGTAGAACCGAAACCTGTCAGGGGCGATTTACGGTCGCCCCTGACTATCTTTTATAAAAACAACTCTAATCTAAAGCGACAATGAAAAAAACAGTATTCTGCGCATCCATCTGCATCCTGCTCGCAGGAATGGCCATCGTTTCATGCGACAACAGTGACAAACGCGGCGGTCGCACTGACACTCCCACCTCAGGTGAGATTTCATTTGCAGCAGATGAGAGTTTCAGTCCCGTGATCGGGGAACTGATCGAACAATTTGAATTCAAATACCCCAAAGCAAAACTCAACCCGATCTACACCAACGAGAACGACGGCTTCAATCTCATCAAGGATATGAAGACGTGTCTCTTCTTCACCTCACGCCCACTGAAAGACAGTGAGGTGGCATACCTGAAGACGAAAAAGCAACTCCCCTCCGTATTCCCGATCGGATATGACGGACTTGCGATCATCGTCAACCCAAACAACAACGACACCTGCATCAGCGTCAAAGACTTCAAGCGCATCCTCCAAGGCGAGGTGACGAAATGGAATGAGGTGTACAAAAATTCCAAACTCGGAGACTTCGAAGTCGTGTTCGACAACAACCAATCGGCCACGCTTCACTACGTCGTAGACTCCATTCTCGACGGGAAACCCATTGACAACCCGCATATCACGGCCGCCAAGACCAGTGCCGACGTCATCGACTACGTACACGACACGCCCAATGCGATTGGTGTCATCGGATCCAACTGGCTCAACGACAAGAGAGACAGCACCAATCTCACCTTCATCAAGAATATCCGCGTCATGTCGGTATCGGTGAAAGACGAAGCCACACCAGGCAACAGTTGGAAACCCTACCAGGCATACTTGCTCGATGGACGCTATCCATTCGCAAGAACCATATACGCCATCTGTGTAGACCCGCAGCGTGCGCTGCCATGGAGCTTCGCCAACTATGTGACGAGCCCCGTCGGCCAGTTGATCGTGCTGAAAACCGGACTGCTCCCCTACAGAGGCGACATCACACTTAAAAAAGTTAACATAAAGAAATAAAAAAGGCTTAAACCTTTACATCAAAACTTCATCAAACGGATTGACAACAAACATTAAGAACAAATAAAAAACAAACCGATTATGAAAGCAGTAAAATATCTAATCATGGGAGCGCTTGTCTTCGGACTCTCCGCTCCGGTAATGGCTCAGGACGATTACTCCTCTGTCATCGGTACCGTATCAAAAGCATTGAAAGACGACCCCCAAGCTACGGGCGCCGCCAAACAGTTGGTGAAAGACTTCCTCAAGGCCTACAAGAAGAACCCCGAGGCCATGGTGGCTCTAGGTAATGCCTATCTGAGCAGCAAGAACTACGACAAAGCCATTGAATGTGCTGATCTCGCCATCAAGAGGAACAAGAACTTCGGTGATGCCTATGTGCTCAAAGGCGATATCGAAGCCCTGAAAGATGACGGTGGCAACGCTGCCATGTGGTATCAACAGGCCATGACTCTCGATCCCAAGAACCCCAACGGCTATATGAGCTATGCCAACGTATACCGCAAGCGCAGCCCGTCGGAGGCAGAGCGCGCGCTGAACGAACTTCGTCGCAACGTGCCCGACTACCCCATCGACACTGAGACCGCACATATCTTCTACACCTCCGGCAACTACGAGAAAGCCATGGAGTATTTCAACAAGGCCAACATCAGCAACATGGCTGAGTCGCGCCTGGGTGAGTATGCCTTGGCAGCCCTCTCGGTGAATGATTTCAAGAAAGGTCTCGACGTGGCCAAAGCCGCAGCCAGCCGATTCCCCGCCAACTCTGCCTTCACCCGTCTGGCCATGATCAACGGCGTGCTGGGCAAGGACTGGAGCGAGGGTATCTCGTTCGCAGAGAAACTGATCAACAGCGACGCAGAGAAGAACTCTGGCGACTTCAATTACTATGCCCGTGCCCTCGCAGGAGCCGGACAGCATGAGAAAGCCATCGAGATGTTCCTCAAGTCATTCTCCATGGATGGAACCGACTTCAAGAACCTGCAGTCGATTTCCGAGTCCTACACCGCCCTGGGCAACACCGACAAGGCTCTGGAGTACAGCATCATGTATCTGGACAAGAATCCCGATGCCAAACCGTCTGAGTTCAGCAAACTGGCCGGTATCTACATCGACAAGGTGAAGAATGGCGAAGACAAGGATGCCAACTGGCTGAAAGCCATGGGCGTCTATGACAACCTGGCTGCCAAATACCCCCACACAGCCAACTTCGTGAAATTCCAGAAGGGTCATCAGGCTTATGTCTGCGAGAAAGACGACGAGGCCATCAGCTACCTCACCACGCTGATCAATGACCTGAAAGCCAAAGGCGACCTCGACGAGGACGAGAAGGGCTACATGCTCAACGCTTGCAGCGAGGTGGGTTATATCTACTGGGCCAGCAAGAACGACCTCGACACCGCAAAGCCTTTCTATGAGACAGTCATCCAGCTGGATCCCAACAACAGCATTGCCAAGAAGGCTCTGGGTCTGGACACTCCGGCCGAAGGGACTACTGAGTAAGAGATGCTCTCACATCCCCTTGCAAGAAACGGGATAATTGAAACAAGAACATAATTAACAGCAAACAGCGGGACTTGATCCCGCTGTTTTTTTATCCCGTGCCACAAAAAAGCGCTTTATTCGAAATAGAATGTGAGGACAAACATTTTCGTGCGCGCCTCTTTCACCGAATTGGTATACATGATCATATTGCGGTTCTTGAGATGATTCACGTGGTCCATGTCAAGTTTGTTGCCCAAGCTATACATGAATTTGAACTCAGGCCTCAACTTGAAGAAGGGCAGGTAGAAATCACATCCAGCACCTATCTCAAGATATAAATCCGTGCGCTTCAATTTGAGAAAGTCGTTGTCACGGCCAGAAAGGTTGATCATCGGATTGATACCTGCCACGAAATAGGGACGGTGATTGTTGAACCGCGGAGCCGCGAAAATCAAGTCAAGAGCTGTGGAGATATAGGCGGTCTTCAGTTCCTGATGCTCATCAAGCACATTCTCGTCAGTATGGTTGAGGAATGTGATGTGCCGAGTGCCAAAATACATGGCAGGAGCGATGCGGAACTGGAAATAGGTGTTCAAGCGGAGCTCACCCAGCACACCGACGTTGAAACCAGGATCCCAACGGTCCTGATCGCAGGAGATGAATTTCTCCACATACGACCCATCCTCCTGCTCAATCATCTGAGGGCCAACATTCAGAAACTCAATGTCCTGCAAATGGGTGCCCACATGCACGCCAAAATGGAAATGGCGCAGATCCACATAAGGACGGTTCTCCACTTTCCGTTGCTGAGCCTGAACAGAAAGCACGAGAAGTATCGCCCCCAAGAAACATGTCGCTCGCCTGATCATACCAAGTTACATTCTTTATCTACTTATAATAACGATTTTTATGCCGCCTTATTGCCTGTCTCCTTATTTTGACATTTTATAAATAACAAAAAAAAGCCCATCATTTTTAGGTATTTCAAAAATAAAATGTACCTTTGCAACCAATAAAAGTAGGTATTTCTCTTTTAGCAATAAAAATTAATCATTAACAACAAATAAGTATTACTATGGCTTACGTAATTAGTGAAGACTGCATCGCATGTGGAACATGTATCAGCGAGTGCCCATCCGAGGCTATCTCTGAGGGCGACATCTACAAAATCGATCCCGATCTCTGCACAGAGTGTGGCACATGTGCAGATGTATGCCCCAACGAGGCTATCAGCCTGCCATAAATCATTTTTAGAGCAAACAAGAAGAGGGTGCGCCTTGGGGTGCATCCTCTTTCTTGTTTATGTCCATCAAAACCAGGAGGCTGATCAGGCACACTATTTTTTCTTGAGGTCGACAGTCAGTTTGCCGATCCAGATGCCATGCTTGCCATTCTGGTCCACAGGCACCTGTCTGCCGTCCAGGTCCTTTACATATTCCAATTGCTTGAGATAGGTATGCGAATGCCCTCCCAGCACAAGATCGATATACCGCGACCCTGCTATCATCGTAGCATCATCTGCCCCACCGATATTCCATCCCAGATGCGACACGCAGATGATGAAGTCGCATTTCTTCTTCTCCTTGAGGAAAGTGGCCACCTCCAGGGCTTTGGCCACTGGGTCGAGGTAAGTCACGCCCACCGAGGTGTGCTTCTCCACCAGGCCCTCGAGCTGAGGAGAGAGGCCGAAGACCCCGATTCTGACCCCTTTGCGCTTGAGGATGACATAAGGTTTCACCAACCCCTCCACAGGAGTACCCGTGAAATCGTAATTGGCACATACGATGGGAAATTTGGCCTTTTTAAACAAGCGTGCCATATTATCCATACCGAAGTCAAACTCATGGTTTCCGATTGTGGCGGCGTCGATGCCCATCCTGTTCATGAGCCCGATTTCCACATCCCCTTGGAACAAGGTGTAGTAAGGCGATCCTTGTGAGAAATCGCCACTGTCGAAATAGAGCAAGTCGGGATGCTCCTTCCGCTGTTGCTTCAGAAACGCCAGTCTCCGGATAAACCCTCCCCTGCCAGCCACCTCTTTGTCGGCGAGGTTCTCGTTGAGTGGCACGATGCAACTGTGAGTGTCGTTGGTATGCAGGATCACCAATTGCTTATCCTGCGCCTGTATGGAGGCCGAAGCAACCATACACATACATGCGATGATCAGTATTCTTGTTCTCATGTCTATTCCTCCACCTTTATTCGTCCGTCCACATAACTCTCCACCAGCTTTCCTTTCGCTGTGCATTCCTTGATATACCTCATCAGTGCCATCCTGGTGAGATCATCGTCAGTGGTCAGGTCATTCCTGTCAGTAGCATTCTTGAAAGCCGCCATCCCGTCATTGCCATGCGACACATAGTCGACCGTGGCGATGCGGTATTTCCGGGCGGGATCCACCTCCTGTCCGCCGATGGTGGCATACTTCAACTTCCTGTCCTTGGTGATCATCATACGGACCTCCTTGCTGACGCCCTCGCCACCTCTGGCGGCAATTTGCCTGAGCAGTTCAGCCACATGCTCGCCAGAAAGCGACACGAAGCAAACTTTATTCTCAAAGGGCGCCACATCAAACACATCGCCGATCGTGATATCACCTTTGGCAAGTGAAGCCCTCATTCCACCGATATTATACACGCCGAAATCAGGCTTCTCATGATAATAGCTCCCCGACCACACCAGAATATCAGCCATCAGGTTGCTCAGCGGACTCTCAGGCCGAAAGGGTTCGAGGGGCATCGCCGCCCTGCCGACAACGGGAGACATCAGACTGTCGACCTTCGACATGAAGGGAGCCATGAAGGAAGCCAAATCCTCGTCCATTCCCACATCATATGCTTTGTCTACGAGCAAACGGGTGCGGTTCACGCCCGACACCTGGTAATGTGTCGTGCATGCCGAGACAGCCATCATCAAGACTGTCAGCAATGTCATCCATTTCTTTTTCATCATTCACATAAAGTTTTTGCGAAAATACTCAAAAAAAACGAGAATCAGCACCATAAAGGCCAAGAAATCAGCATAAAATCAAAAAAAACGCATGGCAAACCATGATAAACGGAAAAAAAGTAGTAACTTTGCACCGCTTTTCTGCGTAACCGATGACAGGAAGAAGAGTTGCCTAGTTATGTTGCGTAGTGGGACAATCACATTAATCATCAATCAAAATGGATTTAATCAAAGTTGCTGAACAAGCATTTGCAACTAATGTTGCCGAGCAGGCTAAAGCCGCAGGCAAGAAATTCGATGAGTTTCATCCTGGTGACACCGTGACGGTGGCCTACAAGATCATCGAGGGTAACAAAGAGCGTATCCAGCTCTACCGTGGTGTTGTGATCCGCATCTCCGGTCATGGCGACAAGAAGCGTTTCACCGTCCGCAAGATGTCGGGCACCATAGGTGTGGAGCGTATTTTCCCCATTGAGTCACCCAACATCGACAGCATCGAGGTGAACAAGCGTGGTAAGGTGCGCCGTGCTAAGCTCTACTATCTCCGCAAACTCACTGGTAAGAAAGCTCGCATCAAGGAGAAGTGGTCTGCCACCAAGGCTTAATCCAACGAATGCAATAAGGGGTTTCGTATGCAGAAACCTCTTTTTTGTTTTTGTCATCAATCCTTTAATCCTTATATACAATGAAAGAATTAGCATTGAAATACGGTTGCAATCCCAACCAGAAACCATCCCGCATTTTCATGGCAGAAGGAGAACTGCCCCTGGAAGTGCTCAACGGCCGGCCAGGCTACATCAACTTCCTCGACGCCCTCAACAGCTGGCAGCTGGTCAAAGAACTGAAGTCCGCCACCGGACTGCCCTCAGCAGCCAGTTTCAAACACGTGTCTCCTGCCGGAGCAGCCGTCGGACTCCCATTGAGCGACACCCTTCGAAGAATCTATTTCGTGGATGATCTGGGCGAGCTTTCACCCATCGCCTGCGCCTACGCCCGTGCCCGCGGCGCCGACCGCATGAGCAGCTACGGCGACTTCGTGGCCTTGAGCGACACCTGCGACGCCATGACCGCTACGCTCCTCAAGCGTGAGGTATCGGATGGTGTGATCGCCCCCGACTATACCCCCGAGGCGCTTGAGATCCTCCGCGCCAAGCGCAAAGGCACCTACAATGTGATCCGCATCGACCCCTCCTATGTGCCTGATCCCATCGAGCGCAAACAAGTATTCGGCATCACTTTCGAGCAAGGCCGCAATGAGATCAAGCTCGACGATCCCGCACTCTTTGAGAACATCCCCACCCGCTGCAAGACCTTCACCGAAGAAGCACGCCGCGATCTCATCATCGCCCTTATCACCCTGAAATACACCCAGAGCAACAGTGTGTGCTACGTGAAGGACGGCCAAGCCATCGGCATCGGCGCCGGACAGCAGAGCCGCATCCACTGCACACGTCTTGCCGGCAACAAGGCCGACATCTGGTGGCTCCGCCAGCATCCGAAAGTGATGGGCCTGCCCTTTGTTCCGGGAATCCGCCGCGCCGACCGCGACAACACCATCGACGTATACATCAGCGAAGACCACGACGACGTGCTCCGCGACGGCACTTGGCAGCAATTCTTCACCGAGAAGCCCGATGTGCTCACGATAGAAGAGAAAAAAGCATGGATTGCCCAGAACACGAAAGTGGCATTGGGAAGCGACGCTTTCTTCCCCTTCGGCGACAACATTGAGCGCGCCCACAAGAGCGGTGTGGAGTTCATCGCCCAAGCTGGCGGTTCGGTGCGCGACGATCATGTGATTTCCACCTGCGACAAATACGGCATCGCCATGGCCTTCACCGGCGTCAGGCTTTTCCACCACTAATCGGCACGGATCACCATGAGCAAGGGAGACGACATCGACGCCATCATCCAAGGAGGTATTGTCTGGGGCCGTGGGGCCAAGGACAACAACTCCTCCGACGACAAAGTCAAGACCAAGGCCAAGAAAAAGGCCTACATCACCGGAGCACATGGCAGTGGCAGTGCCCGCCAAAAAGCCAAATACCGCGAGCAGCGTGCCAAACGTCGGAAAGGTTGATCATCTTTTCAACAGGACATCCAAATCTGAAACATGATAATCAACGGGCGGCAGCGAAAGCTGCCGCTTGCTGTATAGCACAAAGGGATACCATTGCGTAGCCCTGTCCATCTCATGGTATCCGATCCGCCTCATCTCTGCCATCATCTCGGGAAGGTCGGTATGTACAATCACGAAATCAGCCTCCATGCTGCGGCAGCATTTCACTTGCGAAGCTATCATCTCCTCGGTGGCACCACTCTGTCTGGCCCAATAGCGGCAGGCGGGCAATGCCTCACACGAGGTGCCCAGTCCCATATAACCGCCCATACTCACAATTCGAGGTTTCCTCACCTGAGAGATCACATATTCGTAGTCGTGAAACTCCTGCCGCCCCACATTGTCTTGTGTGAAGAAATCGCCGTATTCCAGGTGGCGCAAGTCATGAATCCACAGGTTTGACACGATGGTCAGCACCACTACGCCACCCACGAATGCCAGTCCGGTTTTTTTTGTTGCGGGCAGCGGCATACGCCTTGACAACAAAGCCACCGGCACCACCATCAGAGGCATCAAAGCCGTGAGGTAATAGGGTTTGATGCCCACAGGCGTTATCCGCATCGTGTTGACAACATATTCCTGAATCAAGCAGCCCAGCGACCCTTTGGCCCAGAAATAAGCGAGGAAAGGCACTACCACCAAGGCCATGCCGGCGAGAGCGGCTAAGACAGCCCTCCCTCGCAGGGTGCGATGTCTGAGGCGGGTGCTTCCAGCCACCACCATCGCCAGGAGAGGCAACGGTGCGATGCTGTATTTCATCATCACCACGGCACCCAGGCAAACTCCCATCACCATCCACCGGCGAATGGGGTGCCCACGCCGTCCGAGCGTCAGACAACTGGCCTGATATACGGATATGGCGACAAACAAAGAGGCGAAATCCTCGCAACGCACCTCATTATGTAGGACAGGGAAAAACAAGAAAAGCAGCATAGCCACTGCGGAGAGAAATGCCGTGCGACGGTCATCAGTCAGTAGTTCGGCCGTGCGGAAAGACTCAAACAGAATCACAGCATAACACACGCAGGAAAGCCAGAACACCCCTGTGAAATCACGAGGCCGGATCAGGTAGCCCGCCCCATAGATCAGCCACAGCAGAGGTCCTTTGGAATCGGCGAAGTCTACGTAAGGGTTCAAGCCATTCATCCAGGCTTTTCCACACATGAAAAACCAGGCAGAATCAGCCTTATTGAAAAAATCGTGAGCATAAGAGTCATCCGAGACGAAAAAAAGCACCAATGCCGCCATGAGAGACAGCATCACCAATATCCATCCGTCGCTTTTATACTTCACGTCCATACTCACTCATCATGATGGCCGTGAAAATCCTGCCCGAATGTATGCCGAGCCGTCGTGCTGAGAAAAAAACATCTACCCTGTCATAAGTGCAAATGCCCGACAGCTGTATCCGGTCCGCTTTCACTCCAGTCGCCAAAAGTGTGAGACGGTTGGCCTCCCACAGGTCAATATGCCATTTCCCATACCGACGGGCAATAAGTTGCATGTCGAAGCCGGCCTCCTCAAACTGCTGATACACCTCATCACCCACCTCAAAGTTGCGTAAGGAGATGCCCGGACCGATCACAGCTTGTATTTCAGAAGGTTGGCTGCCATAGACTTGAAACATGGCCTCCACTGCCTTCTGAACAATCCGTTTCACCGTACCCCGCCATCCGGCATGTACCGCACAACAAGCGTGATGGGCCGCATCATAGAGAAGCACCGGAATGCAATCGGCTGTCGATACGCCCACGCACACCTCCTTGAGGTCGGTCATCACGGCATCGACGCCATCGAGACTCATTGTCTTCTCCGCAGGACTGAGCGACTCCATCCACTGGTCATCGATAACCTTCACCACATCGCCATGCGTCTGATGCGGATACACCAAATGCCATTCGTCGATGCCGAGCATCTGACACAGTGCAGACCTGTTGGCCTCGATGTTCTCCCAACAGTCGCCACAATAGTAGTTGATGTTGAAACTGGCATAGTTTCCTCGGCTCACGCCTCCCTGCCTCATGGTGCTGAAGGCGGTCACTCCGTCGGCCAGATGGTAATAATGCAGCTGGGGCGACACCGTCATTTGTCGTCCTCCTCGTATTCGTAGTCGAAGTCGTCGAGGTCCTCGATGTCCTCCTCGTCAACGTACACGATATCTTCGTCCTCACCTTCGGCGGCCATCTCCATTTGCAGTTTGCCAAGATCCTTGTCACGGTGCACGAGGGTGTCTTCCGCTGTGATGCTTTGCAGTTTGTTGCTCTCGCTGTTGAGCTCTGCCCAAAGCACGTTTTTCAAGTCCTCCAGCCCCATACCCGTGACTGCCGAGATAAACACCGTCTGCACCCCGTCGGGCAGGGTGTCGCGCAGCATGTCGATCAGTTCGTCGTCGAGCAGGTCACACTTGGTGACGGCCAACACCCGATGCTTATCCAGCATCTCAGGATTGAAGTTCTCCAGTTCGCGCAGCAACACCTCGTATTCATGCTTGATATCATCCGTATCACCTGGCACCATGAAGAGCAGCAATGAGTTGCGCTCGATATGCCGCAAGAAGCGCAGCCCCAGGCCCTTGCCCTCGCTGGCACCTTCGATGATTCCAGGAATATCGGCCATGACAAACGACTGTTTGTCATGATACCCTACGATGCCCAGCGACGGTTCGAGCGTCGTGAATGGATAATTGGCGATTTTGGGCCGTGCGCTCGACAGCGAGGAGAGCAGGGTCGATTTCCCTGCATTGGGGAATCCGACGAGTCCCACATCGGCCAGGAGCTTGAGCTCCAGGATAATGGTCAGCTCCTGCATCGGCTCACCCGGTTGGGCATAGCGCGGTGCCTGATTGGTGGCCGACCTGAACTGGAAGTTGCCCAGTCCGCCACGTCCACCTTTCAACAGGCACACCACCTGTCCGTCGTACGACACGTCGCAGATATACTTGCCCGTCTCGGCATCATAGACCACCGTTCCGCATGGCACGTCGATATACTCATCCTTCCCTTTCGTGCCATGACACTTGTCGCGCCCGCCGTTGCCGCCATGCTGAGCGAAGATATGCCGCTGATACTTCAGGTGCAGCAGCGTCCAATAGTTGTGGTTGCCCCGGAGGAAGACGCTTCCGCCGTCACCGCCGTCACCGCCGTCAGGACCGCCGTTAGGCTGGTATTTGACATGTCTGAGGTGCATGGAGCCTCTGCCGCCCTTCCCCGAACGGCAGCATATTTTCACATAATCTACGAAGTTTGATTCCATCTCCTTTAGGTGGTTCTATAAGAAGGTTTAAAGTTCGTCCACCACTTTGCAGATATCGGCGAAGATACGGTCGAGCTCTCCCAGTCCGTCAATCTGGTGCCTGATGCCCTCATTCTGATACCACTCGATGAGCGGTGCCGTCTGGCTGTGGTATACATCGAGACGCTTCTTGATCGTCTCCTCATTGTCATCGCTTCTGCCACTCTCGGCACCTCTCTTGATGAGTCTTGTCATCAGCTCATCCTCAGGCACACTGAGTTCGATCATCGCGGCCACCTCATGGCCTCTCTCAGCCAGCATCTTCTTGAGCGCCTCAGCTTGGTTCACCGTGCGGGGGAAGCCATCGAAGATGACCCCCTTGTGTGATTTCCCATAACTGTCATAGACCTTGGCGAGCATGTCGACAATGAGGCTGTCGGGCACCAGCATACCGTCGTCGATATATTGCTTGGCGATCTTGCCAAGTTCGGTGCCGTTTTTGATCTCACCTCTCAGCACATCGCCTGTGGAGATATGATTGAGTCCGTATTTCTTGATGATGAGGTCGCTCTGGGTGCCTTTCCCCGACCCTGGAGCTCCAAAAATAACGATATTCTTCATGTTTTCAGTATGTTTTGTTGTATTGTCTTCTTCCACGAGGGTGTAGATATCACGCAGGTTCCGTCCCTGCTGGTTGTAGTCGAGCCCGTATCCGAGGATGAAATCATTCGGGATCCTCAGGGCCACGTAGTCGATGTCGATATCCACCTTCAGTCTGTCGGGTTTGAGCAGAAGCGTGCACACATGCACCGAAGCCGGGTTTCTCGTGCCCAGGGTCTCCAGCATTCTCTTGATGGTGAGCCCCGACTCCACGATATCCTCCAGGATGATGACCGTGCGCCCGGCGAGGCTCTCATTGATGCCGATCACCTCTTTCACCTTTCCCGTCGACGTGGTGCCCTGGTAAGAGGCCAGTTTCACGAAAGAGATCTCCGAGGGGATGGTGATCCGTCTCATGAGGTCGGCGGCGAAGATAAACGAGCCGTTGAGCACGGCGAGGAAGAGCGGGTTCTTCCCGGCCATGTCCTTATTGATCTTCTGTGCTACCTGGTCCACTCTCTCCAGGATGTCTTTTTCGGGGATAGATACAGCGAATTTCTTGTCCAAGACTTGAATTATGTCCATTTGTATAGTTTTTGATTTTTTGCAAATTTAGTAAAAATATGGCAAAGTATGTCTATGAGTTGACATAAATTTTGTAATTTTGCGCCGTATGAAGATATTTACCAACGATCAAATCAAAGAGCTCGACAAATATACCATAGAGCATGAGCCCATCAAGTCGATAGACCTGATGGAGCGTGCAGCCAAGGCTTTGACCCTTGCCATAGCAGATGAGTGTACCACTGCCACCCCCATCGTCGTCTTCGCCGGTCCCGGCAACAACGGAGGCGATGCGCTGGCCGTTTCCCGCATGCTCGCGGAGAAAGGCTACACGGTGAGTGTATACCTTTTTAATATTAACAACAAATTGTCGGAAGACTGTCAGGAGAACAAGCAGCGCGCCGTGGCCTGCGACCGCATCCGCCAATTCGTGGAGGTGACACGCGAGTTCGACCCGCCCCAGCTCACCGGCCACACACTGGTGATCGACGGCCTCTTCGGCACCGGCCTGAAGAAGCCATTGGAGAGTGGTTTCGCCTCCCTGGTGAAATACATCAATCAGTCGCCCTGCCGGGTAATCAGCATCGACATGCCCTCCGGGCTGATGACGGAGAACAACACCTACAACATCCACTCCAACATCATCAAGGCCGACGTGACACTGACGCTCCAGACCAAGAAACTCGCATTCCTCTTCGCCGACATCCAGCAGTATATCGGCCGCCTGCGCGTGCTCGACATCCGGTTGTCGAAAGACTTCATGCGCTCCGCCGACACCAATTTCATCATCCAGGAAGCCATGGACCTGCGCGCCATGCTCCTCCCACGCCATGATTTCGCCCACAAAGGATCCATGGGCCACGCCCTGCTCATCGCCGGCAGTTACGGCATGGCTGGCGCTGCCGTGCTCGCCTCCAGGGCCTGCCTGCGCTCCGGAGCCGGGAAACTGACCGTGCATACCCCGAAGCGCAACTGCGACATCATGCAGATCTCTGTGCCCGAGGCTATCGTGCAAGTAGACCCCGAGGACACCTATTTCTCTGATGCCGTGGCGGCTGACGAATACGACGCCCTTGGCATCGGTCCCGGATTAGGACAGATGGAGGGCACTGCCATCGCTTTGATTGCCCAACTGCGCCGCACCCACTCCCCTATCGTGGCCGATGCCGACGCGCTCAATATCCTTGGCAGTCATCGCGCATGGATGCAGCAGTTGCCTAAAGGCCTGATCATGACCCCGCATCCCCGTGAGTTCGACCGTCTGTGCGGTTCCCGCTGTAGCGACGACTACGAGCGTCTGACGAAAGCGATGGAGATGTCGGTGAAACTCCAGGTCTATATCATCCTGAAGGGCCATTACTCTGCCCTCTGCTCACCCGACGGCACCGTCGTGTTCAACTCCACCGGCAATTCCGGCATGGCCACCGCCGGCACTGGCGACGTGCTCACCGGCATCATCACCGGCCTGCTCGCCCGTGGCTACCACCAGAAAGAGGCCTGCCAGCTGGGCATGTACCTCCACGGCATGGCCGGCGACCTCGCCATGCGCGACAAAGGCAAAGAGTGCCTGGTGGCCAGCGACCTGATCGCCTATCTGCCCGAGGCCTTCCACACATTGTAGGGAGGCCACGGCTTGGGCCGCCACCTTCAATCACCAGCAATGGCTCGTCTAAACAACCCTGATTCTACAAAAGGCATCTGCATGCTCCTCATCGTCATAGTTCACGTTGGAGCTCAATTTCCTATACCCCTGCTCCACGAAGCCAAGGAAACACAACTATCAAAGACATAGAAGTTGCTGACATGAATGGCGACAAATCCATCAATGTCTCTGATATCATGGTCATCGTGAATATCATTTTAGAGAAGCCCTCTGAGATCCCCGTTATTGAATAATCTCTTGTGACATTCGTGTATAGACGCAAGCGCCCTAGGCCTTCCTAACATTTTAGGGAGGCCTTTATCGATATCATACAACGGTAAAAGCTTTTTCGAAAAACAACGTTATACTTTTCTCATCAGAAACGTATAATCATCATATTTCTCTAAAAAAATTTGGGTTAATACCATAAATCTCGTATTTTTGCATTTAAAAACATTAGTCATGCCATCATCTCACATCACACTCTCCAAGTCGTGGGTAAACATATCTCCAAGCAATCGGAGATACATGATACTATGCTTCATTCTCTTTATTTGGATGTTGAGAGGCATTTTCCCCCTAACATGCTACGAAAGCGATTCGCTTCGAATGATATCCGGAGGAAGTGTTTTGTTTAACCAAGGTTTCTCCCTTCCTCCTGTTCTTGCATACCAATACAACATGCAGCCACTAATTGTATATACAATTGGTGCTTTGAAGTATGTATTACCCTTCCTCAGTTGCGAAGCTATATATTCTGCACTTACTGCGTTGTTCTCATTTGCATTCATCCCTATTAGTGTCGAGTTCGTGCATAAGCTCACATCCATATCGAGGGATATCATACTTATATCGGTCATCCTATTTCCTGAATCATATGCCATCGCGATGTATCCGAATTCAGCGATTATCCCTGAAGTCATTTCACTCATCGCCTTTCTGCTCATCCTTTACGAGAAAAAGACATGGGTCAGCATCATGTTGCTTTGCATCGCCCCTGTTTTCAGGATAGATATCATTATTGTATATCCTGCCATCTTTTTCCTTTACATATTCAAAAAGGACAGCTTCAAGAGTAGCTTTCTCAAATCTTTAACAACAGGAGCCACCGTCGTGGTGTTTCTGATTGCAGCCTACTACCTATTCCAAGCAGACCCATTTTATATCATGGGCAAATCTGACGAAGTAAATGCTGATGCGAATCTTCTGGTGCCCATTATCGCCATTTTTTCTTTTTACACACCAGTAAATTTCCTTTTAATACCCATTGGAATATATTTCCTACTTAAGGACAGGAAAGTCCTGTTGCTATCATTGTCCGTATTGCCTATTCTTCTCGTCCATTATATCTTCAGGTATAACGGAGGAGCCACCAAGCACTACCTTTATATTTTGCCTTTTGCCGTCGTCCTGACAAGTCATGCCATACAGGCTTTTGCTCACCAGTTTTCCAAGAGGAAAGTGTTTAGTTACAGCTTATTGGCATTGTTTCTTCTATACTCCATCATTTCCATAAGAATAGATTTTCCACATCGGCCATGGAGGAACATGCCACAATCTTTCACTCAATTAGCTGTGCATATACCAATGTTTGAATTTGACTCTGTCTCACTTACCAAAGTTGGGATTGGAGGAGGATTAGGTTTTACCACAGCCGATGAAATTATGCTGACCACAGGCTGGCTTTTTTATTCAGATTATATCCACAGAATAAAAGTCAACAAAAGAAATGACATGCTGAGGGTCAAGGAGAAACTTGACACAATCAAGAACTACAAATTGATCGCCATGGAATGGGGAGACACCATGCTTATGCCGTTGCTTTTATTAGAGGAAGGCTATGAGTATAAAGCCATCACTAAAAAATTGTTTGAGCTTCGGAATGGAGGATCATTCATATCTTCTTATTGCAAGAACGCCTTTTATTCTTCTGACAGCATCACAAAAGCCCTTGAAAATTGCAAGGAGAACCTGCCTAATGACGACAGGCCTGTATACATCATATCTCTATCAGACTCCTATATGTATGCTTTAGATGAATACTGTACAGAAGGCAAAGCCACCAAAATAATGCATGGTTTATACCAAGTCACGCTTTAATCAACATGAATATCATTCTACGTATTTATCATAAATTCCGCAAGCTGATCCTATATGGTATTATAGGTGGGTTTTGTGCGTCACTGGATTTCGGCATTTACACCCTGCTTTGTTATGTGCTGCCTTATCTCATAGCAAATATCATCAGTGTGCATTGCGGCATTATTTGCAGTTTTTATCTGAATCGACAGTATAATTTCAAGGTCACCGACAAAACCTTTTACAGATTCCGAATTTTCTATTTGGTAGGTTTGTCAGGACTACTGGTAAGCGAGGTTCTGATTTATATATTTGTCAATATGATGGGAATCAACCATTTGATTTCTAAGATTATAACAGTTTTTGTCTCTGCCTTGCTACAATTTCTATTAAACAAGTATATCACATTCAAAAAATTAAAATAATGGAAAAGGTTTTTTTGGTTATGCCCGCGTATAACGAGGCTGAAAATGTGAATGAAGTCGTCAGGATGTGGCATCCTGTTGCTGAAAGGATCTGCAATGAAGGGAATGAGTGCAAACTTGTGATAGCAAATGATGGAAGCAAAGACAATACATTTGAAATTCTCACCCAACTGAAGTCTGAATATAAACATCTTGTCCCCTTAAACAAGCCCAACTCCGGCCATGGGGCAACGGTTTTGTACCTTTACCAATACGCCATAAAAGAAAACGCAGACTACATTTTCCAAACAGATAGTGACGGGCAGACCCTTCCTGAAGAATTCTGGCAGATGTGGGAGAACCGGCATCAATATGATTTCAACATCGGCACCCGAGGTGGCCGACAAGACGGCTCAAGCAGGGTGTTTGTCACGAAAACACTCAGATTTGTAGTATGGATGATGTTTGGTGTATGGGTGAAAGATGCGAACACCCCTTTCCGGCTGATGAAGAAAGACAGGCTTCAAGCCATCATGGAATATATCCCCAAAGACTATGCCCTCGCTAATGTTGCAGTATCGGCGATCGCTGTGAAGAAAGGTGAGAAAATAGCATGGTATCCCATCACTTTCCGTCCTCGTCAAGGTGGAACGAATTCCATCAACATGAAAAGGATATTCAAAATAGGATGGAAAGCTCTTGGTGATTTCAGAAGAATCAACAAGAATCTGAAAGGCCTTTGAGTCGTTTCATTTTTCACTACTCTGTTATTTCAACCATTTATCAACTCAAAATGAAGGAATTTGACTATCTTATCGTTGGTGCAGGACTTTTCGGAGCGACATTTGCTTACAGGGCTAAAAAAGAAGGCAAACGATGCTTAGTGATTGACAAACGCCCACACTTGGGAGGGAATGTCTATTGTGAAAACGTTGAGGGCATCAATGTGCATAAATATGGAGCCCACATCTTCCATACATCCAACAAGCAAATATGGGATTTCGTTAATTCCATCGTTGAATTCAATCGATATACCAATTCTCCTGTTGCCAACTACCAAGGCAAACTCTACAACTTGCCGTTCAACATGAACACCTTCACTCAGATGTGGGGGGTCATCACACCCGAGGAAGCAAAAGCTAAAATCGAAGAGCAAAAGAAAGATGCCTTGGGAAAAATGGTGGCTGATGGGGCGACAGAGCCTCGCAACCTTGAGGAACAAGCCCAAATCCTGATAGGGAAAGACATCTACGAGAAACTGATCAAAGGCTACACAGAAAAACAATGGGGCAGGAAATGCTCAGAGTTGCCTGCATTCATTATCAAGAGGCTACCCGTAAGGTTCGTCTTTGACAACAACTATTTCAACGACAAATACCAAGGTATTCCTATTGGGGGGTATAACAAACTGATAGATGGCCTTTTAGAAGGAATAGAGACCCGTACGAATGCTGATTTCTTTGAAGACAGACCATATTGGGAAAGCATCGCAAAGAGGATCGTCTATTCCGGCCAACTGGATGAGTTTTTTGACTATCGCTTCGGCAAATTAGAATTCCGCACTGTAAGTTTTGAGCAGGAAACATTCGACAAGCCCAATTTCCAGGGAAATGCCGTGATCAACTATACCGAAGCCAGGGTTCCGTATACCAGAATCATTGAGCATAAGCATTTCGAGATGTTTGGCCAAGCTGTTTACGACGTACCCAAGACCGTCATCTCTCGTGAGTATTCCACCGAATGGAAATCAGGGATGGAGCCTTACTATCCTATCAACGACGAAAGGAACAACCGATTGGCTGAGACTTACAGACAATTGGCGACAAAGGAAGGAAATGTCATTTTTGGTGGTAGACTGGCAGAATACAAGTATTATGATATGGCGCCATTGATGGAGAGCGTCTTCAATTTAAAAATAGAATAAACAATCCTATTTGTTTTTATTCTATAAGGAATATTCATTCGCATGGCAGAAAAAAAACATCGAATAGAGTACATTGATTTAGCAAAAGGGTTTTGTATTTTTCTGGTAGTCGCAGTCCATGTTTTCAAAGACTGCGGCATACTTTTCCCATTCAATTCTCTTCTGACCAAAATCAGAATGCCTCTTTATTATGTATTATCCGGGCTTTTTTTCAAGCAATACGAGGGGTTTGATGGCTTTTTAAAGCGTAAAATCAACAAACTCTTCATACCTTTTGCTTTTTTCTATCTGATTTTCTCCATCCCATACATGACTCTCAAATTTCATGCTCAGGGAACACCTCTACTCACCTGTCTGACAGATGCTTTCTTGGGATTATACAACAGGGATTTCACCAATGGAAAGACATGGTTTTTGTTCAGCCTCTTTAATACGAGTATCCTTTTTTATTTGATTTTCATTGCCTCTCAAAAGATCAAATCACATACTGTAACTATTCTCATTCTCCTATCCTTAATTGTTGGTTTCTGTGGTCTGTATCTAGGCTATCAAAGGATCTGGATACCCGCTTATCTGGATACATCACTTAGTGCTGTTCCATTGTATTGTTTTGGGTATTTGCTAAACAAACATAGCAACATATTAAGGGATAGCAAATGGGATAAGTTTTTGCCCATCATCATTATCGGCATTATTATCTCACTTTCATTTATCAGTGGGCGGTGTACCTTCTCAAACAATCATTACAGTGTCAGGCCTTTATGGCTATTTCCGAGCTGTTGCCTCGGAGCGCTATCCATCATTTTATTGGCCAAATATATTAAAAGAATTCCCTGGTTCACATATATAGGAAGGTATTCCATTATACTTCTTCTATTTCATGAACCCATCTACATAAATGTTATCAAGTTAGTAAAACTGACGGGGGCTTCAGGGTATTTATTAGGAATCGCAAGTTTTTTGATCACAATGGTTATCTTAACCGTCATTATATATCCAGTCATAAAATATCTTCCACATGTGACTGCTCAAAAAGATGTCATAAAAGTCTAAAGACATAAATGGCAAGATTTTACTATTAAAAAGAATATGGAAAGCCCCATTTTGTATATCGTTATCCCCTGCTACAACGAGGAGGAGGTGCTGGAGGAGACCGCACGACGCATCACGGCCATCATCCGGCGCATGGCCGGCGAGGGTCTCATCAGCCAGGAGAGCCGCATGCTG
>OCTW011615887.1_pt1 | contig 34079 bp, 57 predicted proteins | sample 1539671 | NCBI WGS metagenome assembly OCTW01 (sample SAMN02144230, study PRJEB22623) | gut metagenome | biome: sheep rumen | host: Ovis aries | place: New Zealand
CATAGCGTATCTTATCATTTCCTGTGATGAAATAGCCTTTATAGCGTATATTTATATCATCGGTAGAACCGTCGTAGCCGTCGGCAACAGCATCACCGCCTGCCTTTAAGCGGTCGAGGTATTTGTTCGCGCCTTCCTCAGAGTAATGCTCATACAGAATAGCATCCTTGCCGAAACGGTCTGTATCTGCCTTAACTACCCAGGTTCCCTGCTCAGTAGGTTCAACGCGGGCGTTCTCGACAGTGCAGTTCAGGTTTTTCTCCTGCTTATCGCTGTTCAGCTCGCTGCGGGGGTCGTCTTCTGAATACTGGACTGCGTTGTTACCGTTAGCAATGAATTCCTTAACACGGTCCTCGATGATAGCATCAACCTCAGACGGGTCTTTGCCGGTTACCTCGAATTCAAAGCTGATTGTGCCGGCTGACGGTCTGCCTACGCCGTAAACATCAACGTCGATGCCTTCATGCAGTAGTTCATTTTCTACCCATCTGTACAGGTCATGAACCTTGTCATCAGGAAAGCTCTTAGGTACAGTAACCTGACTGGTAGCATCCTGTCTGTCGTCACCACCGCCGAGTGAGCTGTTCACGGATTTTCGGGTCATTTTATTCTTTTTTTTAGACGAGCTCTTCGCAGAATTCAACTCGCGAGAAGCATTCATTGCTTCTTCAAAGTTGACACCGGCTGCTTCTAGAATATCGTCGAGATTGTAAGGAGCCAAATCGTTGTTGACTGCAGTACCAGTCCAACCGAGGATTTCTTTATCATCTAAACCATTACCACCAGGAATGGAATTAAGCAGCAATGCGATTACACCAGTACTCTCGAGAAGTTCACGCACCTTGCGATTTCTCGGCACAAGAGCTTTCTCGACAACAAAGCTGTCACCACCAAACCAGTCGTCAACCGCTTTTTGCATTTCAGGAGTTACAGGAATAGTATCACAATACTCATCCCAATCGTCCCAATACAAGGAAGAATTGAGCTTCTCACGAGTATCTTTCTGTGCGGGAGTGCAGGAAGAGTCGAACTCCTCGCTTTCGCACACACAAGGGCTCTGACCGCACTCAGGGCAAACATCACCGCCCTCGATAGCAGGTACCGAGTCAAGAGCGTCAGGAACAACCATACCGATTACAGTAAAGCCTTCGGGAATAGTCTCTTCCTCGTCCTCTGGGATGAAGATTGCCAGCTCGTTGGTGTCGGGATTCTGGACAATTTTAATGTCCTGCATTGATACTTCATTACCAGACTCGGTTGTGACGGTGACGGAATCCTCTGCAGAGCAGTTGAGCGCTTCAGAAAAGTTACGAGAACTGTCAAGCCCAGCATTTCTGACTGCATCCTCGATGGAATCGATGTCGACCTCGTAGAAGTTCACAGGCTGCCCCGAAGCACCACCGATCGGATAGCCGACAACACCGTTGGCGAGAATGTCTAGTGTATCCCAATCGCTGTCAGACACCAAGCCTGCATACTCACGCTTAGGAATATAGTGACCTACAACCTTACTGTGAGTTTGACCGTAGATCTTGTCATTGGCTTCGATAATCTCCTCAAGTGAGTAGCCATAATAATCGGCAAGTTCCTGATCATCCACCCTGTCGAAATACTTTTCAAAGCCCGTAGCAATTGCTGAATCGAGCTCCTCGGTTGCGGATTCCCAGTCAACGGACTTGGTTACATCTGACGACTCTACAGCCAGACGCGCCTTCTCTGCGTCAGCATCGGGGCAATCGATTTTTACCTTAACGTCGGTATCGTTAACCTTTTCGAAGTCAACTTTAGCTCCAGGAACGGCTTTCTCGATTCTGCTTCTGAGCAGGCGTTCTGTGGTATCGTTGTCGAGATCGGCAAAATCATTATAGATAGTTACCGTGCCGGAAACTCTGGTGGAACCAGCTTCGCAGTTAAGGCTAGAATCTGTGTCTGTCTCACCGCAAGAACCATCCAGGTCATCACCAATACCGCTGTCATACCACATACCATTACCGCGGCACCAGAGAGTTGTGCGACCGTCCTTGGTTGCCCAGAACTCGCCGTCCTGCTCTTCGACCTCTTCCACGGTTGCGAGACGCTCAACGGTTGCACCGGTCTGCTCTTCGAAAGAGCTAACGAGTTCTTCAGCTTCCTCCTGGGTGTAAATCTGCTCTTCGTTCACGAGCTGGTCGATTACCTGTTCACGACTGCAGTTCAACTTCTGTTTTCGGCGACTCTTGATAGAATCCGGAAGTTTCTTGGAACTGTTCAACGCAGTATTGCGAGGACGTCTTGCTGGTGCCTGTGACGTAGTCTTAGCCGAAGACTCTGCCTTCTTACCAGGCACGATGTTCTTGTTTACATTTACCATGATAAATTTCTCCTTTCGGTAGATAAAATCAATAGTGTATCTCGAGATATACTATTACCCAGAGGCATCAAGATGCCTCTGTATGTCCTATTATACAAGAATATATCAGGATGTGCTTTTATACCCGGCATTCCAACCTTTCTCGATATAAACGTCGAGTTCAGATTCCGGAATGTTCTTAATGACACCGTCTTTATTTACGACTCGACGGTGTCGTCGAGCTTCCGCTAACTTTTCGTAATTTCTTGGTGAATCTTTCTTAAACCGATTAAAGCCGAAACGAATATTCGTGGTCTGATACTGCATTATGTAGCGAGCTTCTAGGTCACACGCTCTCTGAGCAGCATCAGGCTCGTCTTTAGAGATAGTTGCCAGAATTTCGTACCTAAAGGCTTTCCATCCGAAACGATTGATAGCTTTCCAGAAACAACCGCAGTGCTTATACCCAGCACCGCCGTTTCCTGCACGCTCTGCCTGCTGAGAACCTGTTTTGCCAATGTATCTTCGTCCATCTGGAGCTACATACGCATAGATTGTGTAACAATCGCTCTTAAGATACGGCATATCTTCACCTCCTTTATGCTTTATTGTATCTAGATTATAACACAAGAATGTCTAGTTCTACGAAGTTATATAGAAACGGTTTTGCTTAACTGCTATGATGTTGTGTTATAAATTACACACGCATTCACCGTGCATATAAGCAAAACCGTTATGTTATCTGTAATTATCTTCCTGTAGAACCAAATCCTCCTGCACCACGTTCTGAGTCAGGAAGCTCTTCGACCTCCTCGAACTGAGCTCGGGTAATTGCGATTACAACCAGCTGTGCAATGCGGTCTCCATGCTTAATGGTAACCGGAAACTGACTGTGGTTTACGAGCGGTACGCCAATCTCACCACGGTAGTCAGAATCGACAAGTCCGATAGAGTTGATGAGAGTTACACCGTGCTTGGTAGCTAATCCAGAGCGAGGGAACAAGCAGAGCGCTACATCGTTCTCATCCGGTGCAGCGGCAATTCCGGTTGATATCTTCTTGATTTCACCAGGATTGATTGTAACCGATCCGTCCGGAAGGTCTGCATACAGGTCATAGCCTGCTGCCTGGGTTGAACCCTGAGTAGGAGTGGTTGCAGTTCCGGTGAGTTTCTTGATGCTGATTTTCATCGATTATTTCCTCCTTCTGCGAATGCTTCGAAACGGTATTTCTGCTTTACGTTCGGGTACTTTTCATGGTCGACCTCGGACATGAACATATCGTAGGGACGTGCTGCCATATCAGCACCTGCAAGGCAGGGCGGCGGACCGTAGAGCGGCTTATACAGCATCAGCTTCTCGCCGGTTTCGGAGTGCGTTGCGGTACCGATAACCACATACAGATAATCGGTGTTGTTCTTGTCTTCTAGCAATTCACGCTTGAAATGCTGAACGACGTCACCCGGGAAAAAGGTTCTTTCTGACATTTTCATTTTCCTCCATTTTGGATTTTAGATGCTCTGCGCGAGTCTGGGCAAATTCCGACAAGGTAGCGAATAAAAGATACGTATCGAGCTCGTCCGTATCAAAGGTCACCTCCTGGGAAGTGCCGTTGATATTCTTTACAACGAGCTCGATAGACTGTACCGTCCGGTTAGCGGGTGATATACCTTTGAGAGACTCTACCAGACGTATGAGTTTGCCGAGATGACTATTGAGGACTTTATCCTCTTCGCTGTAAACCATAAGCAACCTTCTCTCATAATAGATAGTTACGCCGAATCATATTTCTATCTATTATAACATCAGGCATCACAGAGTTCTATCTGCAAATACCTCACCGATGCTCTTGACTACTTTCTGAATGTAAGGTTCCTGAAGTTGCTTATAGACTGATTCGCCTTTTGCCTTGCCAAGAATGCTCTGAAGAGCTATGCATGACATGCTAAGGAATCCGTTAAGTACACTCTGGAATGTATTACCCGCATAGTGCTGCCTCATATACTGCTCAACCTTAGCAGCGCCCGCTTGAGCGAGGTCATTGATTCCCAGTCCTACTAATACCTGTGTCAGGGACATCGTGGTTTTTGACTCCGCTACACGTTGCATAAACGTGTTCATCTTAGCTCTGCCGCTTCCGGGAAGTGTCATAATCTCGATAGGCTTGATTTTGTAGAAGTCTGCCGGTGTATCGAGCTTACCACGTTCGAACAGTGCAGTAACAATTGCAGTACCGACTCCCTTGAAGTTAGCCACTTTCTTGTCCATCCAGCCTTCAAGGCGAGCAAGAATCTTCTGCTTACACTGAATATTCAGACAGCGGTCACCCACGAGCTCAGCACCACACGCAGGACAGTTCTTGGGGAATTCCGTAGGGATAGAATCTTCGGTATGTCTTGCAGACTTGATAGCCGGAATAATATCACCTGCTTTGTAGACAACGACCATATCACCGACCTGAACATCAAGGTCTTTAACTCGCTGCAGATTGTGGAGAGTTGCTCGTGAGATTGTGCTACCCATCACGAGTACCGGGTCAAGAATACCTACCGGAGTGATGTCACCGGTTGCACCTACGTTCCACTCGATTGCTCGGAGCTTGGTTTCCTGTTCTTTTGCAGGGAACTTGTAAGCAACAGCCCAATGAGGAATCTTGCCGTTATCGCCGAGTTTTGCTTGAAGCTCCTTGAGATTAACCTTCAGCACCATGCCGTCGATAGGAACATCGTCTTTCTCTCTGTTCTTATACACTTCGTCGATGACGTTATACAGGAAGTCTTTGTCGTTGAGCACCCAATAGGCTACGGTATCAAATCCCCAGGATGACAGTGCCTCTAAGCACCAAGCGTGATACCTAAGATTACCACAGTGCTCAAGAATAGACGAAGGAACTACCTCCTCGGGAATCTGTGCATAGTTCTCAAGGTTGAATGCCTTGAATGACAGAAATGTAGCACGCTCGATTTCGGATTTACGCTTGAAAATACCGACAGCGGTGTTTCTGGGATTTGCCTGCTTACCGTATTTCTCGCAGTAATCGTTGAAGCGAGACTTGAGCATGAACACCTCACCACGCACAACTACCTCGCACTTGGGTTCGATTGTCTGCGGAATGCTGCAGATGTACCTAGCAGCCTCGATACACTCAACACCAACCTGACCGTCGCCTCTGGTTGATGCAGACACGAGCTTTCCGTCAAGGTAGATAAGTTGAACAGACAGACCGTCGAGTTTATACTCTAGCGTAAAGTCTGTTTCGTGTGTCGGTGTGAATTTCTGCATGAATGCCAGTGCATCTTCCTTGGTAAAAACATCCAGCAGACTGAGCATGGCATACGGGTGCTTCACATCGCCATCACCGAGGTTCGGATTGACAGACTGAGTGGGGCTGTTCGCATCTGCTCTGTGATACTTTTCGTAATCACGGATGTCAGCAATGTATGAATCGTAGAGCTCGTCTGATACGCCGGTGTATGCACCCTGCATATACAGAATTCTGGCATTATTACACACCTCGATAAGCTCACGATATCTTGCCTCTGAAATCATATAAGTGACCTCCTTGTGTAAATTATTGTATCTATATTATAACATAAACGACGGTGTAAATCGAAGTAGACTACACCGTCGATGCTGTCATTTCGGACGTCGCATAGCTTCATCGAATAACGGATCTGCGTGATCAAGCACCTCGTCCTCCTTCCATGCAATCTTCTGATTGGGTTCGTTATCCTCATACGCAGATAACTTTATGTACCTGAGCGTAGAGATTTCAGGGTCGATACCAATCTGCTGCAATGCTTCAGCATTTTTACGTAGGTTTGCGGCTACCTCCGGGTCAGTCAGTCGCATTTTAATCCGTTCCATATAGAAATACCTCCTATGTGTTATCGTTATACTCATATTATAACACATAGGAGGTATTTGAAACGAAGTTATGTACCGTTACTCTGATGTATCTGGTTTAGGGAAGGTGCATGGCATCCATCGGTATACCTTAGACACCGGAATCTGGTAATAGTCACAATCTACTTCCTGTGCCGGCGCGTCGAACACACCACAATCGAACTCACCTGATTTGGTATATAAGAAAATATGCTGTCGGTCGCACGGCTTATCTTTCTGGAAATCTAACCAGCAGTCTTCACGACCTTTCAGGTAGCCATTCTGGTATCCTTTAGCATACTGGTCACGCTCACCTCGAATTGCCTTAACCAACTCTTCGGTGTCTACATCGACACCTACACGCTGACACGCTTCCAAAATCCATTTCTCGGTATTTTCGTCCATAGATTTTTTGAGCTCGGTTTCCAGAGGCATCATCGTAAGTTTGATAGGTGATTCATAACCGGACATATCCGTCGGCATCTTCACGGACACTCTTCTATTCCAGCTGGCAATCGCTTCTGGTACAGAATAGTAGTGACCGCCCTCAGCACCACACCCTCCTTTATCGTATGAGCACAGCACTGCATATCGGTCACGAAATCCGTCTTTACCCGGATAGGTACGAAGTTCCAGCTGATTATTACCGCAATGTGGACATGGCTCAATTTGAATATTCATTTCAGCTTCCTCCTGTTTCTTGTAGAACTCTTCCAGCTTCATCAGATACGCCATCTGATTGACGACGCTAAGCGCAAGTTGCTTACCACCACATCTAGGTGCATACAACGGTACATCTGATTGGATAGCAGCAATGATTTCCTGGGGTGTCATTATCGGTACCGGCATCTCACTCACCTACCTCTAGAAACGCAGTAATATCGTCCAAAAGGCAATAACCGTCGCAATCCACGTCATCATAATGCACCGTAATCGGGTGGTCAGTCAGAATACCGGCTTCCTTTTGCTTGCTCAGAAGTTTCTTCGCTGCTGTCAGCAGTATCGTTGCTCTGTCTTCCATCAGAATCCTCCTTCCCTACACTAACCAGAGCGGCTGTCATAAAGCCGCTCCAGAATGATATCAGCGCGATAGTTGCACAAACAAAGAACATTCCCATGTCTTATTCCTCCAGATATTTCGCCATATTCCGGTCAAATCTTTCTGTAGCATTAAAGTCGAAATCGTCATCTTCCTTGACTTTAGCGCGAAGGTGTGCTACCGTGTTGATGTGATGCACTTAGGCATTTTCTTCATTTTTCTTTACCTCCTTCTTTTTCTTATTGACAATTGCGGCGTTGACGATGCTCTTCAATTCGGGGTAGGTGAGACCTACATAATTGCAAAGGTCAAGCTGGTCCTGAGAGATGCCGTTCTCAGCGAGCTCGTTCTGGAGCATATTGATTTCGTAATCCTCTGCATCGTAAATGTTAGACATTATTCATTCTCCTTTTCAACAGTAATGTGCGGGAAATAGATGATGTAATCCAGTCCCATATTGTCTGTTCTGCATTCAGTGAGTTTCCTCTCATCGAGCAAGTCAGCCGCTTCCTTAGCGAGGTCCGGGTCATCACGACGCGCTGCGATACTGATTTTACGAAGAACCTCTGACATAGCTGACACAGCGGCATTGCGGACAACTACCCCGAAGCAGATTTCGCCGAACATACAGCGACCTGAGTAGTCATCTCTAACATCAAGCCCTTCTTCTTTCAAGCGCTTATAGAGTTTTCTGCTGATTTCCATCCGATATACCTCCTATTACTCTGTAAATGCTTTGTCATGAAATTCTACCGATGTCACCTGATAGATTTTTGTCGCATCGTGTGCATCAGCAATGATAACTTCCGTAGGTGTTCTATAGATGGACACAAGAATGCCGCCCATATGAACTTCACCTAATCGATATGCATCATTGCTGAGGTCACGCTTAATCGAAAGTTCCTGCAAAAAATCACCCCCTTAACCAGATTACGATATGCTTTGGGTTCATTATACAAGCATGACCCGTAACCAGGTTAACATAATTAGCGGGTATTGATTCGGGATGCTTAACCCAGTCTCTTGGAAGCTCTGAATTGGAAGTTTTTCTTCCTATGATGTCTACAACTCTGAAGGAATCTCCCACCGATAACTCAGAGAATGGAAGTTTCAGTCCTGTCTCGGGTACAGACTCGATAGGAACTTCCTTCACATACAAAGAACTCAGGATGGTAACTCGATGACCATTAAGTAGGTTAATTGCGTTAGGTCCTGATCGACTTATCTTACTCTTCACTTCTACGTCAGATGTTTTCTTAAAATACATCTTCCCCAGTCGGAATATAGCTTGATTAGGCAGTTCGTTGAGTGGTACTTTTCCTCTTGACCGATGTAAGCTATCAGGGTCGTGTATCAGCGCGCCGGTATACTTCTTCTCGATTTGGCACACGATTTCGGTATTGATTTGTTCCTGATTGGTACAACCAGAAGTGTCATACCAATCAGGACCAAGAAGATAGTGGCACAGTTCGTGAAGAGCTACCTGAGCATCCATAGGCGGATTGAAGATACCGTAGTCACCGGGTTTGCATAAACTCTTGATGTGCTCTGGGTCAAACTGCATCCTCACGACTGGTCACCACCCATGAACTTCTCGATTTCAGCTTTGTCGATGAGCATATCTGCTTTAGCAACTTCTGTAGGGATGTCCGAGTAGCTTATCTCGCCGTTCTTAATCTTCAGGGCAATCTTTAGATTGTCAATTGCACGCTGTGCAGCACCGTCACCATTATCACGGTCATAAAGCCTCGGGTCAAATTCGTCCTTACCGAGGTCTACCTTCATCACCTTACCATTCAGGTAATCAAAGTAGATACTGTCCATGCCATCGAAGCTGGTGTGCTTCCGCTCCTGGATTTCCTTCCGTGCCTGCGACAGCGTAAGCTCACCAGATGCCAGAAATCCCAGAAAGCTCATTCCCTGCATCTGCGATGCCTTCCAGAGCGCCAGAAGTACCTCTGCTTTATTCATGCCCTTAATGTTTACCATTGCCATAGAATATTTCCTCCCTTGTGGTCACCCACGTTTTATTATACCTTATTATAACACATTACGGTGCGGTATTACGAAGTTCACGATTGATGTATCTAGCTAATCTATCGATGTTCAGAATATAGTCACCTCTGGTATAAGCGACACAACCTGTTCAGGTGAAGGCATATTCACTCCTCCTTAGCTTTGTCACGGAATAATTTCTGAAGAGCATCACAGCGCCCAGCCTGAATCTCCAGTAGACAGATGTTGCAATTTCCTGAACAAATGTCGACGCAATCGAACGACTTGCGCCACTTGCAGGACTTAATTGCTTCATCGATTTCTTCCTGAGTAGGGTGTTCCATACATAATCCCTCCTATAGCTTATGAAATTCTTCTTCATAGTTCTCTTCGCTTATGGATATGATTTCGAATGACTGATCCATAGGAGAATCCCTCTGTTCGAAATTGAAACAGGTCTTCAGTTCATCAGGTGTGTTCTTATTCTCGCACTTGAAATTACCGGCACCATCTAGAGGGACTAATCTGAAGTTCAGACAGAAGCAGCAAGCCTCGGCAGAATCATTCCTGTGCTGTTTCACGTTGGTCATCAGATGTCACCTCGTCTCTGAGCATCCATCTGAGCTCTTCTCTTGATATAGCAGCTTGGGCAGGTGCACTTGCCATTCAGCCAGACCATATCATCATAATTGACTGACCGCTGGCAATCAGGACAGAGACGATAGTCCTCGATAGGTTCTGGAGCTAAATCAACTCCGACGGTGTACGGTTGCTCAGCTTTCCTGTCTTTATTGATTACGAATTCAACTGGTATTTCATCGAACACCTGAGGTTGAATTGTAGTTATGGCAATCGACGGATTCGGGAGAGCGTTACTACCTTGAACTGTTTGTTCATTCATCAGCTCCGCCGCATAAGAACCACAGCTGTCCGAATACGGATCGTCAATCGGAAGTCTTCCGAGTGTGCAGACGTGACCTTCTGTATGGTCACAATATCTACAGGTTATGCAATGATTATCCATAATTAGTCCTCCTTATGATATCCAGTATATATCTGGTCCCAGCAATCAGAACATTGTCTTTCTGACGTGTCGCACAGACGATAGTCACGACTGAAGAGTGGATAGTCATATGGGCAACCACACACTCCAGCACCGAATTCACAGCCAACTTTCTCGGGGTATATATCTATGACGAGGTCTCGCAGCGGTTTGCCCATGTATTCCGGAAATTCTCTGGGCTTACCCACGCTGCTTTGTGCGATAACATATGCTTCCTGTGCTGCCTGCAAACATACAATAAGGCAAGGATGGTCTGCCGGCATTTGAACGCCTTGCTTAATTTCACGAGGTGAGTAATGCTTATCCCTGAACATATTGATAGCATCGATAATATCCCATGCTACGCAGCTACCTCTGAAAGGTTTACCCTGGGCATCTAAACCCGAGACCTTGAATAAATGTTTAACCATAAGCTACCTCCTTACTTATTGGATGTGACAAATCACATCAGGTTTAATCTGAACAATGCGATGCGACCAGACATCGACTGCTTGTGTCGGTGCTATTTTCCTCCAAAGCAAGCCTAGCTTCATCGTGAAGTACGCACCTATCGGTATCGATGAAAACGGCATAGGCTACCTCCTTATGTTGTATTATTGTATCTATATTATAACACAAAGCGGTACGAAACACGAAGTTTCGTACCGCATGGTTTTGATATAAGAAATTTTATGCAGAATCTGTGCTGCTAGAAAACCAGAGTTACCAACCGGATGGTCTGCATTCATCAACAGTGAGCTGCGCCTCACTGCTAGGATACAGTAGCCCGATATACAGACCCTCATCACGCAGTTTCAGCAGAGTACTGGTTTGAGCCTCATTTGGTGTGCCTTGAACACAATTGTTCCAGACTGCGATGCAACCTGTCTTAGCACAGAGATAGTCGATACAGTCTTGACCGAACTGGGCTTGATAATATTCCTCGTAGATGTCATCCATGTTCTTGCCGTAGATTTCTACCAACTTCATCATGTGAGACGGTGTAGCGTATTCAGGTGTACCGTCTGGTCTGATTATGAGCTCTAGATAGTTGATGAATGTTGCTTTGTGAGTAGCAATGTCAAACGGAGAATGCAAGACCTCTTGCATCCGATCTAAAGAAGGTGCCTGGAACATAACATCACCCCTTCTCTCCTCGGATTGCAGCTCTGAGTTCACAGAACGCGAGTTTCGTTTCATTAAGACTCCTGTCGCCGGTTATACCTCCTAGGTAGCGCAAATCAGATAACCACGACTTTGGTATAGCACGAAGATTTTCAAGCTGATAATTCATGACATCACCGTCAAGGTGAATCAGTTTCATATTGTCTGGTAGCTTTCCATTCGAACGCTCCCAGACTGCGGTACTAGCATACTTAATGCGGTAGTCTATCGCCACACCCGCAGCACCGCCCTTATAAAATGCAGGTAGACCATGGCGAATAATCAGGTCACCTTCCTGGTATTTCTGCTCAGCAAAGACTAAGCCACTCTTAGACTTTTCCCAGCTTTCGTCTGTGTAGTGCTTTCGGTACTCTTCACCTTGTAAACCAGTCTGCCAAGATCGATGACCGTCCTTAAACCTACCGTCGTTGCCGTTGTGTATGCCACGTCGGTTGCACCAGCTTTTAATCGTATTCACGCTTTTCTTTGTCCCAAACCTAGCATTAAAGCCCACCGTAAGCTGCACTCGGCTCATGTTCGGTGCGTTTTCTCGCAGGTAGTCTTCTTGCTCCTGCGTGTACTGATTGTATCTTGCCATTACCCAACCACCTTATCGATTCGTTCGTGCCTTCCTGCCAGCTTATCAGCACGCAGAATAACATCTGCATTGTTAATCATCTGCTTAGCAATGCGAGATGCTGCTTCTGCTTTTGCAAGTGCCTTGGCGTGCTGAGCTGGTGTCTTGCCTTCATCCATAACATCCTGAAGTGCTGCTCCCAGGACTTCCTGAAGTTCAACCATTGTCATCTACAATCACCTCCTCGCAGGCTTCTCGATTGATAACCTTAGTAGACTGTTCATATCGGCACCAGCTAACTGGTGCTACGATAACAGAGCTGTCCCACCTGTAATTCTCCCGAATATTTTTAATAGCACCCTGAATGATTTCAGGCGTGATGGGCTGGTCCGGATCTAACGTCATATCGGCACTTCCAACCCCGGTTGTGCCATTCTGAGTAAATACGTAGGCGAGTAGGTATTGTCCCTTCATAATCATTCCTCCTTCTCATATCTAACGGCCGCTGCAACTATCTCAAGCATTTCAGAGACCGTATGGGTCTTCAGAAACTCCGCCAGATAGTAATACAGAGTATCCTTATCATCATTATCATACATACTCATTCTTCTGCACCTCCTCGCTTACGATAGGTAATATGGGCTGTGTCGATAAGACTTATATAATCTGTCTGCTGTGTTCTGTCGACAACTTCGTAGTCAGGGTGTTCTCTTAGAAACTCTGTGATTCTGCCCTGTATCTCCATTAGAGTTCCGGTATAGGTAGCGCACAGTTCATTCGTGTTTTCAACCTCCTTATCTGTAAGCTCGGGAATGATTACGATAGCATCTTTAGGCAACCCACGCTGCCTTAGAACAGTATGCCACCCGTCAGGGTCGATTTCATACTGCTCCTTCGTCAGGTACAGGTATTCTACCTTCGGCTGTCCGGAATCGTAGAGCAAGCGTTTGGCTGCCTGTTCGATTGCTTCCTTGATTTTATTCTTGTAGTAGTTTCTAGACATATTTCCTCCTTTATTTCTTAGTGAGTTCTTCCTTCCTGATGATATCTCGGAGGCGAGGTTCATTATTCGGATATGTCAGGATTGTTCCGGGAGTAACCAGATTTACGACAACATCGCTAATCGGCTTGTGAGGTATTTGACTAAGCGCTTCCTGTATACCCATCTTGATGTCATCGTAGGTTGTTGTATCCGGAACCTCGATGCGGTATCGGACGATGATTTCACGTTTGCTCATAAGATTACCTCCTTGATTTACGTTTACTGTACCTATATTATAACATAAAGCGGTACAATGCACGAAGTTATTTCCACATAGAACGCTTATCCACCGCTTCTACAACCTTCTTGTAGAGCTTAAAATGCCTCAATTCTTTACCGGTCTTCTCCTCTAGCAGTTTCTTCAGCACTTGTCTGAGCTTACGCTGTTCTGGTATAATGTAGCACTCTTGATACTGACAATGCACAATCATCTGTGCAACCTGGTCGATAATATCTGAGTCAGCGGTAGGTCCCAGCATAAGATTTATGTCGACAAACTCGACGGCAATATTAAATCCATGCCATTTCTGCAAGACGTTGAAGACATGATCTCTATCAAGCCTATTCTGAAAGAATAGCAGAATACCAAAATGGTTGCTGTATATCTCAGGATTTCTAATCGAAAACTCTAGGCGTTCCTTAGGCATATTAAACCTCCTTGTGTTGTGCTACTGTACCTATATTATAACATATTGCGGTGTAAGCAACGAAGTTACGAGACACCGTAGAAACAGCCCTGGCTAAAAGTCAAGGCTGTTGGTTAGTATATCGAGTTACGCAAATTTTGGATAGGTCTTGTTGAACCTAGCAACAGTGCTTACCATAGTGACCGGAATGTACTTCAGACAAGCACGCTTGATTGACTCTGGAATACCGAATACACATTCTGCCAGAGCTCCTGCGATTGCCGCAATGGTGTCAGAGTCACCGCCATAGGAAACAGCAGTTCTAACCGCATCCTCGAAGTCTTCTGCTTCCAGCACAGCGCACATTGCCAGAGGAACTGTACCTTGGACAGTTTCGTCGAATTCGCCAGGGCATACTTCTGCCACGCCATCGACGTAATATCTAGAACAATAGGCCTCCGCAAAGGTATCTGTCAAAGCACTTCTGATGTACGACTTGCCGGTGTCTACATCCATATCCTTGACCATTGCGAGTGTGGTAGTGAACAGCTCTACCCAAGCAAGTGCAATGGGGTGATTGTGAGACACTTCGGTAGCCCAGCGTGCTACTCTAGTCCGAACTCCTCCCTCGAGAACAGCAACCGGGCTGATACGCATACACGCACCATTACCGTAGCTGCTATACGGTTGAGGGTCATCAGACCCCAACCACTCGGTGAATCCCAGACCGTAATCGCCGTCGGGATCCAGCATCCAGAATTTCTTATAGCACTCAATGACAGTTTTCTTGAACAATGCCTCGTCCTGCAGGTCACCGGTCAGTAGTGCTGACATAACTGCTATAGTCATAGCCGAATCGTCGGTGATGTGGCAGTCGGGGTGGAAGAACTCGAAATACTTCGTATGGATGTTGTTGAACTCAAATCTACTACCCACGATGTCACCGATAATTGCACCCAGCATACGCTACCTCCTTGTGGTTGTGTTTTTATTGTATCTATATTATAACACAACCTACACACGCATACGAAGTTACGCAATAGGCTGTCTGTAGGCTTCCTTCGGAACTGGTTTAGAATCTGGATTTAATTCAGCCTTAGGGTCCCGATACACATACATCTTGTACTGAGGGAACGCTTGACGAATCTTTTCTGCTTCAGAGCTCCAATACTCGGTGTCAGGCCAGATTAGACCAATGATGGCTTTCTTGGTTCCTTCCTTCTTGGTTGCTTCAGGTTGTGCTTCTTTCCGCTTAGCAAACTCTTCATCAGTTTCGTCGACGAAGGACTTCTTACCGATGTTCGGGAAGAAAGCACGGTCTTCTGCCTCGAACGCAGTTGAAGTTAGCATTTTCTGGATAAGTCTCGGTAATTTCTCGAACGGATACTCTGGAGTTAATCTGCCACCAATAGTCCACTCTCCCGCCTGCTCATCGAAGGAGAACCCAGGAGGAGGATTGTCCGCCATCTGATAGAACACATCAAGGAACTCGTCCAATGGTGGGGTGTCTTCTCTTCCAGTAGAATGAACTTCAATTTCTTCCGGTGACGTATCTGTCGAGTAGCTGTACCCGTCAGGGTCATCCTCGAGCGCAGTGATTGTGAGCGTGAAATAATGATTGGACGTGTTGTACTGATAGGGCATCAATTTAGCAACATTAGACAGCTTGTCCGCTGAAAAGACAACACCGTATCTCCATGCACCCGTGTCCTTACCTTGACGTGGCATGATCGACGGGTTACGAGTGAGTGACACGAAAGCCATCTCAGGGTTCTCTGCGAATTTCTTACTCACCTTACTCTTCATTTTTGGGTCATCAGGGTCAAGGTGACGCATATGCGACTCATAATTGCTGCTAGTCCGAAGTCCGTTCTGCAATATCGAGTAGATAACATCGACGTCCGGCGCAAAATGATACAACACTCCGGACTTGGCAGCATTAAGGTTCAACCTAATCATAGAGTAACCTCCTTAAGCTATGGGATTTCTATATGCTTCTTTAGGAATCTTATTCGTGACCGGTGCTTCTTCATTGTTAGCTTTATACGCATAGACTGGTATGTCGGGATGTCTCTGCCTGAAGGCATCAACGTCATCGCTGTAATATTCTGTTCTAGGAACGATAATACCGATTATGGCTTTGCGAGTCTCTGGTATATATTCTTTTGGTTTTGCACCAGTAACCAATAGCCTATCTTCTGATTCAAAAGAAATGTCAATTCCGAAAGAATTGAGCATTTTCTGAATCGACAGAGGTAATTGCTTGAAAGTGACACCTTCAGGTAATCTTCCACGAATATGCCAACCGGCTTCTGGATTACCGTCTAGACGAATATCAGGTGATATCTTAGCTAACTCTTGTAAGTCTTTAGTTAGCGTCTCGTAGCTGGTATCGCCTTGGTCTTTTAGATAGAAAGGTTCACAACCGGTAACCTGAACTTTAATAACATCAGGAGTCCTTTCTTTTCCTTGGTGATATTTGCGTCGCTGCAGCTTTGGTTTTATTTCTGAAAGTGCATCTGTAACAATTGAACGTATAGTTTTCGGGTAAGAATTTAGCTTTGATACATCAACAACACCGGTAAACAGAGTAACTACTCGGTACTCACCATCGACCGGTGTACTCTGGCTTAATCCAAGTTCAGTTAGAGGTTCTATAAGCTGGTCATATTCAGCTCTAGAGTCGACATTAGTAGATTGAGGTAGGTATGATTTATTTTCTAGGAATAGTTCATCTTGGTCTGTATAGTAGGTATCGTCCCAGTCTATTGTATCTTCTGGGTAATCGATGTACACCTTTGCAATAGTGGTTAGGGGATTATCAGTAGACCATTGCGATACGATTCCGAGTTTGATAGTATTAGGTACCCAATCTGCCGGAAGTTGTGCTTTATCGGTATCGATTTTCTTGATTCTATAATCTATACGTGCGCCTGCATCGGTAGCCCAGTTGTATGGGCGAATGTTACCTAGATTTGACAATAACCTTTTTGAAAATATCAAACCATATACCCACCGATTAAAACTGTCACCGTGTTCGTCGAGATCGTATCCTATTGTCTGAGTATCATTACCTAGATACGGTATTGTAGTCTTAGTTCTGGAAAACGAAATACCTATCAGCGGTTCCTCATGATTTGAATTAGGATATACACTCGTTTGTAGCCCATTTTCGACGATAGACTCTAGACTATCCATCGAATTGGTATAATGATATAGAACTCCGCTATCCGAGCAATTCAGCGGTATTCCTCTGATAATTTTCAGTTCTAGCATGATAAGACTCCTTAAGCAATGGGATTTTTATACGCTTCCTTCGGGACTGGTTTAGAGTCCTTTGCTAGACCTGGAGAACGATATTCTGCATACGCATAGATAGGCAGGTTAGGGTACTTTTCTCTGATAGCATTCGCTTCATCAGAATAATATTCATCTCTAGGAAAGATTAAACCGATTATTGCTTCTTTAGTCCCAGGCACCGGCTTTTCTCGGTCTGCATTAGGTAGCCAAAGTCTATCTTCAGATTCCTGTACACGGTATTGATCCACGCCTTTGATTTCCTTTAGAACACTTGGTTTGTCATGAAAAATCTGTTCTATCTCTTCTTTTGTACCGTTTACTACCAATTCCCAATGACCGTTATTTATATCAGCATCAGCGGCAACAACAGTGCTATCATCACGTTCGTCCCGACTGTAGTCGATAGCACTTATTCGGTTATATATGTCCATGATGTCTTTCTTTGTAAACCGCTGTGAAAATCTATAGGTTCTACTTTCTTCGCCGAGATTCAGCTGCATGTCTACAGTCGTAGCTGATTCGGTTCCCATGTCCGATTCGTCCATCTGCTCTATAGACTCTTGTAGTAATTCTTTTGGTAATTCAGGTAAGACCGTTGAAAGTTCATCTAGGTTAACCTTACCGAAACAGGATACGACGACATATTTCGTACCGTCATTGAATTTTTTATTTTCTTCTGTAGTCTCGATGACTTTCTGGATTTTCAAGCCCGTCTTTCTTTCATTCTGAATTAACCAGTCACCAAGCTTGTTCGCGTCTTCTGGTGTCAGTCGTTCGAAACTGCTCCAGAGATTATTTACATTCTTAGAGCCGATTGCTACTCTAATCCTAGAACGCTTGCGACCGGTATGCTGAATTGCGATAGTGACGGGATATAGATTATCTTCAGGTCTAGCTATGAATTCAGGGTCTTTTACTATCATGGTAAGTTGTTCAAAACGATTAGGGTCGTCCTCATGTCCGTAACCTCCATGTCTGTACGGTGTCAACTTACCGAGATTGGATATTTTATTCCTGGAAAACATAATACCGTATTTCCAAGAATTAGCCCCGTCATGGAAGTAAGGAGGACTAACTCGAGTTCTAGAAAATGATATGAAGGGTACGGTTTTTCCTTCTCTGTTCTGTTCAAATCTATCTGAAGGCTTTAATCCTTCTTCTAGAATTTCATTAAGAGAATCTGTCGTGCGGGTATAATGATAGAGAACCCCACCGCTCGAGCAATTTAGCCGTAGTTCTCTCATTGCCTTTATTCTGAGCATATCGATACTCCTTTCGGAAATTATTTATTTTATTATATGCTAGGTGCCGCATAAGCACAATGGATATAAAGATTTTGTGCAGAATCTGTGCTGCTGGTAAACCGGGAAATTCAAGAATCGGGAATCGGGAACCTGGACGCGAAGGCGTTTGCTGGTTAGCTGGGTGATGGGGAGTTGAGAGCGGGAGAAGGGGTTGTGGGGATTGGGTGCGGGGTGCGGGGTGCGGGGAGCTGGGGTGTGGAGAAAGGAGCTGGTAGCGTAGTGACCGGGAGGTACGGTGTTTGCTGATGTCTGGGATTTTTGGCGGGATGGGTGCTGGTGGAAAACGTAAAAAGCGGAACCGTAGTATCGGAATACCGTTGAAAGGTATTTCGATACCGGTATTTTCGGGCGGTTTTGCTGGGATATATCCGGTTGAAACTTCGGTGTTTTCTGCTAGATGTGTTATATAACATAGCTAGCATAGATGCTCGAAGCTTCTGCTACCTATATCAACACCCAGCTGTTTCGAGTTCTACCGCATTATACCTTCTGAACTCTAACCAAAGACAGCATAGGAACTCGAAGCCCCTATACTTCGTATACCAATATCACGCATGCTAACGCACGCTAACGGTACCTGCTAGGCACATACTTTTGTGCTTGTATCCAGGTACCTTTAGCGTGCGTTGTGCTGCTGTGTGTTGCTTCTAGCGCTCACGAGCTCGTTGCTTAGATGAGCGGCATCCTCCACCAGGTGTCGCAGTCCTTGACCTCTTCAGGAATGAGTCCCTTCGAGTCCAAGAAGTAGAACGCGAGTTGTGCTGCCTGCTGCATCACCGTCTTGTGCATCTGCCCTGTCCTAACCCGCAAGCCGATTTCGTAATTGGCATTAGGGTTGACAGATTCGAGTCCCTGGCTCACCAGCTTGCGAGCAAGTCCCACCGACTTCTCGTTTCGACCGTCCGGACAGCTCTGCGCCATCTCAAAGATAAACGCCATGAAGAAAGTTTCAGCCTCGTCCGGGCACTCGGCGTTCAGCTTTTCGACTGTCTCTGGTACGGTTCGTGCGAACACAAAGCTGTTTGCTGCGTTGTCGAGTTCCTTGTTAGCAAGTGCCCAAGCTTTCTGCTTAAGACATTCGATGAACTTTTCCATACCTATACCTCCTCAAGGTCGTTTGGTTGGGTAAGCATTGCTCTCACTATTGCGAGAACTCGGACTGTGGTTTCTGTGACCTGCTCTGCGATGCAGTCGTCTTACCCAACCCTTGTTTGTTTTATTGTATCTATATTATAACACACAATGGTGTTTGAAACGAAGTTCTGGAACTTAGAACAGAACCGTGAAAAAGTTCCAGGTGAAGTACACCGGATGTGCTTCGGTGTTGTGCAGTACGATGTTGAAGTATGACAATACTACCCATGCAATGAATGCCAGGTTGCAAGCCATGTATGCGCACAGTGCCAGTCTATCCCATCTGAATCGTCTCGCTCTCTTCATCTCTATCTACCTCCTGGATTAGTGGGACCCCTTGGTGTAAAGGAGTGCGGGTCCCATAACGATTACTGCCACCAGAATTGCTACTGCCATACTCTTTTCCTCCTAAGCTCTTTGCTTTTGTTTCCGTTGTTTGTTTTACTGTACCTATATTATAACATATCTAGAGTAGCATTCCGAAGTTCAGAGTTACCGGTTCAAACCATAACTAAAGGCGCACCGATGTGGTGCGCCTTTGTTTTGCTGTGGTTCTGCTGTGGTTTTGCTTGAGGTATACCGTGTGGTAATATAAGGTTTACACCGTGAACAACCGCGGTGTATGCGTTAGCGTGCTGTGACCTTACTCACGGTGACCCATGAACTCCTCGATGAGCGGGTCTTCCAGGTGAGCCCACTCTTCCTCCTTATAATCCTGGACCATCCGGGTAATCGCTTCTTCCTCAGAGCAACCGAACTTGTTGCGGTACTCTGTTACCTTGCCCAGCCAAACTGCGTGCCCATAGCGATTATGAATGTAATCGGCACTACCGAAGGTAGCAGCCATTGCTTTCCCAGCCCGCATCTTTGCAATGCTAGCATGGACACGAGCTTCGCATCTCTCTCGGTCTAATCTTGTCGGGACGTGGGGCGGACGAGGTGCGCAGCTCCTCGTCGGAGCTTCGACAGTAGCACTGCGATGAGATCTTAGCGCTTCTCGTTCCAGCCTCTCCCGCTCCTTGCGCTGCGCTTCGACTATTGCTCGAGCTTGTATCTCCGCAGCCCGCTCAGCGTTTCGGTAATCTTCAGGTGACCATTGGAAGCCGTGTGGCATGATTACACCTCCTTCAGCTCGTACCAGTCCGGGTCGTAGCAGGAACCCATGGTGTTATTCGCTGCGTTGTTAAGAGCAGTCACGAGACTCTTGCCCGACTTCGGATTAGTGTTGACCTTGCGGCAACCTCTCTCGTGCTGCCAGGACGCACCACTTTCGAGTGTGTAACCGAACACGTCGTTGACGAGATGCTCAAGAGTACCGGTGTACTCTGTTGCTCTTCCTCTGTGGTGGCAAATAACGGTATACTCTTTCTTCTGTGCCATAAGCTACCTCCTGCCTCTAGGGCTATCTGGGTTGTGTTTTATTGTACCTATATTATAACACACCGTGAGCAACAGCACGAAGTTAATGACCCCGTCTGCTAAACCGATCAAAGTCCCTGCCAACCTGTTTTCGTGTCTCGTCTTCTTGGTCGTCAATCATCTTAAGAATTACTTCCTGGACGATGCGACAGATTTCGAGTTGTGTCGGTTTATGTCCGAGCGCGACTTCCAGCCTGTCACGAGTCGGAATGTTTCGAGTGACGCCCTCGATGGTAATGCTCATCGAGGTGTCTGGCTTTTGCTCAAAGCAAACGTTCTTGCCGTGCTCTCTGCTGTACATATAGTATGTCAGCGTGCCTCTAACAAAGGCTGCTTTTCGGATTACAAAGCCCATCGTCTTCTCAAAGAAGGTTTTGAGCTGCGTGTCCTTTTCGGTTACCTTTCCCATTCTATAACCTCCTTGTCGGGTTGTGTTTTATTGTGCTTATATTATAACACATCGTGGGCGGGAAAACGAAATTTCATTTACCGCAATCTCCGTGCAGCACGCTGCTTGAGGTACTATTATCCAGTAAAGCTACCACGGTTGTGCAGTGGTTTTGCTTGAGGTAACGCTGTTACCAGTAAACGTGTACACCGCACAACACCACGTGGTATACCGTAGCGTGCTGTGTTTACGGTGAATACCGGTAGGTATCAGCCTCCTGCGAGAGCTTCGAGTTATACCCCAGAAATATGTTAGATAACACATTTCACGATTTTTACCGAAGTTTGGAAAACCAAAGGTAATGGCGAGCTTCGCGCTCGCCACTTCTAAATTCGTTACCTCAATCACCCATAAGTGCCAGTATTGCGTTATATGCCCGTTCTACTGCTTCTTCGTATGTGCCACCCTGTGCCAGTACACCCACCATTGCTTCCGTCTCAGTTTCGTAGTCGTACTCTGCGCCGTCGTATGTCCCACCGTAACCGTCTACACACCCCCGTCCACATTGCGTACTCGGCTCCAAAAACGTACCTGTCTTTTCTTCTACTGCTGTGTACACGTCTGCCATAAACTGCTCCTCGTATGCCTCCCAGTTGTCCTCAACCTTACCTGTTGCCTGTGCTTCTGCTACCAGTGCGTTAAAAACATTCTGTTCCATACCTGTACCTCCTAAGTACCCGTTGTTTGTTTTACTGTATATAGTATAACATTTTCTGCCTACTCCAAACGAAGTTTGGGAGCCCTCCCATGGGAGGGCTAACTTCGTTAGCCCTTTCCCATAACCTTTCTGTACGCCTTCTGTGCTTCGTTGTACTCAAAACTACCAGGCCCCTGTACATTCCATCTGTATGCTCTATGTTCGCCCTCGCCGCGGCTCTCGTCCCACACGTCTGTAACCAAGTATGTGCGCTTCGTGTTACGTCCACCGTAGCCCAGTACACCACGTATTACATACGCCATGTCCCAGTATACGCCCTCGTCTGCCAGTGCGTCTGCCAGTTCCTCCTTAACCGTTACACACCCCAAAAACTCAAAGCCGTCTCTCTTAAACGCCTCCACCAACTGTCTGTCGTCCTCCTGCCACTTTTCGTCGTAGTCTCCACCGTATACCTCTGCTATCTCTGCCAGTGTATACACCTTAGTCAGGTCAAAAAACTTGCCACACGCTACTCTGCCTACCTTAATGTTCTTCTTTTCCATACCTGTACCTCCTAAGTACTCTTTGTTGCTGTTTGTTGCCGTTGTTTGTTTTACTGTATTTATATTATAACATATCTAGGCCACTATTCCGAAGTTGCTAGTCGCCTACTCTACCGCACACAGCGCGGTGCAACGGAACTCGAATGTGTGGGCTCCCCAATAGGCATGCGGAAATTCGAGTTCTTCTAGGTAATTGTTGTAGCATAAGTGTACAGCACAACAGAACGGAACGATAGATGGAAACACAGGCGATAGGGCACAACAGAACGGAAGACGTGAAACGAAAAGACGCAGATGTAGGGCTAACAAAGCACTAAAGAACTTCGTTAACCCTACGCAGAATTCTATATAATTATAGCACAAAGCAACAGAGCGAACAAGAAGATAGTAGGCTACCTACTGTTATTTTTTGCAGGCTTTTGGTGCCGCTTTCGAAACAAGGTCAACAGGTTACGGTAAGCAGTTACGTCCGCATCAATGAACCGAAGAGGTTCCTGGGTAACTTCCGATTGGGAGTCCTGGGAAAGGTCAACAGGCACAGAGCCCAGATGGATTAGCTCACGGGCTGTGCCTACTACTTCAGGCAACCAGGCTGAATATGCAACCAAGTCCTTTGCTGACTCCCACACGCGGTATACCTTATCTGGTTTGAGTGATTCTCTTTCTTTCATTGCTTTCCTCCTTTAGCGTATCCGTAGTGAACTTCTGACTAATGATCTGAAGGTGTTGCTGCTACCCTTTGGAGCAGCTTGTTGAAATCGATATCGAACTCGGTTTCGATATGCTTACGGATGTCGGCTGCGTGGAACGGCTGTAACCAGGGAGCTGCGTCAGACAGGTCGCACAGACGCATCATACCTTCGAACAACTTCTGCTGTCTGCTCTTCTTCCAACCCTGAGACATCTCGAGGGAATACATGACAAATGCCATTCCCTGGATTGCACCTTCGAGTGTTGCTTCCTGGTAACGTTTCGCAAACTCCCCTTGGAGCTCTGAAGACGCGATCTTCTTCAACTGTTCGACTGACTGTATCCTCGCTTTCATCGAGTACCTCCTTTCAATAGTCCAGCCCGGATATAATGCAGTTTGACAGCTGCTCCAGCCGATCGGTTACCCAATCACGCTCATGGTCGATTGTGATTATCCACGTCAGGCTGCCTCCACGCACCCGCTGGGCCACATTCAACACTTTGAAATGACCGCAGGGGAACTTCGACTCTAGGATCATCAGCCACTTATCGGCACAATGATTGCCCAGGCTGTGAGCGCGTTCCGTTTCGGTTTCTTTAGTCCGAATGATCACTTCTGCCTTGTCTACCAGCTGCTCCAGAACCTGCTCCAGATAAATCTTACCCATACCTTACCTCCTGCCCTAAGGGCTGTCCGTGAACTGTTTTATTGTATCTTAATTATACACGATTCGTGGTGGTAATTACGAAGTTATGTGCCCAAGATGAGGGCCTGGAATCCACCCACAGTGCTCTTTGCTTCTCTGATAGCTTCTGCCTTTGCCTTCGAGTACAGACCATGCTTGATGATAGGTTCGTTGAAATCTGTACCTCGAGAAGACACGACGAAGAATGCCCAGGTGCCCTGACCCTTCGGCTTGTGTCCGTACATCTCTTCGTAGTTCTCGGTGAACACTTCTATCTTCTGTGCCATATGAATACCTCCCTTGGGTGGTTTAATGTAACCAGCCGTCTTCCTCTTCGATGACATTGCCGAACTCGTCACGCTCAACACCGTCTTCCTCTTCACAGGCAATGATGAAGGAGAACACCTCTTCGGCTTCTTCCTGAGTGAGGTCGTAGTCGACCTGAAGCTGCGTAACGGTTGCACCCTCGTCTGCTCCGTCCCAGCCTTCCTCTTCGTACAGGATGCGAGCTGCTTCCTTCGCATTGTTGAACTGGCAGAGCTGCTTGATGTCTTTCTGTGCCATACCCGTGACCTCCTTGTGTTTTATTGTACCTATAGTATAACACTTACCAGGTGTCGGAAACGAAGTTACCAGGGCTCACTCTCAGAGACATCGTTGTCCCAATACTCGGGGTCGATGAGCTCCTGCCCGAACACGTTGTACCACTGTCCGCACTTCGGACAGCTGCAAGCTCCCTGGTACTGGTCGTAGAGCTCGACGGTTTCACCGCACACGCACTTGCCCAGGGCATTGTCGGTCACTGTATACCTTCGAGTGGTGAACTCAGCATACTGCTTGGTGAACCGTTCTCTGTGCGACATGGCGTAGTCGTAATTGTCACGCTGAACCCTGCCAAGTTCGGCATCGGAGTCGTCGAACTGAATGTTGCCGTTCTGGTCGCACGGGAAGCTGAATCCACAGCCGTCTGCGTCGGTGAACTCTATATGGTACTCAACTTCGATATGAGTAGTTCTAGGCTTGATGATATTAAGCATAATCAGACCTCCTTAACCGGTGACGTACTCGGACGTGATGACTGCCTTCTTGATTTCGAGTGCAAGACGCTTTGCCTGCGTCATCTGCTTCGGGGACAGCTCCCAGCCCTTCTTGGTGTAGAAGGCGAACGCATAGATGTACTCGTAGCCCTGGAAGCAATGACCCAGCGGGCCTCTGCTCTTCGGGATGTATACCTTCTTGAGGTCGTCCAGGAGCTCCTGCTCAGAAGCGTACACCTCGTTCCAAGCAACGGACTTGTAGCTGTGAGCCGGCTTGTACTGTGCCTCCAGCTTCTTGCAGGCTTCAAAAGCTGCCATGTCGTTGAACTTCTTACCGTCTTTCAGTGTCATCATTGTAACACCCTCCTCTACGCTGTGTAGGACTTGTTTTATTGTACCTATATTATAACATACGCGGGGTGGCAGTACGAAGTTACTCTGCGTACTCCCGTTCGAGTTCGTAGTTGTGCAGGACGTACTTTCTGAATGTTCGACCATTCTGGTCCTGCTGCACCGCTCTATGCCAAACCTGTGCCAGGTTAACAGGCTCTGCACAGCACTTCGCTTCGTCTCTTACCCACTGCTTGCAGGCTTTATACAAAGCTACTGGGTTTCCGATGTTTCTCTTCTTTTTACGCATACGCTACCTCCTAAGTGTCTAGGACTTGTTTTATTGTATCTATATTATAACACATTAGAGGCAGCATTCCGAAGTTGTCTCACACCGTTAAAACCGTAACCATGGTTGCACCGGTGCGATGAACACTATAAAAATACACAGCACGCTAACGCATGCTGTAGGTTCCGTGTCGTTGATATGTAATTATACACCGTGCACAACCACGTGGTATACCACGGTTTGCGAGGTGGTGCTTTCGCAGTAGCGGTGACAACGGTAGCTCCTCGGAGCTTCGAGTTCTTCTGCTGAACGCCTTCTATGTCTTAATCACAGATGCTGATGGAACTCGAATTGCGATGGTTGAAAACACAAGGGCTCTTTCGAGCCCTGTGCTTTGCTTATTCCTGGTGGTCTGCGACCCAATCTTCGGCAAGCTCTCGGAGTGCCCCGTCGGCACAGTCCAGTACGCTGTCTCCGTCCTCCTCAGCACCTTCGACGATGCGGTCGATTTCCCAGTCCTGAATATCGTAGCCTCTGCGAGCAGCAAACGTGCGCATCTTCTTGTAGACCTCTTCGTATGCTTCGCTCTCGGCTTCCTCCTTCCGGTCGGCACGGTACTCCTTAGCGAACGCTTCGGGTGAGGTGTACGGACCGCCCAGATCGAAATCGCTACCGCCGTTGTCGTACCATTCGGTAAACGCATCGTCGAGCTCTTCGATTGGCTTGTTGAAGTCCTTTGCCAGCTCGGTGAGGGTTGCTTCGAGAGTCTGTACCCATTTCTTAGCTTCTTTAAGCATTCTGTGCTCCTTTCTGCTTCCCGTGCGGAAGTCTGGTAAGTGTTCCTTCGTTGTGGTCGTAGAACCAATGCGTTTCGGTAGTGTCGGTGATTGCGATTCCTCCGTAAACGGCTTCAATCTTCTTGATGAGTCTGTTCTCAGGCCACGCCTTAAGTAATGCCTCCAAGTCCTGCTTCCACATATCGTATCCTCCTTGTGTTTTATTGTATCTATATTATACAGGATGCTAAGCGGCATTACGAATTTCCATGTGGGGGAGGGACCTTGCGGCCCCTGCCCCTGCCATTCGACTTACTCTGCGTCTGTGATGTCTTCGACAACTTCGTCGGGGTTGATTTCGTCGACCGGAGCTTCGTCCTCGCTCTCTGCGGGAGCCTCAGGAGCTTCCTCCTTCTCAGGCTCAGGACGTACCCACGCACCGTTCGTTGTACCTGCTTCGATTGCTGCGAGGACCTCGCCGAACACTGCCAGTGCGACTGCGACGCGGTCGCCCTTCGTGTCTGTTACCTTGCAGTAACGTGTAAACACGTCGGACACGGTGCTTGCGGTACCGCGAACTGCCTTCTGCTCTTCGACGCAGCGCGCGATGATGTCCTTGTCGATGTAGGAAACAAACTTGTCGTTTCCGATGAGCTCAGCAACCTGAGTCGGAAGCTCGATTGCGCAGCCCTTGACCTTCTGAGTTGCATCGTCGGGGTTGACAATGACCTCGTTCCATGCGAGCTTCGTGTTCTTGCCACGAGATGCTGTGAACAGGAGCATGGTCTTAGGACCTACCTCTTCGATTGCGGTTGCCTCTGCGGTCTCGATTGCCTTTGTGTTCTCTGCCATGGTAGCACCCTCCTTATCGTTTGCGGTTGCGATTGCGTTGTTCTCGATTGCCTGTGCGTTCTGAATGTTCTTCTTTGCCATAGCTTGTACCTCCTAAGTACTCTTTGTTGTGCCCATTGGGCGTTTGTTTTATTGTACCTGTATTATAACACTTGCCAGGTACTGTTTACGAAGTTTGTGTCTCTACCCTGTTGTCGTTGTGTTTGCCTGTTGTGTTTTATTGTGCTTACATTATAACACAACATCGGGTCGTTCGCGAAGTTGTGTCGCCTCCTTGTTGTCGTTGCGTTGTGTTGTTGTGTTTTAGTGTATCTGTATTATAACATATCCACGATGCGATTCCGAAGTTCTCAAACCTCACGCATAACGGTGTTTGCGGTGTGGTTGTGCAGATGTATAGTTATACGCCTGAGGTGTAGTACCTCGCTTTGCGTGTAGCGTGCGTGTGGTATGCTTGCGGCATGCTGGTTACTGCGGTGTAAGAATCGTATATAACTATAAAGCCGCCCGCAGGGCAATGCGTCGCAGACAGTTGTGGAACAGGCGGTAAAGGTGGGGGTTGTCGAAGACAAGAGGCACAAGGACAGTCCCGATAACGCAGTGATAGGGCAGCAGACGAATAGTCGAATGGCCTGGTGCCGTCTTCGATAATATATGTTCAGCCCCGATAACGAAGTGATAGGTACGATAGACAGAATGTGTATCGGTAGGCGTAGTCGAAGCGAAGCCGGCGAACATATATTATAATGTGAGGTATGTAAAAGGGGTAGAATTAAAAATCCTACACAAAAGCGGGAGCTTCGAGTAGGATTGCTTTGTATGATTTACACAAATTCACCAGGAAACCGCAACAAAACCCATCGAAGTGAGGGTCTGTACTTCGATGGGTTTTGTTACCCGTGTGCTCTACGCATTTTATTCGATGTGGAACAGTCGTCAAGGTTGGGGGTTAGTAGTTGTTGCTACTATAATCATTATAATGTATAGACGCTCGAAAGTCAAGACTTTTTCTATAATTTCGTATGAATACACAAAAATGAACACGCACAGTAGTGAACACTTGTATATAATTTTTAATTCTTTCACCGCCAGAACAGACGCCCGTAGGCGTCTGCTTCGGTATATGTGAACTTAGGGGATGAGGAATTATCTGAACGATTCGATAATGAATCGCGGAGAGTTACGCGGCATGCGCGCATTGTGCTGAATCAGTCTCCCATATTCGTCCTTGAGGTCGACGTAGATGCAGCGAGAAGTAATCCCGATAATGATTCCGGTGTAGGTGTTCGCTCCCTCACGAATCAGAATCTTGTGATGCATCGCCTTGCCAGTTTCGAGTGCTTCCTTGAACTTGTCCCAGTATGCCTGCTCCTGATTCTGCTCCTTCTCCTGGAGTTCGTCGTACTCTTGCTTCGACGGTCTGGAAAAGAACGGAGGCGGTGTGACTGTCTTTCCGAACACCTCAATCGGTTCCTGATCCCTCGCGATATAATCCTGAGCGAGCTTGACGACGTCGTCAAGCACCAGGTTGAGCGGTCTGCCCAGGTAGCCCTGTGTGTCAGGCGCACTGTAAATCGCGCAGAGCTTCGGTACCAGAACCTTTGTGAGTTTGTCCAGGTCAGCGGAAGTCTCTCGATCACACTTCAAGGTGTATTGGATGCAAGCAACCTTTGGCTTAAGCGTGATCCATTTGGCGTATCGAGTTGCCATGACATTAAGCGTGTGATGTACGGCCATGAATGCTGCCACCCTTTCGATGCTCCACTCCTCGTCCTCGACGAGCTTGTCTGCATTGTGGCGGATGAAGTTGTAACCCTTCTGTGTGATTGTCCAGAACTCAGCCATACGCTGTACCTCCTATGTGTGAACTGGTGTTGTGTTTATTGTATCTATAGTATAACACAATCAAGGGCATGATTACGAAGTTTCATACACCCGCACTGCTTAAATGCACGACGCGCAGCAGTACAAACATACGTGCGCAGTAAGCAAAATCGAGCAGTGCGGGGCGAGTTTCACCTTCGAGTTAGTCCTTTCCGAACCCGTGCTGGTAGAGATAATTGGCAACCTGGCGGGACACACCGGCGTCTTCGATAGCTTCGATGAGATACTGGATAGCCTCTTCTGGGTCTGTCTCACCGATCAGGTCGAACAGGCACTTACCGGTTTCAGCATCTGGGAATTTTTCGATTCGCAGAATTGCCTTACGCGGGTTGTACTCGCTGAATTGATACCGAGCTTCCTTTTCGGTATTACCGTAGCACACCGCATACTCGGTAGAACCTGTTCCGTAGAATACCTTATAACGCATAGTTAGACCTCCTTACAAGTTCGACAGGTTGGTTAAGGCAAGGGCCCGCATCATTTGATGCGGACCGTGTCGTACGGAGTTTCCCGGGTGAACTTAGCTGCGATCTTCGGGTGAGCCTCCGTGAGTGCCTTGGTGTCCACCGACCTGCGAGTTGCGGTTGTAATGGTTACGCTGTGATCCCCTGCGACGTAGGTGCGAGCTTCGGTGCCGTTAGCGAGCTCCTTGAGCTCTGCCTTGAGAGCGTCTGCCTCCTTCGATGCCTCCTTGATGAGTGCCTGGAGCTCCAGGTAACGCTCGATTTTGGTTGTTGCCTGTGCCTTTGTAATCTTTGCCATAGCTCTACCTCCTAAGTAGTCGGGCCCTGTTGGGCGTTGTTTGTTTTACTGTATCTATATTATAACATATGCTGGTGCGCAGTACGAATTTGTGGTCTAGGTGTGTACCGCTTACTCGCGGTACACCTTGTCCTTGTGAGCTTCGATAAAGGCCTCGAGGTCCTTGATGGTACCCAGCTTGTCGTAGTGCAGTCTGCGATCTTCTACATTCTCGTACTTACCTCCGAAATCCCAGTTACCGTTCTTATCGGTAATGTCCCAGTACCTGTAAGCCGGTGAGAAGCTTCGGTACAGACACGGGCACCCCTTCGGGGAATAGCCTTCGTCTGTTTCGAGTTCGGTGTGTGCCCACATACCGTTAGAACAGCCGCGAGCTCCAACCTTGAAGCATACATAGCCGGTGTAGCCGAGCTTGATAGCCTCCCTGAGGAACTGACGCATCTCCCGGAGCTTCGACTTGCTCAGGTACTCAGGCCACCAGTCAAAAATGCTTAGGTCGTTGCAGACGCTGCTGATGAGGAATCTGCTCTGGTGCTTGTCCAGGTACTCTTCGACGCGCTTGAGGACCTCTGCTGCTGTATTTCTCTGCTTATCCATATCGTTACCTCCTAAGTGGTTGTCGGGCTTTGTGTTTACTGTACCTATAGTATAACAGATTGCTGGTTGGGTTTACGAAGTTCGTCGCAGGGGGCTCAATGCCCCATTGCGGTTACAATAGCTTCGGCGCATCTGCGCATGAAGTCGTTGCCGACGAGGTTGTAGTGCTTCTGGTAAGGCTGCATCGGACCTTCGAGCCCGCATCCGTAGAATCCGGAAGTGCCTTCGGAGAAGACCATATCGACCAATGCTTCGTGGTCCTCAAGGATTTCGAGTGCTTCGATGTACTCCTCGCTGTCCTCGTCGTAGTCGTACAGGGTGTTCTCGTTGCCGCCGATGTACGAGCAAGCGGCATAATAGAAATTCGTGAACACTTCCTTCTGGCGCTCTGTCTCGCAGTTGAAATTCGGTACTGCACGCTTTGCGTCGGTGTACTCCATAAGTCTCTGTCTATCCATAGCTCTACCTCCTAAGTGGTTATCCGGTTTGTGTTTTACTGTACCTACATTATAACACATGCTGGGTAGCAATACGAAGTTCCCAAATCACGGTGTATACGGTGTACCGTAGGACCGGGTTCTGTACGCATGCCACAGCACGCTGGTGTTTTGCGTGAGATATTGTGGTTACCGTATAAAGTGTATGTGGTGCACAACCGCGGTGTAAACCACAGCGTGCGTGGTTCGGTACCACCAGCTGTGCGGTGGTAGCGGAGTTCTCTGAGCTTCGAGTCCTGTCACCGAAGGTGATTGGATGAACAGCCAGCGGAGCTTCGAGTCCTTATCGCAAAATGTGTTATATAACACAGAACCGCGGTGGAACTCGAATGTGCGGTCACCGCTAAAAATAGCGGGCCCTGGCTGGGCCCGCTACCTTCGACTATCTATCTGCTACCGGAGCTACCGGGGCGGCATTATGCCGCTTCGATGTCTTCGACTGCTGTGCTGATCTCGTCTTCGCCCGTTGCTTCGGGAGCTTCGACTTCCTCCGGAACCTCAGGCTCAGGTCTTGCCCACTCGCCCTCGGTAACACCAATGCGGATGTCGTACAGGATATCCGTAAAGATCGCGATTACAGTTTCGAGTTTGTCTGCGCCCCTGAGCTCAGCTACCTTGCAGTAGCGGTTAAAGACGTCGGAGAAGGTGCTTGCCATGCCACGGATCTGCTTGTTTTCGGCAACGCACTTCTCAGCCTGCTCCTGATCGAACCAGGACACGAACTTGGAGCTACCGATTGCTTCGGCAACCTGAACCGGGAGGAGTGCTGCACAACCCTTGACCTTGACAAGCTCGTCCTCCGGGTTAACGATGATCCGCTTCCAACTCAGGCGCTTCGAGTTGCCACGAGATGCCGTGAACAGCAGTGTTGCCTTCGGGCCTGCGGGAGCTTCGACTGCCTCGACCTCTGCCGGTGCCTCCTCGATTGCTTCGATTGCTTCGACGTACTCGTTCTCCTGTGCCTCTGCCTCGATTGCGATGTTCTTGTTCTTTGCCATAGCCTTGTCCTCCTTAACAAATTCGGTTGTGATGTCCTGACCGTCGACGGTAACGGAAACGATTCCTTCGAGGGCCTTGACTGCCTTCTTGCTGGTAACTTCCTGAACAGTGCCGTTAGCGAGAGTTGCGATGTAAGTCTTCTTTGCCATAGCTCGTACCTCCTAAGTACTCTTTGGTGCGTCCCGTGTATCTGGGACTTGTTTTATTGTATCTACATTATAACACATACACTCACGCAAAAAGAAGTTGTGCACCTTCTGCACCCAGTTTGTCTTTTGCCGTTCCGTGTTGTGTTTTATTGTATCTATATTATAACATTTCTAGGTGTTGATTACGAAGATAAGGTACACCTGGAACGGGTATGAATATTATAATGAACGTGCGCGCACGCGATTAACACAGAATCAGGTGGGGACTCGAAGGTACCTACCTCAGAACTACCAAGCGGAGCTTCGAGTTCTTCTTGCTTCTCTGATTAGGTGGGATCGCCTTCGGATAGCTTTTCTGTGCTTCGAGTTTATCTTTCTGCTATGAGTAATGGTATTCAGAAGCACAGATAGGTACTTCGGAAACCGACGAATGGAAACTTCGTGCATTTGTGTAAATGTGTTATAATATAGATATAGTTAAAACAAACTTCGTGAAATCTATTCAGAGTGGATTGAAACACTCAGAGTGGATTAAGAAGTTCTACCAACCAAGCATCTGGGAACTTCGGTACTTTCTGTTCAGAGCGATTGGTTTAGAGCAGAAGGTGGGAATCGGTAACTTCGGTTTCCGCAGTTTCAACGCGGTGGTATCGGTAGGACCGAGCTCGAAGTTCGAAGGGAGGGATTCGAAGTGTCGAAACCGAGAATAGCAGAACTCGAAGGTGGTAAGCGATTTGGCGAACGTCTAAGCAAGAAGACGACAGGTAGTCGGATTCCTGTGCTCCTTACTATCGGTACCGGGTTCTCCCCTATCGGTATCGCGATTTCACCGGTTCTACCACCCGTCGGTAACCACCGGAATCAGAGCTCTGAATTTGTGGAAAGTCAACAAAAATCACCGTATTCGAACGGTGGAATGTCGTTAGGCAGCAATAGGACGATAGCAAATAATCGATACCTATGGTCAATGGGCGTTCGAATCCCTACCACAACTCTGGTTAAAGCGGGCCGGTTTCGAACGCCTGAATTATCATCTGTTTATTCTAAACAAACCGGATGACATACCACCAGCAGTATGGTGAGTTTGAAAGACGATGCACAGGTTATCTATGCTTTTGATTACGACATCTGTCGGCAACGACAAATGTCGTCTTTTTATACCTGAATAATGGTGGATACAGACGGGTATCCATAGTGAACTCTTGGTATATGCAACCTCGATAATAACCTTGATACTGGTGTACCATTGATATTCGGGTTTGTCACCGACATCTACCGAAATTCGATTTCGTACCTGAACTCTTTCTACATCGCAATACATATACATTCATGTCTGCATTTTATAGAATAAGAACCTCACCATAATGGCGAGGTTCTTGGGTTTACTACGGTATTCGATTATGATTTTTATATCAAATCAGAAACTCGACATCGACTCGTTCTTGAAATGTCTTGACAGCTCTTCAACGGTTAATGTATTCTGACAAAACCCGTCTATCAACTGCACCTTCTCCGTCTGAGTCAAGAGTTTGTCTGTGCAAATGTCGTGAATTACGACATACGCAGTTGACTCACCCATCTGGCTTCGGGTATGATGTCTGTGCTTACCTTCAAGTATCTGTTTGAACTTCTTGCCCATGACTTATAGTCCTTTCTTGTAGCTTGGATTAAGATTAGAGTAATGCAGTATTCTGTGTATGCAATACTCTTCTTTGCTGTAAAGGTTGCTTAGTAGGTATTCCAGCTGCAACAATTTCTCGATTGTGCCGGCTTGTGTCTGATCATGATCTAACCTAGGAATTATCTGACGAATGGCTTCAACCAAGTCGTCTCTGCTAATCTCTAATTGCTGCACTGTTCTCCTCCTTACCTGCGTCTGTGTTTGTAGCTTGTGAATAGCGCTGCTTCCTGCTCCCTTTGCTTTCTCTCAGCATCCTTCCTTGCTTGCTCAGATGCTTTCCAATCCTGATACTCCTTGCATTTGTCGTGACAACCGGGATACCGTTTAAGCGGAACACATCTGAAACAA
>OCTW011616212.1_pt1 | contig 34052 bp, 28 predicted proteins | sample 1539671 | NCBI WGS metagenome assembly OCTW01 (sample SAMN02144230, study PRJEB22623) | gut metagenome | biome: sheep rumen | host: Ovis aries | place: New Zealand
ACCGCCTGAACGCCATGTTCCCGCTCGACTACAAGTTCCGCGAGGTCTACCTGCTCTGCACCGCCGCCGAAGACGGCAAGTTCGTCTACGAACGCGCCGAGGCGGGCCTCACCGGCTGGATCGACTGCTTCGGCAAGAGCCAACTGAAAGGCACAGTGTTCTGCGGTGGCGTAGGTGGACCGCGCGAAATCGAAGGCCACGCCAAGCTGCAAGAGGCTTACGAAATGGGCAAGAATGCATGACCGCTGAGGCCACACATATCACCCGGCAACGACCTCCTATCGCACTGATTTCCATCGGTATCATCGCCGTGGGCGTCCTTTTGTTTGCCTTGAACCTTCGCTATGGCTCGGTGGCAATTCCGTGGAATGAGTTCTGGAGTGCCTTGTTCGGTGGCGACACGTCGACCTACCGATCCATCATCGTCGAATACCGCCTGCCGCAGGCCATCACGGCACTGCTGGCAGGCATCGGATTGTCGGTCTCTGGCTTGTTGATGCAGACCTTGTTCCGCAATCCTTTGGCCGACCCGTCACTATTGGGCATCAGCAGTGGATCGAGCCTCGGTGTGGCGTTTGTGGTGCTGTTGGCGGGCAGCTTTGGCGGCATCTCGGTGAGCACGATGTCGCTCTGGTCGACTTTCGGCGTGACCATCGCTGCCTTCATAGGTGCCTTTGCGGTGCTGTTACTAATCCTTGCCCTGAGTTCGCGGCTTAGGAGCATGGTCAGCCTCGTCTTGGTGGGCATCATGATTGCTTACATCGCAGGTTCGGTCACCGACATTCTGAAGTTCTTCAGCCAGAAGGAAGGCTTACATTCTTTCGTCATCTGGGGCTTGGGCAGTTTTTCCAACGTCAGCATGGCGCAAATGCCGTTCTTCGCCATCGCGGTGGCATTAGGAGCCATAGCTTCGTTCCTGCTCTTCAAGACGTTGAATCTCTTGCTTTTGGGCGAGCGTTATGCCGAGAATCTTGGCGTGAACATCAAGCGGAGTAGCATGCTCATCATCTTGGTTTCGGGCTTTTTGACGGCGCTCATCACGGCGTTTTGCGGGCCGATTGCCTTCTTGGGCTTGGCCGTCCCGCACATCGCGCGTTTCCTTTTCAAAAGCAGCGACCACAAACTGCTCATTCCTGCCACGGCCTTCCTCGGCATGGACTTGGCCTTGTTCTGCAACCTCATTGCGCGGCTGCCCTCGTTTGAAGGCAACCTACCCATCAACTCGGTCACGGCACTGATTGGCGCGCCCATCGTGCTGTGGGTCATCTTCCACCGGCAACGTTACACTAAAACATTGTAAATATGGATTGCTTCGCAAGAAATTCGGAAAAAATCATTTCCAAAATCGCTCAAAAACATTTTGTTAGATTCTTATGGAATTTTTGAAAGATTTCTCGGTGAAGCCGATACAACAAAAATGCAAGAAGTACTCCATACAAACCATCTGCTGATTGGCTACAAAGGCCAGCCTCTGATTCCCGAAGTCAACGTGAGCCTCGGCGAAGGCGACATCGTGGCCTTGGCTGGACCCAACGGCTCGGGCAAGACAACGCTTTTCAAGACGCTGTCGGCCAGCCTCAAACCCATCAGCGGCGAGGTGACGCTTTTCGGGAAAAAACTTCAAGACTACTCCCCTACTGAGCGTTCCTCGCTGTTCAGCCTCGTGCTCACCGAGAAGCCCGACGACCTCTTTCTGAAAGTCTTCGACATCGTTTCCTCGGGTCGTTACCCGCATCTCGGCCTCTTGGCGCGACTTAGCGAACAGGACGAGCAAATCATCTACGAAAGCCTTGAAACCGTCGGCATCAGCCATCTCATCGACAGGAATTTCGTCTCGCTCAGCGACGGTGAGCAACAGAAAGTGATGATTGCCAAGGCGTTGGTACAGGACACACCGTTGATTTTCATGGACGAGCCTGCCGCCTTCCTTGACTATCCAAGCAAGATCGAGTTAGTCAACATCATGCACAAACTTTCGCGCGAGAAACGCAAAACCATCCTTTTCAGCAGCCACGATTTGGACCTTTTGCTCCGCCACTGCGACCGCCTTTGGGTGATGGCACCGCACCAACCCTTGCGTCAAGGCACGCCCAAAGAATTGGTTGAACAAGGGATTATTGATGCCTATTTCAAGCCGATTGATGCGAAAGAGGAGTTTTTTTGGATGAACTTTCAATAAGTTACGGCTTTATTTCGTAACTTTGCCGATTGAATTTTTACGACAATTTTTATCAAAATGCAGAATATCAGAAATATAGCTATTATCGCCCACGTTGACCACGGCAAAACCACCCTCGTCGACCGTATCCTCTACCAATCGCAACTCTTCAAGGAGTCGGACGAGGCCCCTGGCCAACTCATCTTGGACAACAACGACCTCGAACGCGAACGCGGCATCACCATTCTTTCGAAGAACGTGTCGGTTCGCTACAAGGACACGAAAATCAATATCATCGACACCCCCGGCCACGCCGACTTCGGCGGCGAGGTGGAGCGCGTCTTGAACATGGCCGACGGCGTGCTGCTTTTGGTCGATGCCTTTGAAGGCCCCATGCCGCAGACCCGTTTCGTGCTGCAAAAGGCCATCGAATTAGGTCTGAAGCCCATCGTGGTCATCAACAAGGTGGACAAACCCAACTGCCGTCCCGACGAGGTGCAAGAGGCCGTCTTCGACCTCATGTTCAACCTTGGCGCGACCGAAGACCAGCTGGACTTCCCAACGGTCTACGGCTCGTCGAAGCAAGGCTGGATGTCGGACCACTGGGAGAACGTCACCGACAACGTCTCCTACCTTTTGGACGTCATCATCGACACCATCCCGCCCGCGAAATACGAGGAAGGCACACCGCAGATGCTGATTACCTCGTTGGATTACAGTTCCTACGTGGGTCGTATCGCTGTGGGCCGACTGAAACGCGGCACCCTGCAAGCCGGACAAAACGTCTCGCTCGTGAAACGCGACGGCTCCGTAACCAAGTCGACCATCAAGGAGCTTTACACCTTTGAAGGTTTGGGCAAAGAGCGTACCAAGAAGCCCGTCGAGGCCGGCGACATCATCGCACTGATGGGCATCGACGACTTCGAGATTGGCGACACCGTGGCCGACTACGAGAACCCCGAGCCGCTGCCGCCCATCCATGTGGACGAGCCTACGATGAGCATGTTGTTCACCATCAACAACTCGCCCTTCTTCGGCAAGGAAGGCAAATACGTCACATCGCGCCACCTGCGCGAACGCCTCTACAAGGAGACCGAGAAAAACCTCGCCTTGAAAGTGGAAGACACCGAATCTCCTGACGCACTGATGGTTTACGGACGCGGCATCCTGCACCTCAGCATCCTCATCGAGACCATGCGTCGCGAGGGCTATGAGCTGCAACTCGGCCAGCCCAAAGTGATCATCAAATACATCGACGACGTGAAGTGCGAGCCTATCGAATGCCTTACCGTGCTTGTGCCGGAGGACTTTGCAGGCCGCGTCATCGAACAAGTGAGCGCCCGCAAGGGTGAAATGACCCAGATGGAACCCAAGGGCGACCGCATGTGCCTTGACTTCGACATCCCGTCGCGCGGACTTATCGGACTGAGAAACATACTGTTGACCGTTACTGAAGGTGAAGCCATCGTGTCGCACCGCTTCAAGGACTACGAGCCTTGGAAGGGCGAAATGCCCCAGCGCAACGTCGGTGCACTGATTTCGATGGAGACAGGCCAAGCCATCCCCTACGCCATCTGGAAACTGCAAGACCGTGGCACCTTCTTCGTCAACCCGAACGAAGACGTGTATGCCGGCGAGGTCATCGGCGAGAACACTCGTTCGAACGACATCGTCATCAACGTTTGCAAGACCAAGCACCTAACCAACGTGCGTGCCTCCGGCTCCGACGAGGCCATCCGCCTCATCCCGCCCGTGCGTTTCTCGTTGGAGGAATACATGGAATACATCCGCGATGACGAGTATCTTGAGGTGACGCCCAAGAGCTTGCGTCTGCGCAAGATCATCCTCGACGAGCTGGAACGCAAACGCGCTTCGCGCCGTGGCGAAGAGTAATAGATTGTTTTACACGAATTAACACGAATGATACACGAATTGACAAAAATTCGATTTATGAAAATTCGTGATTCAATTCAAAGATAATTCATGTTTACAATATACGAATATTTTTTTCCTGAAAGTCGGGCTGAGTGTCCGACTTTTTTCGTATTATTGCAGACTTGTAGGATACTCCATTGCCGAGGTCATTCTGCAATCAGAACGAGTTATTTAATCATTTGATAATAAAAAAGTTACAAATATGTCAAAAGTCAAGAAAACACTTATTATTCTTTTTGTTGCATTGGGACTGTCGTCGTGCGAAGTGCTGAACCAAGTGGCTCAAATGGCCAACTTCGCCAACTGCAAGTTCAACTTCAATAGCGTCGACCACATACAAATGCTCGGCGTCAACCTGAGCAAAGGTATGTCGAAAAGTGACCTCAACGCCACGCAACTGCTTTCGTTGGCCAATGCCCTAATGAACAAGAAGTTGCCCGTGACCTTCAATGTCAATGTCGATGTCAACAACCCCAATGCCATAGCCGCTTCGATGGCCAAGATGGACTACATCGTCAGCCTCAACGGCAAAGAGGTCATCAGCACCACGATGAACCAAAGTGTGAGCGTCGGCCCCAACTCGAATAGCGTGGTTTCGATCCCCATCACCACCGACCTGTTCCAGCTTTTCAGCGGCGAGTCGGCTGATGCCATCGTCAACTTAGCCTTCAAGTTGGCCGGTGCCAGCAGCCAACCCGTCAACGTCGGCCTAAAGGTGAAGCCCTACATCTCCATCAACGGGCAACAACTCGCCTACCCCGACTACATCACGATGAACAAAGTCTTGAACTGACCTCTCGAAAGCATTAGGAAATGGATTTTAAGGAAAGACGTTTCAGTATTGACCCTGGAAAAGGGAAGAAAATGGATGGTTGTCCCTATTCCATCTATGAAGACGGACGTGATGTCAAGGATTACATGATTCCCCCAAAAGGGCATGTTTTCAAGGGCTTTCGTTTCGATCCCGACGCGAGCAACCAGATTTACGACGGCAAGCTCATTGCGGAATACGAAAAGGAGCCTTTCAATGCCATCCTCAAGTCGAACTTGTGGAAATTCCTCTTTGCCTTGGCCATCATAGCGGTCATCGCCGTAGTCGTGGTCTTGGCCGTCAACGTATTCAACAATCCCAGCCCAAACAAGCCAGTCAAGCCGCAGAAACCCACAGTGGCTGCGACAGATACGATACAAAAGGCCGTCCAGCCCGAAAGCAACGATGCGACATTAACTTCTGACACAACCAAACAGGCTGACGAAACCGCTGTCATTGTCGACAGTGACGAAAAGCAACAAGAAGGCATGGCCGAAACGCCACAACCCGTTGCCGACGACCCGAACATCCAGTTCAAGCAAGCCTTCTGGACGCTGATCCACCAACGCACCATCATGATGGACCCTTACGATGCCCTCTTCAAGGAATACAAGGGGAAGGCCGAAGGCGAAGAGTACGACTACCTTCGTTTCACCATCCTGAAAGACTACAGCTCGTTCAAGGCTTGGTACACGAAGCTGCACAAAGTGCCCGTCGCCGAACTGGAAACCATCAACACTATCAACGACTTGAAGAACAAGATTAACGAGATACAACCATGACCGTTGCACCCTAACCGCTGACTACAATTGGTCAGGGTCTGGGTTCATGGTCATAGTAACAAGAAACACAACAACTTAAATAAATCAAATATGATCAGAAACAACTTCATCAAACGCCACAACGGCCCCACCGCATCGGATGCTGAAAAGATGCTCAAGGTCATCGGCGTCGAGTCGCAAGAACAACTTGTCGACGAAATCATCGCTCCCGAGATCCGCCTGCCGAAAGACCTCAACATCGGCGACGGCATGAGCGAATACGAAGTCATCAGCCACCTCAAGGCCATCGGCGCGAAGAACAAGCAGTTCCGCAGCTACATCGGCTTGGGCTACTACAACACCATCACCCCTGGCGTCATCATGCGTAACATCCTTGAGAACCCAGGCTGGTACACCTCTTACACTCCCTATCAGGCCGAGATTTCGCAAGGCCGTTTGGAGGCTTTGGTGAACTACCAAACCGTCATCAGCGACCTCACCGCCCTGCCGTTGGCCAACGCCAGCCTGCTCGACGAAGGCACCGCCGCCGCCGAAGCCATGCTGATGTTCTGGCACTCGCGCAGCCGCGCCCAAGTGAAGGCCGGCGTGAAGAAGTTCTTCGTGGCCTGCGACCTGTTCCCGCAGAGCATCGAGGTCATCAAGACCCGCGCCCACTTCCAAGGCATCGAGGTTGTAGTGGACGACATCAACAAGTTCGAAGCCAACGAGGAATATTTCGGCGTCATCATCCAATGCCCGAACCAATTCGGTGAAATCATCGACAACCGCGCCAAGGTTGCCGAATGGAAAGCCAAGGGAATGCAAGTGGCCGTGGCCGCCGACCTGCTCAGCCTCACCCTCATCACGCCTCCCGGCGAATGGGGTGCCGACGTAGTGCTCGGTTCCAACCAACGCTTCGGTCTGCCGATGGGATTCGGTGGCCCGCACGCCGGTTACTTCGCCACCACCGAGGCCTACAAACGCGAGATGCCCGGCCGTATCATCGGCATCAGCATCGATGCACTGGGCAATCCTGCCTACCGTTTGGCCCTGCAAACCCGCGAACAACACATCAAGCGCGAACGCGCCACGTCAAATATCTGCACCGCACAGGCCTTGTTAGCCATCATGTCGGGCTTCTACGCCCTCTATCATGGTCCGGAAGGCTTGATCGAGATTGCACATCATATTAATTGCCTCGCCGGCAAGCTCTGTGGCGAACTGGCCAAGCTCGGCGTGAAGCAACTCAACAAGCACTTCTTCGACACGCTGCTGTTCGAAATGCCCGACGACGTTTGCACCTGCAAAGTGAAGGAAGCCGCCGAAAAGCACGGCATGAACTTCCGCATCATCGACAAGCAACATTTTGGCATCAGCATCGACGAGACCACGACCAAGGAAGACCTCAACGAGATTGGCCAAGTGGTGGCCGAAGCCATGGGCAAGCAACATGAGGAACTTGTTGTCGACCCGAATTGCGCCAACTTCAGCGGCATCCAACCCGAGATGCGCCGCACCTCGAAGTTCATGCAAGCCCCGATGTTCTTCAAGTATCGCAGCGAGACCGACATGATGCGCTACATGAAAAAACTCGAGAACCGCGACCTCAGCCTTAACCGCTGCATGATTCCGCTCGGAAGCTGCACGATGAAGCTGAACCCCGCCACCTCAATGTACGCCCTCAGCTGGCCTGAGTTTGGCAACATCCACCCCTTCGTCCCCGCCAACCAAGCTGAAGGCTACCTCGAACTCATCAACGAACTTGAGAAAGACCTCTGCGAAATCACGGGCTTCAAGGGTATCAGCTTCATGCCCAACTCGGGTGCCAGCGGCGAATATGCCGGCTTGCTCACCATCCGTCGCTACCAAGAGGCCAACGGTCAGGGTCACCGCAACATCTGCCTGATTCCCGCCTCGGCCCACGGCACCAACCCCGCTTCGGCTGCCATGGCCGGTATGCAGGTGGTCGTGGTGAAATGCGACGAAAACGGCAACATCGACCTTGAGGACGCCAAAGCCAAGGCCGAGCAATACAAGGACAACCTGGCCGCCTTCATGGTCACCTATCCTTCGACCCACGGCATCTATGAGGACGGCATCCGCACCTTAGTGAAGATCGTTCACGACAACGGCGGACAAGTCTACATGGACGGTGCCAACATGAACGCCCAAGTCGGCCTGACCAGTCCTGGCTTCATCGGTGCCGACGTGTGCCACCTCAACCTGCACAAGACCTTTGCCATCCCGCACGGCGGTGGCGGTCCCGGCGTGGGTCCCATCTGCGTGGCCGAACACTTGAAGCCCTACCTGCCTTCGCACATCCTGTTCCACTGCGGTGGCGAGAAGCAAGAAGGCGCTGTGTCGGCTGCTCCGTTCGGTAGTGCCCAAATCCTCACCATCACCTATTGCTACATCAAGATGTTAGGCGGTGAAGGCCTGAAGAAAGCTACTTTGGGTGCCATCATGAACGCCAACTACCTGAAGGAGAGATTGAAGGACTACTACCCGATCCTATACACCGGCAACCACGGCCATGTGGCTCACGAGATGATTCTCGACATCAACGGCATCAACAAGACCGTCGGTGTGGCCGCCATCGACATCGCCAAGCGTTTGATGGACTTCGGCTTCCACGCTCCCACCGTGGCCTTCCCCGTGCATGAGACTCTGATGGTGGAACCCACCGAGAGCGAGCCTATCGCCGAGCTTGACCGCTTCGTCGACGCGATGATCCAAATCCGCAAAGAAATCAAGGACATTGAGGACGGCAAGGCCGAGAAGGGCAACAACATCATCAGCCACGCGCCTTACACCGCCGAGATGCTGATGGCAGACAAGTGGGAGTTCCCCTTCAGCCGTCAGGAGGCCGGTTTCCCGATGAAGAGCGACGTTCAGGACAAGTACTTCCCACACGTCACCCGCATCGACGATGCATACGGCGACCGTAACTTGGTTTGCAAGTTCTCGGCCGAATAAGGTTTTTCTCACGCAGGAATTGTAGTAGAGACGGTGCATGCACCGTCTCTACGTGTTTCAGACCACCGACAACGCCCGCCCAACTTCGTGAATCATTTCGAGAATCAAGGCTGTGCGGGCTTTAGTGGGGTGTTTCTTGCCCAAAAAATGCAAAATTATGGGAAACGTAGAGACGCACTATGGCACTCTACAAATTTATTACAAATTATCAATGATATCCTTCAATAGCGCATTGAAGTCGATGGCATGGTCCTTTGACGAATAACCTAAGATTACGACCACCAAGTCCTTCGACGGGATGACAAAAACCCTTTGCCCATCGTGGCCTTTGCAATAGAACATATCCTCGGGCACATCGGGCAGTTCCTTCCCTTGGTTCAGCCAGAAGAAAGCGCCATAGCGCCCCTTGCTGTCGGAGGCTGGCGTGGCGGTGTATTTCGCCCAGCCTTGGGGAAGCACCCGCAAACTGTCGACACAACCGTCATCGAGGTACATCTGTCCGAAGCGGGCATAGTCGGCAGCCGTGATGTAAATGTAGGACGAGCCGACGGGCGTACCGCTCATGTCCTGCTCGAAAACCGCGTTGCGGATGCCCAAAGGAGCGAAAAGCCGAGTGCGGATATAGGCAAGGAAGGTCTCATCGGAGGAGAAACGGCTGCGGAGATAGCGCATCACGATGTTGGTGGTGCCGCTGGAATAATACCAATGTGTGCCAGGTTCGTAAGCAAGCGGCTTTGAGAGCGCATAAAGACCCATATCCTGTTCGCGATGCAGCATCAGGTTGACGTCGGAGCGGGCGCCATAGTCCTCATCCCATTCCAATCCGCTTTGCATTTGCAGCAAGTTGTTGAGGGTGATGTTTTTGCGTCCGTCGTTCTGCCATTCGGCGATGTCTATGGGCGTATTGATGTCGACAAGGCCATCACCTGCCATGACACCCGTCAGGGCATTAGTGAAGCTCTTGGCCATGCTCCAACTCAGGAGTTTTGTTTCGGGACAAATGCCCTTGTCGTATCGTTCGGCGACCACCTTGCCCTTGTGGAGCGCCATGAAAGCGAAAGGATGGCCGTTATAAGTACGGTCGTCGACCAATGCCTTCGCGATAGGCTCCAACCTTGCCCTCGTGGCGGAGTCGCCCAAAGCAATAGGCTCGGAAGGCGCAGTTTCGGCAGGAAGCGGGTAGGCATGTTGCCTCAGTTCGTCGACGGTGGCGCCGCGCAGCAAAGTAACACCGTAGCCATCGCGATAGACCGCCGTTGACTTGCCCCAAAGGAAGCGGCTGGTGACGGTCTTGTTCTCATAGTCCACCTTGTTGCGGTTGAAGCGGATAAAGGAAAATTTGAGGTCGAGGGCTTCGACTTCCTTGGCGTCGCGACCTGAGACGAACACCGCCGATGCCAAGTTCTTGGCGGCATAGCCCGTGATGATGGGCATCAGGCTGTTCAAATAGATGCAGCCGCCGATGATGGCGACAACGAGCAATGCTCCAATAATGCGTAAGACTTTTTTCATCTGTTTATGGTTTATAAGTAATTGTTCAAAATTTAACTGGATATTCTTTTGACACGAGACTACGGGACACGAGACGCGAGACGCGGCTTATGTCTCTCTCATTCCCCAGCGTAATCCACGAAAATCTCGTAGTTTTCGAAAATGATGGTCTCCCCTGCCCTGATTTTTGCCCGCTTGCGGTATTCCACCTCGCCATTGCGAAGCACCATTCCATTGCTGACCACCTCTTGGGCCTCGCTGCCAGAATACACCACGTCGCAGGCTTTTAGTAATGAGATCAGCGGTATGAAGTCCTCGCCGTCGCGAAGGGTGAAGATGATTCGATTGAGTTTATTCGCCATTTTTGTTGGGTTTAGGGTTTTGTAGCCTTTCGGTTTGTTTTTTTTCGGTATGTCGCGCCATCACCTCAAGCATAAAAACCGCCAATGCGCCCAAGGCCACCATGACGAGCGCCATAAGCAACTCGGAGCTACAGGGAGGCAACGAGAAAACATAATCCGTTCCGACAGCATGTTTCCACGGATACACCACGGGCAGGCTGCCTAACATGAAACCGGCCAGCACCGCCAAAGTGCCATCGCGATAATCGCGCATAAGCCACGAAAGCAAGTGCGAAAATCCCACCAAGCTGACCAATGCCCCAAGGGTGAAAGGCAACAAGATGCTCATCCCATGTCCGAAAGTGGAGAACTTGGTGAGCGAAGGAATAGCCTCAGTCACAATAAGTTCGTAATTTCCCATCAGCAACATCAGGTGGGAGCCGGATACCCCTGGTACGATCATCCCCGTAGCGCCTACTATGCCACAAAAGAACAGGTAGAGGAAATGGTCGTTGGAATAAGGATTCGACTTAATGGACAGGAAGAAAGACAGTCCCATGCCCAAAATGGCTAGGATGACGTTCTTTGCATTCAATTTCCCGACGCGTTTCATAACATAAACGACGGAAGCCAAGATCAAGCCGATGAAAAACGACCAAGTGTAAACCTCATACGACTTCAAGGTCTGCTTCAAAAACACGGCAGTCAACACCATACCCGCAAGGATTCCCAAAACAATCGTAATGAAGAACCTGAAATCAGTGATGCGTGCAAACTCGCTGAACTCGCCCTTAAACAATAACTTGAAATTCTTGATTCTCAGTGAATTGATTGCATTGATAAAACGCTCATACACACCCAAAACGAGCGAAATCGTGCCACTCGATATGGGGAACACATTGACCACTCCCATGATCATGCCTTTGATGAACACTTTTATGGACAACCATAAGTTAAGCATAAGCCATCGTTTTGCTTTGATAGTGCAAAATTACAAAAATATTGTATTTCCACCCATTATTTGCCGTTTCTTATCTGGAAAATCTACTTATTCAAGCAAAGATTACTATCTTTGCACTCCAACAAACACCATCAAAATGACTGACCCCAACAAGATCATCTTCCCGCAAAACCTCGACATCAAGGTCATCGTGGCAGCCACGGTGCCCATCGAGGAGAGCAAGGCCAACATCAGCCGTGTGTTCGGCAACTGCCAAACAGTACATAGCTTCGTCAGCGCAAGAGCCAGTGCCAAAGGCAATTACATCACCTACACCTACAACATCGACCTCGAAAGCCAGGAACAGATGAACGCCGTTTACGATGGCCTGAAAAGCGTCCCCGAAATCAAGTTTGCTCTATGACAAAAGCCTATTCCATAAGGATTTACGGACGTGTGTTCAATGTGGGCTTCCGTCGCTATGTGCACCGCTACGGCCTGCAATGCAACGTGACGGGCTACGTGGAAAACGATATCGCCAACGATTGCGTCCACATCGAGGCCGAAGGCGAAGAGAAGGATTTGGAACGCTTCACGCTGCTCTGCGGCGAGGGCACACCTTACTCATTAATTACCAATATGAGAATTGAGGCGAATGAACCGACAGGGAAATACGATGATTTTCTGGAAATTAGATAACGTTTAGCGACACCAACCGAGTCCTGAAAGGACGACAAGAACACAACGGGAGATTTCAATCCCCGACCAAACACAACGGCTGCCACACTGTGACAGCCCTACAAATGACACAAATATGATAGACTTCTCCAAAATCCTCTTCCTCGACATCGAGACTGTTTCGCACGAAAAATCATTCGACCAACTGAATGAACGGATGCAAAAACTGTGGTCTCACAAGGCCGAGCAAATCAGCAAAGGCGACGAAAACGCCACGCCCGAGTCCATTTACGACCGCGCCGCCATCTATGCAGAATTTGGCAAAATCGTGTGCATCTCGGTGGGTTTCTTCAATGGCGACCGCTTTCGCCTCAAATCATTCTATGGCCACGACGAAAAGGCCTTGCTCGCCGACTTCGGCAACATGCTGAGCCGCTATTACGACGCGCCCGATGCCCAACTTTGCGCCCACAACGGCAAGGAGTTCGACTTCCCCTACATCGCCCGACGCATGATTATCAACGGCATCAAGATTCCACGCATCCTGCAAGTCGCAGGCAAAAAACCTTGGGAAACACAGTTCATCGACACCATGGAACTCTGGAAATTCGGCGACTACAAGAGCTACACCTCGCTCGACCTGCTCTGCGCCATCCTCGACATCCCCACGCCAAAAGACGACATTAACGGCAGCGAAGTGGGACGGGTGTATTGGCAGGAAAACAACGTGGAGCGCATCAAGACCTACTGCCAAAAAGACGTGCTCGCCATCGCCCAACTCATGCGCCGCTTCAACTATCTGCCACTCATTCCCGATGATTGCGTCGACTACACCAACTGACCATGCATATACTCTCCAAATCTACATATATCAAGGGCTTGCAATGCGAAAAGGCATTGTACATGCAGAAAAAACACCCTTATCTGCGCGACAAACTCAGCATCGAACAACGCGCCAAGTTCCAACGCGGCACCGATGTGGGCATCCTCGCCCATGACTATTTCCCTGGTGGAGTCGACATGAGCCCCGCCTCGCCTTCCCAGTTTCCGAAAAAGGTGCAGGAAACCATGGCCAACCTCGACAACCCTAATGTCAATGTGATGTATGAAGCTGTTTTCCAATACAATGACACCCTCATCATGCTCGACATGCTTGTTCGCGATGGCGACCGCTGGTTGGCTGTGGAAGTGAAAAGCTCGTTGCGCCTCAGCGACACCTATTATAATGATGCCGCGTTGCAATATTACGTGCTGCACGGATGCCAAGTGCCTTTGAGCGACTTCAAATTGATGTATCTTAACGCCGACTATGTGAAAGACGGCCCCATCGACGTGAAACAGCTCTTCAAGTTGGAGTCGGTGATGGAGTATGTAGTTGAACATGAGGATTTTGTGGCACAGAACGTGAATCGCCTGAAAAATGTTGTGGCTTTGCCTCATGCGCCATTGGTCGACATCGGGACGCAATGCCACAACCCTTACCCTTGTGATTTCCAGGGACATTGCTGGAAACATGTGCCCAAAAACAGCTTCCTGTTCACCACCGCGATGGATGATGAAATACTGTTCGAAAACTATTTCAACGGCATAAACACCAATACCAAGATACTCCAGCAGCTCGACCCTGATTCGGAAGAGGCACACCAGATTGAAGCCTTGGAGACCAATTCATACTATATTGATTACAAGATACTTTACTCACTTTCTCCACAACCTAAGCCAAAGTCAGTCGCTTACTTGAACCTGTTGCTCCATCGTCCAGCCGTGCCCGAAATGGACGGGACAAGCCCTTACCAGGAAATGATCCTGGCCTTCGCATTGCAAGGCGAACACGAGATAGGAGGCTGCTCGGCATGGGACTGCTTCGAAGACCACAGCCGTTGGAACGAATCCATCGACATCCTTATTGAGAAACTCTCTCATTACGAACTAATTGTGTGCTTCACACCACAAAACCTCACCACCACCCTGTTGCGTCACGAAATCATGCAAAACCAAACCGTGGGCTACAAGGTATTCAACCTGTTCGACGTGCTTCAACAAGCTCATTTCTATCACCAAAGCATCAAGCGCGGGCTCACCTTGCAACGACTCTCACAAGCCCTTTTCAAAGATTGCAAGTTGTTCGAGCACAGTCGAATCATTGTCGAGGCCAACAGCAACGACCTCATAAGTTATCAACAGGCTCGAGAAGACTTAATCGCTGAAAACGAAGTAGTTGCAAAAACTTATCAACAGTTTTTCAAGTAGTTGATAACTTCTTGCCGGCCTATAGGCAAGGTCGGAAAAGAATCCGTAATTTTGCAACTCCAAAACAGAAACCACATGCCTAACGATACCACTACACGCCGTCCGTTCGGCGATATGGCCAAACGCAATTTGATGACGCCTGAGCAAGTATTTGCAAGTCAGGGGCGCATCCCTCCCCAAGCCACCGACCTCGAAGAAGTCGTGCTCGGTGCACTCATGTTAGAAAAAGACGCCGTCAACGAAGTCATCGACCTCCTTTCGCCCGATGCCTTCTATCTCGACAAGCACCAAAAGATCTTCGCTGCCATCAAGGACTTGTTCGGGAAGTCGGAGCCAATCGACATTCTTACTGTCACCAACGAACTGAAACAACGCGGCGAGTTAGAGATGGTGGGCGGGGCCTACTACATTTCGAAACTCACCAACCGCGTCGTCTCGGCGGCCAACATCGAGTATCATGCCCGTATCATCATGCAGAAGCACATCCAGCGACAGCTGATCCTGATTTCTTCCGACATGATCCACGAGGCCTTCGAGGACACCACCGACGTGTTCGACCTGCTCGACAAGGCCGAAAACAACCTTTTCCAAATCAGCGAGAACAACCTTCGCCGCAGCTACGACTCGATGCAGGACTTGGTAAGCAAGGCCATCAAGGAGATACAGAACGCGAAAAACGCTGACAACAAGCTGCGAGGCGTGCCGTCGGGCTACACCGCCCTCGACCAAATCACGCAAGGCTGGCAAAAATCGGACCTCATCATCCTGGCCGCCCGTCCCAGCATGGGTAAGACCGCCTTCGCACTCAATTTGGCCCGCAATGCCGCCGTCGACCACCACCGTCCCATCGCGTTCTTCTCTTTGGAAATGTCGTCGGTGCAATTGGTCACCCGCTTGATCTCTACTGAGACATCACTCACCGCCGACAAATTGCGCTCCGGCGACTTGGCCGACTACGAATGGCAACAGCTCAGCACCAAGGTCACACCGCTGACCGACGCGCCCATCTTCATCGACGACACGCCGCAGCTTTCCATCTTCGAGCTTCGTGCCAAATGTCGCCGACTGAAGCAGCAACACGACATCCAGATGATTTTCATCGACTATCTGCAACTGATGACCGCCAAGGGCGACAAAGGCCTCAACCGCGAGCAAGAAATCAGCACCATCTCACGTTCGCTCAAGAGTTTGGCCAAGGAATTGGAAATCCCCGTCTTGGCGCTCTCGCAGCTGAGCCGTAGCGTCGAGCAGCGTCCTGGCTCGAAAAAGCCCATCCTCTCCGACCTTCGCGAATCGGGCGCCATCGAGCAAGATGCCGACATGGTGATGTTTATCTATCGTCCTGAGTACTACAAAGATGGCATCGACGACAACGACAAGCCCAAAGGCTACACCATCATCGACATCGCCAAGCACCGTAACGGAAAACTCGGCGAAGTGGAGTTGAAGTTCGTGGGCCAATATGCTCGTTTCGAGGAGTTTGACCAAGGCTTCGACAACAGCGAATACACTTCAATCGGGCCAAACAACCAATTCGACAACCAACCCATGGTCATCGGCTCCAAAATGAACGACGATGAAGGCATGACACCCTATCCTTCCATCACTTCCGACGAACCGGTGCCGTTTTGATTTAAAGACTTAAGATTCAAAGATTTAAAATTTAAAATTTAAGATTCGATGAAGGACAACAATAAAAGAACGCCACATTCGAAGAGCAACCCGCTGAAATTCAACGTAACAGAATCTTCACAGCTGATGGATTTCCTGATGAAGAAGTTGGAAGGCATCAGCCGTAACAAGGTGAAACGCATGTTGGCCAACAACGTGGTTTCCGTCGACGGCACCCACACCACCCAATATGATTTCGCCCTCGAACCTGGCATGGTCGTCGAAATCGGCAAGCCTACCGCCAAGGAACGTTTCCGCAGCCCTTGGCTGAACATCGTCTACGAAGACAAATACCTGCTCGTCATCGACAAAAAGGAGGGACTCTTGACCAATAGTCCGACCAAGGAGAAAGATACCGCACAAAGCATTCTCAACCAATACTTTATCTACACCCAACAACGCTGCCGCGCCCACACCATCCACCGCCTCGACCGCGACACTTCGGGGCTGATGCTGTTTGCGAAGAGCAAAGAGGTGGCTTTGGCCTTCGAGGAAGACTGGAAAAACACCGTCTACGACCGTCGGTATGTGGCCGTGGTGTGCGGCTGCATGGAGAAGAAGGAAGGCATGGTGTCCTCTTGGCTGAAGGACAACAAGGCCTTCATCACCTACTCAAGCCCTGTCGACAATGGAGGAAAGTATGCCGAGACCTACTACAAGACCTTGTATTCCAATCCGAAATACTCATTGGTGGAATTGCAGTTGGAGACGGGCCGCAAGAACCAGATCCGCGTCCACATGGCCGACATCGGGCACCCCGTGGTCGGCGATCCGAAATATGGCCATGCCCCCGATTCCGAGGCATACGACAACTCGTTAGGAAGGCTCTGCCTGCACGCCTACAAGCTCTGCTTCCACCATCCCTACAAGAAAAAGGACATGGAGTTTGAGACACCGTTCCCCGATGTCTTTGCAAAGCCCTTCCCAAGGATGAATAGAGAGTAAAAAAACAATTAAAACGGAAAAAACTTGCTTGAAAAAGAAATATTTTCATATATTTGCATCGTAATTACCATCCTAAACACATAGTTACGATGAAAAGAACTGCGTTTTTACTTTTTGCCATAGCATGTGGTCTGGCTTCGTGCTCGACCGACATCGACCTTTATGCCGACTACAAGCAAGTGCCCGTCATTTACGGTCTTCTCGACGCCAAAGCCGACACCAACTTCATCAAAATCACGCGGGCTTTCTATGTGGAAGGCGACGCCTATCAAGTTGCCCTCAACCCCGACTCAAGCAACTACCCGGGCAAACTTGACGTGCGCCTCGTAGAGTTTTGCAATGCCGACAGTGTCAGGGAGATCGTCCTCGACACCATCACCATCCACGACAAACAACCCGGTACATTCTATCATCCCGAACAGCGGCTTTACTACACCAAAGAACCACTCAAGACAAACAGCATCAACAACCGCTATTCCTACCGCCTCAAAGCAGTCCTGCCCGACCGTACCATCAACACCAAGGCCGATTTGGTAGGCAACAATGGGTTTAGCATACAGAGCCTTGGCGTGAATTTCTCGAAGGAATATTTCGATGCCGTGCCACGCAAATTCCTCTTCAACCCAGCCATCAACGCCACGATGTATCAAGTCACCATGTCGTTCACCTTCCTCGAACAACGCACACCCGATGCCGACTCCGTGCCCCGCACCATGACCTGGGACATAGGGACTTTCACCGAAGACTACCTCAGTTGGCACATGGATGGAGATTGCTACATTTTTCCATATCGTCCCGAAACATTCTACGAGACCCTCATCGAGTTTCTCGATGCCGACACATGCGTTGCAGGGTTGGTCCGATACATTGAAGACTATCCCGTTGAGGTCACCATTGTGGCAGGTGGCGAAAACCTACGACAATACATCTACAACAACAACACTTCAAGCGGTTTCACGCCTGGCGACAACGAGTTTACGCTCATCAACCACGGCTATGGGGTGTTTTCGTCGCGAATGACCACCAAAGGGAGAGTAAGGCTGGCCGGCGAAACGGTACCTGAATTAGTAGCCAACCCCAACTGGGGATTCAAGTTCATTGGCGGACGATGACAGCTGACACGAAAGTGGGGAATTTCCGAAATTAAAAAACCCTAACTGATTGATAATCAATTAGGGTTGTTTTGTTTTGCGTGCCCCGAACAGGAGTCGAACCTGCACACCTCTCGATATACGCACCTGAAACGTACGCGTCTACCAATTCCGCCATCGGGGCTTGGTGATTGTGCCCAGGACAAGAGTCGAACTTGCATGCCGTAATCGGCACCACCCCCTCAAAGTGGCGTGTCTACCAATTTCACCACCTGGGCTTGAAATCGGCTGCAAAGATACAGCTTTTTTCAATACCGCAACGCTTTTTCGGAAAAAAATTGCAGATTTTTTTCATCGCATTGGTTAATTTACTATTTTTGAAGCGTTTAAAAACCACAATTATGATTACAGAAAAAGACATTCAACAACTTTCGGAAAGAAATATCGCTGAAAATCAAGTATTAAACCAAGTCGCACAGTTGAAAAGAGGCACGAAATTCGTCCAACTGATGCGTCCCGCCACCATCGGCGATGGCATCGAACGCATTGACGAGGAACGGAAAAACATGCTCAACGCCATTTTTGAGGCCGACAAGGAGTTCTACCAATTCACGAAGTTCGTGCCCGCCTCGGGCGCTGCCTCTCGCATGTTCAAGGACCTCTTCGCTTTCGCCGACAGCGGCGAGGAGACCAAGTTCACCGACATCTTTTTCGCCCACATCCACAGCTTCGCTTTCTTCGACGACCTCAACGAAGCCACAAAACGCATCTATGGCTCCGACATCGACACGATGCTGCAACAAGGCCGCAAAGTGGAAGTCGTCAAGGCTTTACTACTCGACGACGGATTGGCCTACGGCAAACTGCCCAAGGCCCTGCTCAAGTTCCACCACTACCCCACTTTCAATCGTCTGGCATTGGAAGAACACCTTGTTGAGGCCGCCCATTATGCCACCGACAACGAAGGCGTGGCCAAACTCCATTTCACCGTCTCGCCCGAACATGAGGCGCACTTCAAGGCTGCCATCGATGCCCTAAAAGACGACTACGAGAAACAATACGGCGTGCGTTACGACATCACTTTCTCATGCCAAAAGCCGTCGACCGACACCGTCGCCATAGACAAAGAAGGCAACCTGTTCCGCGAAGCCGACGGCAGAATCCTGTTCCGTCCGGGCGGACATGGGGCTCTCATCGAAAACCTCAACGACCTCGGCGAGGAGATTGTCTTCATCAAAAACATCGACAACATCGTGCCCGAAACGAAGGCTGAGACGACCATTATATATAAAAAGGTGTTGGCGGGCCTCCTCCTCCACCTCCAGCAACGCACTTTCGACTATCTCGAAATGCTTGACGAAGGCGCAGTCACCGACGAGGAATTGGACGAAATCATCTCTTTTGCCAAAGACGAGCTGATGATTGACATCCCCGACTTCGTAAAAGGCTATACAAACATAGAAAAAGTTGATTATCTGTATAATAAGCTCAACCGCCCGATGCGTGTGTGCGGCATGGTGAAAAACGAAGGCGAGCCCGGCGGCGGTCCGTTCTGGGTGAAGAACGACGACGACGAGGTGTCGCTACAAATCATCGAGTCGTCGCAAATCAACCACGGCGATGCCAAGCAAGAAGCCATCTTCAAAGCCTCTACCCACTTCAACCCCGTCGACCTCGTGTGCGGCTGTTGGAACTATCGAGGCGAAACCTTCAACCTGACCGACTACGTTGATGCCAACACGGGTTTCGTCTCCAACAAGTCGAAGGACGGGCGCGAGCTGAAAGCCCTGGAGCTGCCCGGCCTCTGGAACGGTGCCATGGCCGACTGGATCACCATCTTCGTGGAGGTGCCCATTGAGACTTTTAATCCCGTAAAGACCGTGAACGACTTGCTGAAGCCGATGCATTGCTGAGATTGGTCAAGCCCAAAGATGTATCAAATCCCTAACAACAAAGAAGATACACACACAGGCATAAATCACTTTAATGCCTGTCCCGAATAGGAACCCGACAAACGAGCCGAGCGCCGATCTCCATGCCAGATGGTCGTCGGTGCCGGCTATTTTTTCGCCAATGTAGGCTCCAATGAACGGTCCCAACAGAAGCACAATGAACCCGACGGGGAAAAACAGCGTGATGAACAGCCCCACAAACAGCCCAATCGTGCTGCCGCGCACCCCCGACTTGGTGCCGCCAAACTTCTTGGTGCCCCACACTGGAACCACATAATCAAGGGCAAACACCACCGCCCCGATAATGCCCATAATCACCAAGAAACGTGTGGAATAGTCGATGCCGTCGACAAATGCCAATGCCAACAATGCCAAGAAACTGAAAGGCGTGCCCGCGATGCCAGGCACCACAGCGCCAACCAAACCAATCACAGCCAAGATGACGGCCGTCACGATAAGCAAATACATCATATCCTTCGTTTTTTTACTTTTGGGGACGCAAAGTTACAAAAACCGTGCAAAATGCAGTTTTTCAGCCAAATATTTTGATTTTACGAAAAACAACCTTACATTTGCACCATAAAAACCATCTGTATGAAAAAAATTCTACTCCTTATAACCATAATCCTTTCAACCTCAACGCTTTTCGCCTATGATTTCATCCATCCCATGGGTGGACGTGCAGCGGCGATGGGCGGTTCTTCCGTGGCCTCGCAAGGCCTCTGGGCGCTGCAAAACAACCCCGCAGGAACGGCTAACTTGGAGAAAATCAGCCTCGGTCTCTATTACGAAAACCGTTGGATGCTACCCGAGACGGCCTATAAATGCGGAGCCTTCGCCCTACCCACCAAATTCGGTACGTTGGGAGTGAGTTTCAACCAATTCGGCTCTTCGAAATACAACGAGAACAAGTTTGGCCTGGCCTACGCCAAAGACTTCGGACGCTACCTTCAAATCGGCCTCCAACTCGACTACCTTCTGCTGAAAATCGGCAACGAATATGGTTCATTCCGTGCAGTCACTTTTGAATTAGGCATCCAATCGCAAGTCACTGACCGACTGACCCTTGGCACCTATATCTTCAACCCCGTCAACTTCAGTTTCGAGCAGACGCTAAACCATGAGAAAATCCCCATCGTATTTCGTTTTGGCTTGGCCTACAAGTTTACGAAGGACTTCGTCGGGCAGTGCGAAATCGAAAAGAACACGGACCGCGAGGGTGTCAGTCTTCGTGGCGGACTGGAATATGAAGCCGTGAGAAACCTTTACATCCGCGCCGGCGTGCAAACCAACCCGGGCATCTTGAGTTTCGGCCTCGGCTATGCCATCCGTTTTGTACAAATCAACGTGGCCGGACAACTGCACAACCAATTGGGTGCCTCGCTTCAAGTCGGTATGATCTTCAGCATCGGAAAGTGATATGAAACGGTTGGTTCTCATCATATTATCACTGCTTGCGGTCTCGTTTGCGAAGGCGCAAATCGCTGTCGACACACTCAGCACCGAAGCCCTGAACCAACTGCTCATCGAGCAAGTGGAACGGCTGGCCGAGGACAGCGACGACGACGCTGACTTCGAGGAACTTTTGGACAACTACATTTTTTTCAGCGAAAATCCCGTCAATATCAACAGCGACGAGGTGATGCAACTGGTGGAACTGCGCCTCCTCAGCGTGTTCCAATACGAAGAGCTGCAAAAATACCGCCGCTACTACGGCGATTTCATGTTCGTCGACGAGTTGGAAATGGTGGAAGGCTTCGACGAACAGACCTTGGCAATCATCAAACCTGTGATTTGCATCGAGAAAGACAAGAGCAAGGACAAGCTGAACCTAAAAAACATGGGGCGCTACGGCAAACACCAAATCGTCGGTCGCTACGAACAAATCCTTGAGAAACAGCAAGGTTACGCCCCGATTGACGACTCTTCACTTTTGGCCAAACCCAACTCGCGTTATCTCGGCAGTCCGCAGAAATACCAACTCAAATACACCTATAATTATAGGAACAAGTTCAGGGCGGGTTTCGTCTTGGAAAAAGACGCGGGCGAGATGTTTTTCACCGACAAGGTGAGCGACACCATCCAGAAACTGCTGGGCAAGAATTACCGCAAAGGCTTCGATTTCGTTGGTTTCCACCTCTATGCCAAGGACATAGGCATCGTGAAAGCCGCCGTTTTGGGCGACTATCAACTCTCATTCGGTCAAGGGCTTACACTTTGGTCGGGGATGAGTTTCGGCAAGGCGGGTGCAGGCAGCAGCGTGATGAAACAAGGTCGTGGCATAACACCCAAAGGCTCGGCCAGCGAGTATTCGTTTATGCGCGGTGCGGCAGTCACTTTGGGCGGAGGCCCTTTCAGCGGCACTGTGTTCTACTCCAACCGTTGGATTGACGCCAACGTCAGCGTGGCCGACAGTTTGGACGAGGCCGAACTCGTCAGCAGCCTACAAGAGACTGGTTATCACCGCACTATCGGCGAACTGCAAGACCGCCATGCCATCCGACAGCAGGTCGTAGGTGGGCATTTGGCTTTCGCCATCGCCCATTTCGAAGTGGGTTATACAGCGCATCACACTTGGCTCAGTACGCCTCTGCAACTCAAGCCTTCGCATTACAACCAATTCTATTTCCAAGGCCAGAAACTCACCAATCAGGGCATTGATTTCAAGTATGTTAAAGGAAAGTTTGCCGTATTTGGCGAGGCCTCGATGAGCTATAATCCTGACACCACGGCCTTTCAAACGACTCCAAGACCTGCATTTGCAGGATTACTTGGGATTACCGTCAAACCAGCAGGTTACCTCAATTTCACGATGCTTTACCGCGACTATGGCAAGACCTACCAAAACCTTTTGGGCAATGCCTTTGGCGAAGGCAGCCGCAACCAAGGGCAACGGGGCATATACCTTGGCGTTGAGGCTGCGCCCGCACCTTATTGGAACATCCTCGCCTACGCCGACCATTTCCAATTCACCTGGCTGACCTCGCAAGTCAACGCGCCGAGTCGCGGCCACGACTACTATCTGCGCATCAGCCACAGTTTCAACCGCCGCACACAAGCCTATCTCCAATTCCGCTCGAAGACCAAGATGAAGAACTCGACCGATGCCTTTGTCTTCAGCCACTACCCCATCTTCTACACCAAGAACGCCGTGCGCTTCAACATCAACTACCAGATTGGCCACGACTTCCACTTCAGTAACAAAGCCGAATACGCCCATTACCGCAACGACGACGGCACTAACGAACACGGTTATTTCCTCTGCCAAGACATCGCCTATAAACCTGAAGACAAGCCCTTTAGCCTCACCTTCCGCTATGCCATCTTCGATGCCAAGGACTACAACGCCCGCATTTATGCCTACGAAAACGACGTGCTTTACAGCTTTAGCGTGCCCGCCCTTTACGGCAAAGGGATGCGTTTCTATCTGTTAGGGAAGGTTAAACTCTTCAATTCGTTAACATTGTATGCCCGCATCGGGCGCACCATCTACAGCGACCGCGACGAGATCGGCAGCGGCCTGACGCTGATTGAAGGGAACCATAAGACGGATTTGAAGGTGGAGATGATTTGGAAAATGTAAATTGTCCACAATCACATAGTCGCCGTCAATATGGAATAAACGATTTTATACTTTTTCATAATGACGCAGCATGGCTTCGGTCGTTTTACCCCAAAACTCATCTCCCGACGACTTTTTCGTTCTTCGCCACTACCTGTATGGATTTTTCATTCCTCACCAACATCCAAACGCGGCTTTCGCCCATTCAATGCCCCACGAACTCGGCGTCGAAGTCCTTGCAGACGGCTTGGGCAGTGGTGCGACCGCTTTGGGCCGCCGGGGGCAGTCCACCCGAATAGGCCGTGCGCTGTCCCGTGAAATACAAGCCCTTGCGATAGCGAACAGGCGCGTGGTACAATCGGCTAAGCGGCGGCCAGTCGGTCATGTAGCTTCCTTCGAAGGTGCTGCAGTAACGCTCGTAGGTCAGAGGCGTGGCCACGTCAGTCACCGCCACGGCATCCTTGATTTCGGGAATCATATCGCCCATGATTTCCAAGAAACCGTCCATCACCGCTTTCTTTTTGGCTTGGTAGCTGCCGTCGTCCTTGGCCGCTCTCCAGTAGGCATAGGTGGGGCCATGCAGCAGGCAGGTGATGACGCTGCAACCCTCTGGGGCATAGCCTTCCTCGTTGACATAGTTGTTCACGACGACCGTCTCGTAGGTGCGCCCAGCCGCCTTCAACGGACGGGGCAACACGATTTGCATCGAACGAGGCCAAGCGGATAAATCGGCATTGACCCCAACGCCGAGAAACATGCACTGCGTCGTCCTGAGTCCTTTGCGCATCTTCTGTGCCCAGCCATCCTGCAACGGCTCGCGGAAGAGTTTGTCGATGGCGGTGCGGGCATCGGCGGAAATGACCACGGCATCGGCCTTGAGCACCTCGCCTTTGGCGCGAACAGCCCATCCATTTTCATCGGGTAAAACCTCCTCCACCATTGTCTGGTAGCGTATCTCTCCGCCAAGGCTCAAGAAGGTTTCGGCCATGTTTTGCGCCATGCGCAGCGAACCGCCCTTGGGGTAGCCGCTATCGCCCACTTGGAACGTGCCGAGGGTATAGATGAGCGAAAGCGCGTTGATGTCAGGCTCCACTACGGCGGCCAACAAAGCCCTTATCCGCTTGTTCTTGAACCGTTTGGCATAGCCACGCGCCGACCGGATCATCAAAAACGGGGTGATTAGAGCGGCTGGCAGCATTTTGGCGTACTCCCCTATCGAGAACGGTTTGGGATGCCTGATCTTAAGCCCGCGCATGTCGCTGATGGGCTGGTGGAAATGCTTGAAGCAGGCCAAATGGAATCGTAGGGACCATAAGGCGATTCTGTCCCTTAAGCCTTTGGTTTCCAGTCCGTGCAGGTCGCGAAACAACGGCATCGTGCCGTCTCCGTCGACCAAGGTATAGATGGGGTCTTTGAAGTAGACAGGGTTGTTTTCCTGGAGTGCGCCCGTTTCTTTCCAAACTTGATGCAACGGAATCTCCTTTTTGGCACCGATGAGCCAATGGACACCACCCTCAAAAGTGAAGCCCTTCTGTTTCCAGCTTGTGGAAACACCACCCGGACCGCCTGTCTTCTCCAAAACGAGTGTCTGGAAGCCGGAACGCTGCAAATACACGGCAGCGGTAAGCCCCGAAATGCCAGCGCCGATGATGACAACTTTATGGAAAGGAATCATTGATTGCGTACTCATCGGTGATTTTGTTTCAAACCGAAAGCAAAAATACTTTTTTCCGTGAATCAGGGCTTATTTCCTTGAAAAAACCACCAAAGCCCAATTCGCGGAATCATTCGCGGATCGTGTTTCCCACGTTGATCAAATGGTCGGCGATGCGCTCTGCGTTTTGCGCCAGCGACAGGTATTCGGCACCTACCTGCGGCGTGCATTTCCCTTCCACAAGTCGCTGGATGTGATTGCGTTCCATCTGCTCGGTCAAGTCGTCAATTTCTTCCTCAATCACATAGGCACGTTTCAAGGCATCGGTGTCGAGATTGTGATAAGCCGTGCTAACCTGGTCATAAAGCGCGAGGATACGGCTCTCCATCGTCCTGATTTCCTCGACGGCTTTGTCGGAGAACGAAGCCGACTGCGACCTCAGGCTCTCGGCGTATTCAACAATGTTTTCGGCATAGTCGCCGATGCGCTCCAAGTCGCTCACGCTTCTGATGCTCGCATTCAGGTATTTCAAGTCGGTCTGGTTCAGCCGTTTCTCTGAAAGCTGCACCATAAACCTCAGCAACTCGCCATTCAGGTAGTTGAGTTCCTTTTCGGTATCGGCAAATTGCCCCGATGCGCTGAAATCCATCGTCGTCACAATTTCAATCGAACGCTTGAAATTCTCCATGGCCAACTTCGCCATGTTCTCGATTTCGGCTTTCAGTTGCTTCACGGCCAAAACGGGAGCGCTAAGCATCGTGTCGTCAAGGAAATACAAGTGCGGACCAGCATCGACAGCTGTTTTCTCCTTATCCGAAACAAGGCGGCACACAAGGCGAACCAAGTTCTCCGTCAAAGGCAAGGCCAACAAGGTGGTGCACACGTTAAACACCGTGTGGAACATGGCCAACTGGATTTGCGGCGCATGGGGGAATGCGTGTTCAAAGATGCTCCCGAAAGTCCATACGCCTTTTGAAGCTATCCGTAACAACAAGGCTATCAGCAGAAACACCACCACACCCATAACATTGAAAAACAAATGGATAAGAGCTGTCCGCTTGGCGTTCGTCCCGCTGGTCATGCCTGCCAAGATGGCTACTACGCACGAACCGATGTTGGAACCCATTGTCAGGTAGATGCCTTGGTCGAGCGAAAGCAAGCCCGCCACGACCATAGTGATTGCGATGGAGGTGAGCACCGACGAACTTTGGATGATGGCGGTGAACAACGCCCCCAAAAAGACGATCAGCAACGGGTTTTTGATGCCGGCGAGGAACTGTTTCACCGAATCGAGTGCCGCGAAATCGTCCATGGCGTTCGACATCATGCTGAGGCCGACAAACAAGGTGCCGAAGCCCGTCAGGATGCCGCCCACATGCTTCCACGACTCACGTTTTGAGAACATCAGGATGAAGGCGCCTATGCCTGCGAAAGCCGAAAACAACACGGTGGTTGAGATTCCGTTGCCGCCCAACATACCCAAGGCCACCAATTGGGCAGTGACGGTGGTGCCGATATTGGCGCCATAGATGACCGTGGCCGCTTGCGTCAGCGACATGATGCCAACATTGACGAAACCTATGACCATCACGGTGACGGCACCCGAACTTTGGATGGCAGCCGTGCCGACGGCGCCGATGCCGACGCCCACCCATTTGCTCTCGCCCACTCGGGCAAAAAGCTGTTTCAGCCGGCGGCTGCCCGCGTTTTCAAGATGCGTGCTCATCATGTGGCAGGCCATCAAAAAGACACCGATGCCAGCGGTCAAAGTCAGAATCGCAGTAAGTACAGTGATTGCATTCATAAATGATTAGTTTTAGTTTGAAAAACGGAACGCGACCTGCATTTTCCCAGACCGCGTTCGCCGTTATGATGATTATTGTTTCGGACAAAAAAAGTGGCATGGAGCAATTCCACGCCACTTTGGGTAGTCGACATAAGGGTATAGTTTTGGCTGCAAGGAAGGTCGTTTCTTGGCGAATGACGCCTCACCTGCCCGCGCTGCAACGCTTTGGGACTCTTGCTTTTCCTCGTTTTTTGGCCATTCGTTTCGCGCATCGAAACAGCAAGCCTGTCGGCAGCCTCCGTGAACAAACCGATGATGGCTTCCTCGTCGTCTTCCTCATCGAAATCAAAGTCTTCGACAAGGAGCGACATGTTGGCGGAACCAACGATTTGCTTGGCCAAATGCTGCGAGTCGAAAACCTCGTCGGCAACGAGGCACAAGCATAACGCACTCACTAACAAGAGCATGAAAACGGAGCCATATTTCCTAAGCGTTTCAAACATGGAAGCTAAAACATCCCTTATGGTTCTTTAACGGACATTGGGTTTCTTTATTGCATGAGGCCGGCATTATTTCATGTTGTCGCAGAAAAACCGAGCCACTTTGCCGCTCAATGCGAGTTTTGCCTGACTCCTTCAACCACTTGCTTCTTTCTCGTCAAAAACGCCTGAATCAGATAGACAAAGCCGATAAGAACGCCCGCCTTGAACGGCGACAACAAGTCCGCGTGGCCGAAGCAGAGATTGCCCAAGGGCGTAACCAACAACGGCGACAGGAACTGCCCGAGATACAAGGCGATGGAGAGCAAGGGCATCACGGTGGAGGCCGCCTCTTTGCCAGCCTTCATGGAGGCGATGGTGTTGAGATAAGGCACACCGATGCCGTTGGCAATACCGATGAAGGCCGAGCCGAGCAGCAACAGCGGCAGGCTCGAGCCTAACGAAAGGAAGAGATAGCCGACGATGAACCCTACCGGCGGGATGTATTTCATCGCATAGCGGAACCGCTGCATCATGCGGCCAAATACCAGACCGATAAGGAAAGCCACCAAGTCGAGGCCAACCATGATAAGGGTGATGGCGGTATTGGAAAGTGTGGTTCCTGCATGGGCACTGAAGGCGAAGCGGGTTGGGTAGATGAAGAACAGAATCATCACCAAGAACATGCCGCCTACGGAGGGGTGAAACTTTTTTAATAAGCTGAGAGTTGAGGGGTTAGAGTTGAGAGACTTGCTATCGTTGGGCTTTCCGAGCCTTTCGTTGGGCAGGAATAGCGCGACCAACACAACCGCAATCAAGCCTAACAGATACACCAAGAAAGCGTAGTTCCACCCAATGTTGGCCAAAAGTCCGGCAAGTAAGGTGGCCACCACGCCGCCCATCTGGTTCATGGCCGCCGAAAGGCCCATCAGCGAGGCCTGCCGCTCAGGGGGATAGTAATAGGCCAACAAGCCCGTAGAGAGCGGCATCATCACGCCAACGCTCACGCCGAGCAAGGCACGCAAAACGAGCAATACTGTGAGGTTGTCGACGAAGAAACAGCCTGCTCCGGCAACAACATACAACACAAGTCCTGAAAGGGCTAACGTTCTGGTTTTGAAACACGAACACAACCACGGGAAAACCAGGTTGGTGACGATGATGAACAAAGCAGGCAGGCTGATGATGAACTGCAACAGCATGTCGGGCATACCTGCAAAATGATCGTGGATGATGCCCATTGCCGGGGCGACGGCGGCACCCGCCATCACGGTGAGAAGTGAGATGGAAAGAATCGCGGTGGAGAGCTTTCCGTTTTGTTTGTTGTTTGACATTTTCTTTACGGAGTACAAGCTCTACCAAGCATTCTAAATTCGGCTGCAAAAGTAGGAAAATTTAGCGAAAGGGTATCCTCGCCAGGAAAAAAATGCTTTCGTTCAAATATTTCTTCCGTTCCTGTGTCGCCCAAACAAGAAACGAACGCTATGATTTACATAACCCTTCCGCCAACGCCTTGAATTTCCGCCCGCGTTCCTCGAAGTTCTTGTATTGGTCGTAGCTCGAAGCGGCGGGCGACAGCAGCACGACATCGCCTTTTTGGGCATGGGCGGCAATGTAGGCAAAGGCTTCCTCCATCGTGGAATAATGCGTTAGAACCATGCTCTGAAGGGGCGACGCTATTTCATCGGGGATTTCAATCCCCGCCCCCTCACCGAAGCCAACCATCAAGCGCATCATCCTCTCCCCTGCCTTGCCCGTAAACAGCAGATGCGGCACAGGGTTTTCTCTTAGGAAATCCGCCAAAGGCTGGTAATCGATGCCACGGTCGAAGCCGCCGAGCAGCAGGAAATCGACGCGCCCCAAGGCCTTGCAGGCTTGGATGGTGGCCTGCGGAATGGTGGAGATGCTGTCGTTGACGAAACTGACGCCGCCAAAAGTGCCCACTGGCTCCAAACGATGCTCCAACGGCTTGAAGGTATATAAATAAGGTATGAGTTCGTGATAATCCACGCCGTAGGCATCGCAGGCCAACAGTGCGGCTTTGATGTTCAGAAGGTTGTGGTCGCCTTTGAGGGGCAGCGCTGTGGAGTCAACAAGGTTGGATATATCGAATTGGGAGAACACCCTGGATGGCTTTGCTTCTCTCGCAATGACGCGACGCACGTCGAGGGACAAACTGTCGTGGATGATGGCAAAGTCGTCCTTGTCCATGAAGCGCAAGAGGTTGAGTTTGGCGGATTTGTAGCGCTCAAACGTGCCAAAATGGTCGAGATGTTCCTCGAAGATGTTGAGCAACACGCCTACGTGCGGACTTTGGTGGACATACTCCAACTGATGCGCCGAAAGCTCATAAACGACAATGCTTTCCGGCTTGATGTCCTCCATCACGTCGAAGCAGGGGATGCCGATGTTTCCGGTCAGAATCGCGTCGCGACCTGCCGACTTCAACAAATGGTAAATCAGGCTCGTTGTCGTGCTCTTGCCTTTGGTGCCGCTGATGCCGATGGTTTGCTTGCGGAACTGGTTGAAAAACAAGTCGGTCTGCGAAGTAATCTCCACCCCTTTCGTGTCGAAGTCTTTCAACGAAATGCCAGGCGTCTTGATGACGATGTCGTAATTGTACATCGCTTCAAGATAACTTGCGCCAAAATGCTTCACGCCTTCCATCTCGTTTTTGTCGGCCACGGCAACCACGGCTTCGGGCAAATGTTTCTTGACGAATGTCAAAGTCGATTTCCCCTCACGACCGAAGCCCAAGATGAGGATTCGTTTTCCACGCAACCGATTGATTATCAAATCAAACATTCAGCTTTGTTTTTAGGATTTGAACGAACTTTTGGGACAGGAAGTGCTCGTTGTTGAAGCGATTTAGTATCTCTGTTATGGTCGGCCCTTCGACAAGCTTAGGGGCCTTGGATTGAATGGCCATGCAAGCCCTAACCTCTTCAACGGTTCCCACACACTCGAAAGGCTTGACGGCTGCCGTGCCGTTCAGTTCCTCGAAGATGGGACGCAAAGATTCATCGGCCATCAGGTCCTTTCCGAAAATGGCGATCAGTTTCTCCTTCGGCAAAAACGGCGAAAGGATAATCCACGTGAACAGGCACTTGGGGCAGTGGCCGCACCACGTGTCGGTCTTGCTGCCCACGTTGCAGCTGCGAAACACGGGATGATAGGCCTCGCATCGGGCAAACAGCTTGGCAATCTGCAACTCGCTCAACGGGCGCAAGAAACTGAAATACTGCACTTCATCACTCAGATTCTCAGCCACATAATTGCGGAAATCGCGCTCAAACTCGATGGACTTGCTGTACTGGTGGTTGATGTTGGTGCCTGGCACCGTTGCTTCGTTCGCGCTGTTTTCGTTGGACAAGGCGATGTATTTCGAACGGCTTCCAAACGCCACCAAAACGCTGATGAAAGCCAGCAAGGCCGAGAAAGGCGTGTGTCCGTTGAGGTAGCCTTCCGCGTTGAGTTTCATCATGGTTGGGTCGAGGGTGCGGTTGATGACGATGAAGTCGTTCTCGCCATAACCAGCCACTTTCACGCAATTCAAAGTAGCCCCTCTTGGGTTGACAATCATCGGGATGACCGGCATCTCGTTGCGCAGACATTCCAACGTGACCACGGAGTCCTTGCCGCCACCGATGGGCACTAAGACTTTGTCCTCAAGCTTCGTTCCTACCCTTGCAAAATGCACGTTTCCAGCCGATTCGATGTGCATCAGTTCCGCTTCCGAAACCGTGATGCCGTTCAGATAAAGAAACTCGCCCAAGCCGTTGTAATACAGCTTTTCCCAGAACTTGATTTGGCTTTCCGTCAAGGCAAAAGGCTTCACAATTACCTTTTTCGGGCAGGCGATTTTCCAATAGCTCACCAATTCGGTCATGCCGATTTGGAAGGCCAAAAATTCCAATTCATCCATCGGGATGCTGTCCCAATCGAAGAAAGGCCGGGCGGGGATTTCGAGCGTCGGGCGAAAGTGGTAGCGGTCGTCGAGGTTGAAGTTAAAAGACAAGCGCAAAGTGCCGTTTTCCCTGTCCTCCGTTTGGCTTTCAAAGGTGAAGGTGGAAAACGCCTCGCGCAGGGCGTCAAACTTGGGTTGGTTGTCGGTGCGTTTCAAGATTGTTGCGATTTTATGGCACAAAATTACGAAAAGTGGCTTGAATATCGGCCAAAAAGACTAATTTTGCGCTATGGATTTAGGAGAAAAGTTTGTCATCAAGAGCAATTCGTTGGATCCGAAACAAGGTAACATCTTGATTTCTGAGCCTTTAATGAACGACTTCCACTTTGGGAGGTCGGTCATTCTGCTCATCGACCATGTCGAGTCCGAGGGCAGTTTTGGCGTTATCATCAACAAGCGGCTCAATGCCAGCGTCAGCCAAATCGTCGACGACTTCCCCGATTTCGAGGCGGCGGCTTATCTTGGCGGTCCCGTGTCCGACAACCAACTTTTCTTTATCCACACGCTTGGCGATCTCATTCCCGAATCCTCACCCATTATCGACGGACTCTATTGGGGAGGTGAAGTTGAGACCTTGAAAACGCTGATTGCCACAGGGATAGCCAATGAGGAAAACACGCGTTTCTATCTCGGCTATGCCGGTTGGGATGCAGGTCAACTCGTGAATGAGTTGGTTCGCAACACATGGGCCATCAGCGAAATCAACGTGAAGGAGTTTTTCGGCACGCCTATGGAGACGATGTGGTCGACCTTCGTCAGAAAACTTGGCAAACCTTACGAAATGTGGAACCGTTTTCCGAAGAATTTCGAAGACAACTAATAAAGTGGACTATTTTTCCACTCCAAACCAACAATTATACTTGTCAAACGTTCAATGAATGAATTAAATACGTAATTTTGCAGCCATTAATTCCGACCATAGATGCGCCAAGGTAATCCGTCTTTAAAAAGAATAACAAATCGTTGTGCTTCAATTGTTTATATTGCAGTACTACTGTTTCTTCTGTCATTTGAAGCTCATGCACAACAAACACGCAACAACGATTTCCGCCAACGTTATGCGCTGAAGGAGGTCGTGGTTTTGAGTCGGCACAACATCCGCTCGCCGCTTTCGGGGAAACGCTCCACCTTGCGCCGCATCACGCCGCATGAGTGGTTCCAGTGGTCGTCGGCGCCAAGTGAGCTGTCGCTTCGTGGCGGTGTTTTGGAGACCATGATGGGCCAATATTTCCGCAAATGGCTCGTCAGCGAAGGGCTGATGAAGGAAAACGAGATTCCAGAAGAAGGCGCGATGCGTTTCTACGCCAATTCGATGCAACGCACCATCGCCACGGCGCAATATTTTTCGTCGGGGATGCTGCCCGTTGCCAACATCCGCGTGGAGCACCATTGCGAAATCGGCAAGATGGACCCCGTTTTCAATCCGCAATTGACTGACGTAACCGACGATTTCCGTCGGCAGGCCATGCAAGAAATCACGGCCATGGGCGGCGAAAAAGGCTTGAACGGCATCAGCGAAAAGATGACCGACAACTTCCGTCTTCTTGAGCAAGTCCTTGACATGGAGCAAAGTGCAGCTTGCCTGCAGGGCGACACCTGCCATTTCCGCACCGACGACCTGCAAATTCACTTGGTTCAAAACCGTGAGCCCGCCATGGGCGGATCGTTCCGTTTGGCTTGTCAGGCCGCCGACGCCCTCGTCTTGCAATATTACGAAGAATCCGATGCGGTGAAAGCCGCGTTTGGCGACACCCTAAGCCTTGAAGAATGGGAAACGATTTCCGAAATGAAGGACTGGTATGGCGACGTGCTGTTCACCGCGCCCGTGGTGGCCCATCAGGTGGCCGCTCCCCTTTTGAAGACCATCGCCGAGGAGCTTCAGACCGAAGGTCGCAAGTTCGCTTTCCTTTGCGGTCACGACTCGAACATCGGCAGCGTTTTGGCCGCCATTGAAGCCGAAGACTATAGCCTGCCGCAAACGATTGAGAAGAAAACACCGATTGGCTCGAAACTCGTCATGGAGAAATGGCAAGACGCTAAAGGACAATACTTTGTTTCCATCAACCTCGTCTACCAAAGCACGGAGCAACTGCGACAACTATCGCTCCTCGACCTCAACAATCCACCTATCGTGTTTCCGCTTCAGCTGAAAGGCTTGACGACGAACCATGACGGCCTTTACCCCATGGATGACTTTCTGCAAAGATTCAAATAATCACATCATAATAATTTAAAAATGAAGCATTTGAACAAAAACTTTTCGAAAAAGGCATTGCTGCTTGGAACAGCGGTGCTGATGCTTTTTTCCGCTTGCAACAAGAAGCAAGAGGAAAGCAAGTACAAATTTGAGACCGTGAAGGGCGACCTCAGTGAAGCCCGCATCTACACGCTCGACAACGGCCTGAAGGTCTACCTGAGCGTCAACAACGAGGAGCCGCGCATCCAGACCTACATCGCCGTGCGCACCGGCTCGAAGAACGACCCCGCCGAGACCACCGGTCTCGCCCACTACCTGGAGCACCTGATGTTCAAGGGCACGAAGCAGTTTGGCACCACCGATCCCGATGCCGAAGCAGTGTTGCTCAACGACATCGAGCGCCGCTA
>OCTW011613946.1_pt1 | contig 34031 bp, 22 predicted proteins | sample 1539671 | NCBI WGS metagenome assembly OCTW01 (sample SAMN02144230, study PRJEB22623) | gut metagenome | biome: sheep rumen | host: Ovis aries | place: New Zealand
CATGTTTCCGTTCAGTGGGGGATACAATCCCCCACTGAACGGAAGTGAGCCTACGGCTCACGCTTGCTTGTTGAAAGCAAGCTTTGAAAAGGGTGATAAAATGCATATAATAGACGCACACTGCCACATCTACCCCGATGCGATAGCAGAAAAGGCAGTACACGGCATAGATACCTTCTATGACGGCCTTCCGGGAGAGCATTTCGGGGGCACGGCAGAGGATCTTCTGAACAGAGGGCTTGAGGACGGAGTGGAGCATTTTATAGTGTTCTCCGTCGCCACGAAGGCATCACAGGTGAGATCCATAAACGAATTCATCAGACACTGTGTGGACGGGGCGCAGGGGCGGTTCACAGGCCTTGGCACCCTGCACCTTGACTCTGAAAATCAGGAGGCTGATCTTGATCACCTGGTGGAGCTGGGGCTGAAGGGTGTGAAGCTGCACCCGGATGTGCAGGATTTCTATATTGATGAGCCCCGTGCCATGCATATCTATGAAATGTGCGAGGACAGGGGACTGCCCGTGTATGTACACACCGGGGATCACCGCTATGACCGCTCTAACCCCGACCGCACGGTAAATGTGCTGAAGGCATTCCCGAAGCTGAAATTCGTAGGCCCTCACTTCGGGGGGTGGAGCGTGTGGAAGGATGCCCTGAGAATGCTCCCCGACTATCCCAACATCACTGTGGATACATCATCGAGCCTTTTCTGGATGGATGATGACTTTGCCCGTGAGATAATACGAGCTTACGGGGCGGAGCGTGTCATGTTCGGCACTGACTATCCCATGTGGAGACACAGCTCAGAGCTTGAAAGATTTGCTCACTTTGACCTTACCGATACTGAAATGGAAAGCATCATGTGGAAGACCTGTGCAAAGCTGCTGGGGATAGAGGACAAATTCACGGCAAACGGCAGTGTATGACAGATGAAGTGAAACTGACAGAAAGGAGCACGCAGATGTCTGAAAAGAAATATGTCACCATGGACGGCAATGAGGCCGCAGCGTACATAGCCTACGCCTTTACGGAGGTGGCAGCCATATATCCCATAACCCCTTCATCTCCCATGGCGGGAAAGACTGATGTATGGTCTGCCAACGGCAGGAAAAACATCTTCGGTCAGTGTGTAAGGCTTGTGGAGATGCAGGCGGAATCAGGCGCCATCGCCGCTGTACACGGGGCGGCGGAAACAGGCGCCCTTGCTACATCATATACCTCCTCACAGGGGCTTATGCTCATGATACCTACTATGTACCGCATAGCAGGGGAGCGCCATCCGGCAGTGCTCCACGTTGCTGCACGCACCGTAGGCACCCATGCCCTGTCCATATTCGGGGATCATTCGGATGTATATGCCTGCCGCCAGACCGGGTGGGGCATGATCGCCACCTCCAGCGTGCAGGAGGTCATGGATCTTGCGGGAGTGGCTCACCTTGCAGCCATAAAGGGGAGAGTCCCCTTCATGCACTTCTTTGACGGCTTCCGCACATCCCACGAGATAGCCAAGGTGGAGGCAATTTCCTATGACGACCTTGCAAAAATGGCAGACTATGATGCCATAGATGCATTCCGTGCCCATGCGCTGAATCCGGAGCATCCCCAGGTGCGTGCCACGGTGCAGAACCCGGATATCTACTTCCAGGTGCGTGAGGCAAACAACACAGACTACATGACTTTGCCCGACATAGTGGACGAGCAGATGAAGAAGATAAATGCCGTCACAGGGCGGGACTATCACCCCTTCAACTATTACGGCGACCCGGAAGCAGAGCGTGTCATCGTGGCTATGGGCTCCGTATGCGGCTGCATAGAAGAGGTGGTGGATCACCTGCGGAAAAAGGGCGAAAAGGTGGGTGCCGTACAGGTACACCTCTTCCGTCCCTTCGATATAAAGCGGTTCCGTGCTGCTCTCCCCGCATCATGCAGGGCTGTTGCCGTGCTTGACCGCACCAAGGAAATGGGCTCTGCCGGTGAGCCTCTGTATCAGGATGTATGCACAGCCCTTTTCGGCACATCGGATATAAAGGTGGTAGGGGGCAGATACGGCCTTTCCTCAAAGGATACCACTCCCGCACAGATAGCCGCCGTATACGAGAACCTCAAAGCAAGTGAGCCTGTAAACTCCTTTACCATAGGCATAACGGATGATGTGACACACCTGTCCCTGCCTCTGGGAGACCCCCTTTACTTCAATGACGGGGGAGTTGTGAGCTGCAAATTCTGGGGTCTCGGGGGCGACGGCACAGTAGGCGCCAACCACGACACAGTTAATATCATCAACACCCACACGGATAAATTCGCACAGGCATACTTCGAGTACGATGCGAAGAAGTCCTTCGGCGTGACAAAATCCCATCTGCGTTTCGGGGATAAGCCCATAAGGTCATCCTACTATGTAAAGCAGGCGGATTTCCTTGCCTGTCACACCCCGAACTACATACAGAGATACGATATAGCAGAGGAGGTAAAGCCCGGAGGAGTGCTGCTCCTCAACTGCCCCTGGGACAAGGAGCAGCTTGAAAGAAACATCCCCGCAGGGCAGAAGCGTGTCATAGCCGGAAACGGCATAAAGCTCTACACCATTGATGCCATAAAAATAGCACAGGAGCTGGGACTTGGCAGGCATACCAACATGGTGCTCCAGTCAGCATTTTTCAGCCTTATGCCTGTCATCCCTGCGGATGAGGCTATGGGCTACATGAAGGACGCCTGCAGAAAGCGCTTTTTTGCCAAGGGCGAGGATGTTGTCAACATGAACCTTGCCGCCATAGATGCAGGGGCAAAGGGCGCTGTACAGGTGGATATCCCGGAAAGCTGGAGGGATGCTGCGGATGAGCCTGCCCCTGTAAGAAGTCTCCCCCGTGTGGTAACGGAGATAGCCGATCCCATCAATGCACAGAAGGGCGATGACCTCCCTGTATCCGCCTTCAAGGGATATGAGGACGGGGTCATGGACATGGGACTTACCGCCTATGAGAAGAGGGGCATTGCCACTGCTGTTCCCGTGTGGGACAGCACAAAGTGCCTCCAGTGCAACAAGTGCTCCTATGTATGTCCCCATGCGGTCATTCGCCCCTATCTGCTGAACGGTGAGGAAGTATCCGCCGCACCTGAGGGAATGGTCATTGTCCCTGCCAAGGGCAAGACAGAGGGACTTTCCTATTCACTGCAGGTATCAGCCCCTGACTGTACAGGCTGCGGCTCCTGCGTGAACGTGTGCCCTGCCAAGGAAAAGGCGATAACTATGGTGCCTGTTGACAAGGCGCCTGACACCTCCCTTTCCTGGGAATATGCACTCACCCTTTCCGACAAGGGGGATGTGTTCGATCCCTATTCCGTAAAGGGCAGCCAGTTCAGACAGCCTTTGCTTGAATTCTCCGCTGCCTGCGCAGGCTGCGGTGAGACTCCCTATGCAAAGCTGCTGACACAGCTTTACGGTGACAGGGTCTACTGGGCGAATGCCACAGGCTGCTCCCAGGCGTGGGGCTCTGCTATGCCGGGAATACCCTACACCTGCAACAGGAACGGTGCAGGTGTTGCCTGGACAAATTCCCTGTTTGAGAACAATGCGGAATTCTCCCTGGGCATGGTGCTCTCCGTGCGTCAGCAGCGTGAGGCACAGAAGCTGCGTGTGGAAGCCTATCGGGCAAAATGCACCGACGAGAGGGTCAACAGCGCAATAGACAAGTGGCTCGAAACCTACGATGACTTTGAAAAGTCCGCATACACATCAAAGCTGCTGATAAATGCCCTTTCCGGCTGCACGGACGATGATGCACAAGCCATACTCAGGTACAGGGATCAGCTTGCAAAGAAGACCTTCTGGATGTTCGGCGGTGACGGCTGGGCATATGACATAGGCTTTGGCGGCCTTGACCATGTGGTCGCCGGGGGCGAGGACGTTAATGTGCTTGTGGTGGATACGGAGATATATTCCAACACAGGGGGTCAGTCCTCCAAGGCAACGCAGATAGGAGCGGTGGCGCAGTTTGCCGCTGCCGGAAAGAGCCGCCCCAAAAAGGATCTGGGCGCAATGCTCATGACCTACGGCAATGTGTACGTTGCATCCGTTGCAATGGGCGCAGATAATGCCCAGCTTATCAAGGCCATAAAGGAAGCACAGTCCTATAAGGGACCCTCCATAATCATCGCCTATGCCCCCTGCCAGTCCCACGGCCTCAAATGCGGCATGGCAAAGGTACAGGATGAGATGAAGCGTGCGGTCGATGCAGGCTACTGGACACTGTACCGCTACGATCCCCGCCGCCGTGAACAGGGTCTTGCCCCCTTTGTCCTTGACAGCAAGGCACCTACTATGCCCTATGAGGAATTTCTTGACGGTGAGGTGCGCTTTGCCTCCCTGCGCCGCACATTCCCCGAGAATGCGGAGCAGCTTTTTGCCGAGGGTGCGGAGTATGCCCGTGAGCATTATGAGGAGCTTGCCAAAAAAGCAAATACAGATTGAACCGTAAAGGCAGGATAATGAAAAAACGCAGAATGTGCAAGTGACATTCTGCGTTTTCTTTGTCTGTGCAGAAGCGGCTGTGCCTGTGTCGGGGGCCGCTTCTCCCTGCATCTGTGCTGTATTTCCGCAGGCGGTGAGCAGTGCAGTGAGGATAAGTGCGGTTACAGTCTTTTTCAATCCGCTGCCTCTTCTGATTTGAACAGCATACGGAAGAAATTGTACAGATGAGGCTTTACACTGCTGTGGTCGTGGCCTGTGCTCTCCATAACATGGGAGAGATATTCAACACCGTTTTCCGTAAATATCTCACGGTAGCTGTCGGGAGATGCACCAACAGTGCCGTCTGCCTTTGAGGAGCTGATGAGCAGCACATAGGGCTTATTGTCTCCGAATGTCATCTCCGATGCCTCCATCTGTCCCGGATGCATGGCGGAGCCGGGCATATTGACAAGTCCGGGGGCAGGGCATACCGCCCCTATGTATCCGAAGCGGTCAGCAAGAGTGATGCCTATGAACAGGGACTCCCGTCCCCCCATGGAAAAGCCTGTTATGGCGGTATTCTCACGCCCCTTGGCAACGGAGAAATTCTCCTCTATAAAGGGCATTACATCCGTTGTGAGATCGTTTATGAAATTGTCGTAGGCAAGGCAGTTCTCCAGATCCATGCCTGTGACGTATTTGTTTTCCTTGCTGCAGTAGATGTAGGGCAGGACTACGATCATCTCCTCGGCCTCACCCTTGTCCTGCAGGTTTGTAAGTATCTGGGGCAGCGCCACTATGTCCCTTGCCATCCAGTCCTCCGTGTCATAGAAGCCGTGGAGGATGTACAGTACGGGGTATTCTTTGCTTTCGTCATAGTTTCGTGGCAGCATGACATTTATCCCTGTCTCACGGCCTGCTGTCTGTGAGAAATAGGGGTATTTCTCAAATACCGGGTATTCCACTCCCTCAACTGCCTGGTCATATCCCTCGGGAGGAAGCTCTACAATAAGGTCTCCGTACTTTTCTTCCATAGTTATCACCTCTGTGGCAGCAGTTGTCTGCTCCTGTGTGGTCACGGTCTCCTGTGCGGTGGTTGTCTCATCTGCTGATGCGGTCTGAGCCGTATCTGCCTGCGGGAGAGTGCTCCCTGTCTGTGCACAGCCGCACATCACCAGTGCCGTTATCAGTGCCGCAATGCTATTTTTCATATCCATACCCCTTTGCATTTACCGGAGAAAACCCGCCGCAGCATTGGCGGCAGGACTCCGATAAGGAAGAAATCTATCATCGCCGACCGTTTTGCGATCAGCTGCTGTATAAAGTATACCACAGTGGGGAATGCTCTGCAAGGGTAAATTTTTAAAATCTGTGCCTTTGAAATTCTTCATTAAATAAAGCTGACGGCGATGATAAAAAAGCATCGCAGACCCTTGTGAAAAGAGTCTGCGATCCATTGCTGCTTTGGTGACGCATCATGCCGGGTGAGACAGTTTGTAAGCCTCAGATGCTTTCTTGAAAAGGAATAGCGCACGGCAGAGATCTGCCTCTCTGGCGTTCTTGCTTATGGCAAGACGGCAATAGTACATGGGGCTGTAGCTTACATGGTACATATCATTAACTGTGAGTGTGACGGCCTTTCCCAGATCCTCTGCCTTTATTCCCCTTATGCGGGCCACCTGGTAGCGCTTGCCGTCCTCGGTGACATATGCCTTTTCCACTTCATATGTGTCATTTGAGAATGTAAGCTCGGTTTCGGACAGGAAGTACAGTGAAAGGGAGGTCTCCGAGCGCAGTGTAAGGGTGGCGCCTTCAAAAGTGATCTCCTCCGGCAGAACTTGTTCAGGCTCGGATGCCTCTATGTGACTGACATCGACATAGTTGGTGCGGGCAAGGTAATCCTCACTGGGCAGAGCCGTGTCCTTTCCGAAGTACACCTGTGCGGCAGAGCCATAATCAAGCATAGCTCGTGCCACGGTGGCGGTGGTGTCGTCATAATCAGAGGAGTGATCCAGTATATACCGGCCGTATTCGCAGACGGTATATTCATAGATGCGGCCTGCTTTGCCCCGGGCAAAAAGCTGTGCGCTGATCCTGTCGTTCATTTCCTTTGCTGCAACAGTACACCCGAAGATGTAGTATGTTTTGCCTGTGGCTGCATCGTACCAGGTATTGCCGGTGTCGATGGGTGCCGTCTGATCCGGAGAACCGTTTTCAAATTTAAAGAGTACATATGCCTCCGGATCCTGTGCAGCTTCGGGAGTAAGCTCCATGTAGAAGTTGACGCCTATGGCTCCGTCAAGTGAGAGAGAGTGGCCTGCCAGCCTTTCGCCTATGTAGTTTTCATCGGGGGCTATGACCACACGCTCTGCGTTCCTGCCGGTTTCAACATCTTCTATGTAGTGCGCTCCCTTGCGGTAGCTTTCGGGCTCTGTCACCCTGAGCTTTTCCGCAAGTATCAGTTCGCCATTAAGCATTACTGCGCGTTTTATATTGTTGTCTGTGCTGCTGACTGTGATGCCGGTGGTGTCGTTTACTTCAATATCCCCATTGAAAACACCGATCCCGATCGTACCTTCCGCTATAAGGGAACCGCCGTTGATCACGAGTGAACCATTATTAACATATACCCCATGGGCCCCGCCGCTTACAGCAAAGTCACCGTTAAGGGTGAGATCACCCTCATTTACATATATGCCTTGATTTGATGCTTCATTTACGGCTGCCTTACCGACAATGGTAAGCTCCCTGGCGGAGTAGATACCCCTTATGCTTTTGCCGTCGGGCACATTAAGGGCGAGTGTGCGGGTATCGGGATCGAAGCTTATATGACCGTCCCCAAGTACATCATTCCTGTTTGTTTCGGTAACAGCTGTATCGCCTATCTTCACGCCGTAATCATCTGCCCACTGTGCGGTAAGGGTCATATGTCTGACAGGTACTATACTGTCACCCTTATAGTATACCGTGCCGTCCTCTGAATGCCAGCAGTGGAATATCTTCCCGTCGTAGACTCTGCCCGGGACGAATACGCTGATGGCTTCTCCGGGGTCTGTCTGTGCTGTGTAATGTTTGTGCTGATCGTCATCACCGTAGATATAGGTGATGCTCCACAGTCCCAGGGTCACGGTGGCGTCGGCAGCGTGGTCGCCGTTTTCGTCCACAATATATTTTCCGTCTGTGCTGACGGCTGCCCCGGCAGGGGAGGTGACAGTATATCCCGGGGCAAGCTCTATTGCCACGTCTGCCCTTGCGGCATCAGCAGAGCCGCAGGCTCTTGCAGTGCCCGAAAGAAATTTCAGGGTTCCGGTGGTATACATACCACACTCACTGCCTGTGGCAGTGATACTGCCGTCTATGGCAAGAGAACCGTTTTTGACATATATCCCGTATCTTGCAGCCTGTGAACCCACAGTGCCGCTGCCGCCTACGGTAAGATCGAGTCCCTCGCAGTATATGGCAGCATCATTGCTGCTCTCCGTTATGACTGCATCATTCAGTATCAGCCTGTTCAAAGCAGGATCATAGGATACAGTGCCGTCACCCAGGATATCGTCCTGATGGGCATAGCTCACCTGTACACCGTTTACCCACAGAGGATAGACATCTCCCCATACGGCACGCAGTGAAATGGCACCGTCAAGCTGTATCTCATCGCCTTCGGAGTAGTGCTTGTTGTAGTATTTGCCCGGAGTTACACAATTCCACCAGCAGAAGGACTTGCCTTCGGGTGCTGTGAATGTGCATTTGGGAACGGTAAAGGGCTCATCCTTGGGAGCCTTTATGACCTGTACGTGATCATTGTCATTGTCATTCTGGGGATACAGGAATACACGGTAGAAGCCGTACCCGCATTTGGTGCAGTCGTCATTGTCATCAAAGGTGTGAAGACTGTCCCCGTCACCTGAAGCGCAGTAAACGCAGCTGTTATGATGGATACGTTCATCAACGGGGGTATAAACGGCATTGTTATGACCGCAGGGTGTTATGCTTACATATCTGTTGCTCCTGCAGGCACTTTCCCTGTCCCCTGAAAGCTGATGAACAGGAGCGGTCTCAAAGGTGAGGGTACCATCTGTTTCAGACTTATTCACCTTGACCTCGCCCTTGACACTGTAAACCGTCAGACCGTCGCCAATTGTGAGAACACCGCTGTTTGAGGCTTTATTCCCGTGTCCTATGGCATTTGCGGAGTCCATTCCCGAGTAGGCATCTATGCTGCCGCCGGTTATGGTCACAGTGCCGCCGCTGCCCTCGTAGCCGCCGCCGATAGCTGCACCGCAGACATCTTTGTCACCGTGTATCAGATCCGCTATCCATCCGATGCCCAGCACTATCCCCATTCCTATGGCATCCACACCCATAAGTATTTTCTGGCTTTCTATGGAATGCATTTTCCCTTATTTGATGCAGGGGAATAGTAGGAGATCATGTGTTTCAGATACTCACTTTTTTCAATACACATTTCGGAAACGGCTATGACTGTGCCCCCCTCTATGAGGACATAACCATTGTCGGCATCCCTTCCGGAGCCTATGGCAGCACCCCCGCCTTCGGCAATGGCAGTGACATAGCCGCCGTCAATGTATATATCGCCGCCTTTGCTATTTCTGCCGGAGCCTATGCCCGCACCGTCTGAGCTTGTAGCAAAGACCAGCCCGTCATAGATGAAGATCTTGTCTGTATAGGGTGCATCAGAGCCTGAGCCTATCCCGGCGCCATAGTAATTGCCATCCTCATAGATCTTAGCCGCTTCTGCCCTTACAACACCATCGTGTATGTAGATGACAGGGTTTTCCATGTGTGCGCCGCCGCCTATGGCTGCGCCGCCTACCTCGGCATTTGCCTCTACATAGCCGCCGTATATGTGTATCTCAGACAGGTCCGACCTTTTTTCATCCGGAATTGTTTCTCCGGAGCCGATCGCAGCACCGAAGCCGTGGCCTGTGGCATAGGTCTCTCCGCCGTAGATGTTGATGCCGCTGCGGTTTTCGACCCAGGAGGTGGCACCGTGTATGCCGCCGCCTATGGCAGCACCGTCGCTGCCTGCAATGGCATTTACGATACCGCCATATATATTTACAATGCCGCCGTTTGCATCCTTTCCGCCGCCAATACCGGCGCCGAATATTTCTCCCTTTGCGGTTATATTGCCGCCATAGATGCTGACCGTTCCGCCGGTCTCATTTTCGTCTCCGCCGATACCGGCTTTTTTGGTATCGTCAGTGCCGTCAGCGGTAGCATCAGCTTTCAGAATACCCATGGAGTCGTTTTCGTCTGACTGGGAATATATGCTTAATTTTACGGTGCTCGCACTCTGACCGGGGTTTTTTGTGGCAAGGCGGATACCATCCTTGCAGGTAAGGGTGCATCCGTCCCTGATTATGAGGTGGACATCTCCGAGAACACCAAGGCGGTTATTGAAGGTGATGTTTTTATCCACCACATACCACCCGTCTTTCATGGCGACACCTATACTGTCTGACAGGTTTGACAGCTTCGTGTACTCTGTGCAGGTCTTTTGGAGCGTGGTAATGCCATTTTCCTTTGTCCATTCCCTGTCAAGATATTTAACGCTCTCGTTGCTTTCCTCCGCAAACACAACAGTGTTCCGCAGGATGTCTGCGGTGCCGCCTGCTGCGGGAGCAGCCCCCGACAGTACTACTGCCGTGACGGCGGATATTATCCTGCCCAATATCTTTTTTCTCATATAGTGCTCCTTTGCTTTGGGGTGAACAGTTTGGCTTATTGGCTTATCACTCATTATCAATTCAATTTGCCTGTTTCAAGATCTTCTTTGCTGTTTGTGATGATATCACAGTCTGCAAATCCTATTATTTCAGTTACAGGAGGTATGTACTCTGCTTTGTTCATAGTGAGTCCTTTCAATGCCGTAAGCATTAAAGCTTCTGTTGGTGCAGCGGCTCAGAATTCTTATTTTGTATAGTATACGATTAAAATCTGGTTTTGTCAATAGAAAACCATGAAAAATACATAACTGAAACTCCTATTTGTGTTTTCTGCAGCATTTTCAGGGCTGTTTTTGCGCCAAAGTATTGAGGCTTGGCATCTTCGGATGATCAATCTATTGACAAGGGGACAAAAATATATTAAAATAGTAGTGAAATGAGGTGAATGCTGTGATCCTTGAGGAATCCATATATCCATACAATACGGACGTGAAGGAGCTGCCCTTTTATCTTACAGGGCTTGGAGGAAGTGCATATCAGGAGCGTGTGCTGAGGCTGTGGGGCTATCAGTGGCACCAGTTCCTGCACTGTATCAGCGGCAAGGGCTATCTTGTGGCGGATGGTGTTACCACAAGGCTTGAAGAGGGGAGCATAGTGTTCCTGCCCAAAAACCGCCCCCATGAATACTTCGGGGATGAGGAGCGCTGGGAGGTGCGCTGGTTTGCCTTTGACGGCAGTGGCTGCAGCAAGGTGCTCTCTCATTTCGGGCTGACACAGGCATCTGTTGTTACAGGTGAGATACAGCGCAATACGGAGATATTTGAGGAAATGTACCGCACACTCAAAAGCGATGTCCTTTACAGCGGGAATATCTGCTCCGGCCTTGTATATGACTATATCATAGCTTACAGCCGCCTTAACAAGCAGGATGCGGACAAGGAAAAAAGCAGGATCGTTTCCGCACTTCTCCCTGTGCTTATGCGTATGTCGGACAATTTTTCAGAGGATCTTTCCATGGAGGAGCTTGCCGCACAGATAGGCCTTACCCACCAGCATTTCTGCCATATATTCAAAAAGGCTATGGGTATGCGCCCCAACGAGTTCCTCACCAACAGGCGCATAGATGAGGCAAAGCGCCTGCTGCGCAATACGGATACCTCCATAGCGGAGGTCTCGGCCAGGTGCGGCTTCAATGACCCCGGCTATTTCAGCACCGTGTTCAGACAGCACGAGGGCGTGTCTCCCTCACGGTTCAGACTGCTGAGCATCCCCGCCTCCCCGGACACGGACAATGAATGAATATCACCGGCAGCTTGAACGGCTGCCGGTGATTTTTACATTATTTGCCGAACATCCAGTCAGCGGCTTTTACGGCATATTCCTGCCAGAAGGGCATATCGTGGATGCCGGGGCTCTCGAAGTACTGGTGCTTTACACTGCGGCCTTCCAGGAAGGCATGGAATTCCCTGTTGTTTTCAATGAGAAAATCCTCTGTGCCGCAAGCCATGAATATCTCCGGCATATTGCCGCCCTTGGCAAGTATCTCATCCACAAGGGTCTCCGGATTTGCCCTGCTTGAAAGCACCTGTGAGGGCTCTCCGAAGCATTCCCTGTAGTATTCGTAATTTGCCACTCCGTTGTGGGAGCCGGGGAGCATCCCCGCCACCTCATGCACGATAAGGGCGGAGGACAAAGCGGCACACTTGCTGTATACATCGGGGTAGGCAAGGGCTGTGTGCAGCGCACCAAAGCCCCCCATGGAAAAGCCCATGATGTGTGTATCCTCCCTTTTCTCAGCCAGACCGAAGGTCCTTCTTATATAGTCTGGCAGCTCCTCTCCCAGCAGGGTCGCAAACTTATGTCCTGTAGATATGCCGTCCAGCCAGAAGCTGTTCTCGCCGTTGGGGCAGATGACCGCAAAGCTGTATTTCTCACACAGGTATTCGGGCACCCAGTTGAATGCGCCGCAGTTATACCCGTGCAGCAGGAACAATGCCTTTATGGGGCACTTGCTGTCGCTGTCATTGGGAATGAGCATCTCAAAGGTGGTGGGTCTTGAAAGTGCCTTTGAATGATAGGTAACTGTAAGTATTGACATATAAACCTCCTGACAGGGTCAGTGATGCAGTCCGTTTTGCGGTTGTTCTGCGAATATCTCCACCAGTACTCCTCCCTCTATGGGTGTTACCCTTGAGGCAAGGGGCATAGTCTCGTATTTCGCAAGGGCGGGGCTGTCGGTTATGAATAGGGGCACAAGCCCCTCCTCCGTGGAGTTGTTTTCAATGAACACCTTGCATTTTGCACCGGCAAAGTCTGTCCCTTCAAGCATATACCGGGCTGAAAGCCTTGCACTGCCCCCCTTGGGTATCTTCTGGGTGTCCACTCCACGGCCTGTGACTGTTCCGCTGAACACCGGCCCTTGGGCTGTTCCCTCAAAGGGTATCATCACAATATCCATTGTGTGACCTTTGACGACTTGTGCATCAAAACATTTTACTCTGATGGTGAGTATAGGTTCTGTCATGTGTCCTCCCCGGCGGCTGTACCGCCTTTGATCACTTGTTTTTCAGCTTTATTATCCTCAGGATGAACAGCTCAATGGATATGAGGGCTATCACTGCCGCCGCCGCAATAATGGCAACTATGATGACCTTGTTGTCCTTTTCAGCGGCAGGCTCTTCCTTTTCGCTCTCAGCCCTGACTGCGGCTGTGACCACTTCGTTCTGTGCCTCCTGTGTGCTTTCAGTCTCCGTGAGGACGGTCTGGCGGGGTTCGCTGCTTGTCTCTTGCAACCTGGTCTGTACAGCACTGTCTGTGCTGTCATCGTAGGTGTCGCTGACATAAGGCTCTGCCTGTGTTTTGCCCTGGATCCCGCTGGTGTCGTTTACCTGGACACCGCCGCTCTCCACTGTCACAAGTGCGGCAAGCCACGACAGGGATGCATTCCAGTTGATAGTACATTCATTCACCGACCATGCCTCTATGTGGTCAAGGTAGCACTTCTCGGGGGCTATCTCCCCCTTCTTCCAGCCCGAGCCTCTCACCCAGGGATCCTGCATCCCGGAGTTGGGACCTCCCACCAGCACGCCGTCGGGCGCCTTGGGGAAGGATGTGTCTATCTGATTTGCCCAGTATCTGTGATGAGGGTTCTCAGCCGTGTATGTGCCGTAGCCTGTAACATAGGATATGTCGTTGGGATTTCGCCCTAAAAGGTAGCCCATGGCATCCACTGCACCGTCAAGGTATTTTTCATCCCCCGTGAGGAGATAGGCATAGCCCTCAACTACGGCATTGTCCGCCACAAAGGAGTTTGAGCCCCACTGAAAGCCCTTGCCGCTGTCGTTGTATGCAATGGTGCTGCTCCTGTAGGGCAGACCGTAGCCCTGCTTTGCCCCCATTTCCACATAGTGTGTGCCTGCCTTGGTGATGCTGTCCTTTACCGTTTCTGCGTCCTTGCCGGAAAGGGCGGAGGAGTTGAGGGCAAGGGAAAATGTGCCCAGTGCCGCAGTGTTCCCCCAGTCAAAGGAGCCCTGTGTGTCGGTGCTCTCTCCTCCGGTAAGGGTGACGGGCACCGTCAGGAAGTGCTTTGAGCCCTTCATGTCATCGTAGTAGGCACTGTCCCCGGTGGTGATGAAAAGCTCGCAGGCAGCCCAGTAGAACTCATCGCTCACATCGTCGTCCCCGTAGGCACCGCCTCCCACGGATTCATCCATGGGGGCATACATATCAGGGTGGCGCTTTGCCGCCTCATAGCTCTTTGCCGCCGCATTTATGCACCTCTGGGAAAAGTCATCGTCAAGCCCTGCCCACAGCCTTGCGCTCTGTGCCATGCACGCCGCAAAATTAAGGGTGGCGGCAGTGGTGGGGGGCTTTACCACACGGGGCTTGGGGTCATCTGCCGGGGCAATGCCAAGGCCTGTCCAGGTCTCATCATGTGCCTTGTGGTAAACACAGCCGTCATATTCGCCCCCCTCAATGACCATTCTGAACATCCATTCCGCCTCGTACCGTGCTTCATTCAGCAGATCCGGGAAGGAGTCTCTGTTTTCGGGGAGGTACATGGTGCCGTCGGCAAATACCGCATCATAGCCGTATGCCTTTGCACATTCGTATTCGTTCTGGAGCATCCACAGGGACAAGCCGCCGTTTACCACGTATTTGCCGTGGTCGCCCGCATCGTACCAGCCCCCTGTCACATCAATACTGCCTGATGTGCCGCTGTAGCCCCACACCTGCTCTATCCGTGCATTGTCCGAAACGTGGCCTGCTGCCCTTGCAAGGGCGTTTTTGTCCCCGGAGGCTACGAAAGCGCTCTCAATGGGTATGCCGCTACGGTTCTGGTAGAAGTAGTTCAGACTGTCGTATAACAGCTTTGAGTATTCCGATGTGCCCCCTATGACAATATCGCTGCTGCGCTTTCCCTCAGCAGTCTCTAAGTGATAGGTGCCTTCGGTGTCAAAGTCCGTAAAGTCTATGATATGTACGTTGTCCCCGGAATCTTCATCATAGCCGAACACAGTGCTTTTCACCGTGTGGACAGTGTTCCCCTGTGTGTCCTTTATGTACACATCCACAGGCTTTTTCTCATCGGTGATGAGTGTTGCCTTCTTTGAGCGCCCCGTAAAATATCCCACCTGATTTACGGTGATAGGGGAGCGCTCTCTGGGCTGTTCATACACATAGTCGTTCTCATCGCTTGTAAGATCCGTCAGGGACATATTGTCAAAGGTGATGACCGTCCCGGCAGGGAAGCAGTCCCCCTGTGTGTACTGTCCGTCTCCCCCTAAGTGGAATGCCCATTCGGCAACATCTACGGAGCGCCCCGCCGTAAAGGTGAGATCCACCCTCTTTGTTTCATTTGCCCCTATGTAGATGAGATCCCAGGTGCTGTCAAGGTCGTAGCCGTTGCTCATGTTGTGCCATACCTCAACATCCCCCTCCAGGTTGCCTATCTTGGTATAGTACTTTCCTGCGGCGGAGGGTGTTATCTCGTAGCGCACACGGTACTGGTGGCCTGATACTATTTTCAGCCCCCTGTGGCGGAACTGGCAGTCCCACCTGTCCTCGCCCCCTTTTGATGCGCCGCCGGGATCGAGTATGGTGACACGGTATACACCGTCCTCTATCTCAAAGTCCATTTTCCCCGCAGTGGATTCACATATATGCCAGGGCAGACCCACGCCTGTCTCGAAGTCACACTGACCCAGCATTTCCCCTGCTGATACGGGGGTACACGGCAGGGCAGTGAAAAGGGACATTACAGCCGCCGCCGCTGCACACAGTGCGGATATCCTTGCTTTTCTTTTCATTTCTGTCCACCTTTTATATCGAAGGAATTCGTAATACTGGGTTTGTTCGGGGTCGGATATGGTGATTATGTCCTGCGTCCCGAAGGTGACTGCCCATACCCGTGCCGCAGCTGCTGCGAACATAAGCACCCCAATAAGCGCAGCTGCCGGATGTATTATCCTCCTCATCCTCATCTCTCCATCTTTAAAAAAGCGGTCTGATTTATGATTGCTGAATCACACCGACACAAGGCAGCAAGCAATCAGTTCTCTGTCAGGTATTCCAGCTTCTGACCTCTATCCTCCGCAATGCAATGTCGGTATGTACATTACGCAGAGAATAAAGCACATCCTACAGAAGCCAAAACTAATAAGGACTTCGCAAAAACCGCCGTCCTTACGAAGTCCTGTCTGTTCCGAATGGGTCTATTCCATACTGTCAAGCTCGGCGTTGAACTCGTCTATGAGCACATCAAGGGCGGGAGCCAGCGCCTCACGGGTGGAGGACCAGTCATGACCGTAGAATGCCGCTCTAACGCCTGTTTCGCCGCTGTCCAGCAGCTCCAGCATATCGGAGGGGCAGCCCGTGTGTATGGAGTACATGGGGTGCTCGGCTGTCATCTCGTTCACCTTGTACATCATCTCTATCATATCATCGGTCCAGCCGTAGTCATTGCGCATTTTCTCATCGGCAATGGCACGGGCGTTCTCATCATAGCTTGCGGCTATGACACATTCCATGAACCTTGCCACGCCAACGGGGTTCTGTGCCCCCTTGCACAGCATACAAGCCCCAAGACCCGCAGGCAGATAGTATTCATCCGTGTCCGTCCCTCTGGGGATGGGCACAAAGCCCACGTCATCGGGCTGACCGAACTGTATTGTCCATATCTCGGGCGCCCCCTGCAGGGCATACATCCCGCATATGTAGAAAAGCTCCTTGCCCTCGCCTATAAACTCAGGGTGAACGTTCCAGCTGAAAAGGTTCTTGTCAAGCACAAGCCCTGACTGGTTGAGATCATACATGAAGTCCATGGTCTTTTCAAGCTGTTCATCGTAGATGTTGGATACCAGCACACCGTCCTTGAGTATCACGGGTGCCACGCCGCCGGAAAGCATAAGGGGCTTTTCGTTGAACCAGCCGTCAAGTCCGTAGCGCTCCGCATCCACGTCAACGTAGTCAAGGAGCATATTCTTAAATGTCGTCCAGTTCCATTCACCCTTTTCAAGAAGCTCCGCAGGATCCTCGAAGCCGTTTTCCTCCATGGTCTTCTTGTTGTAGATGACCACCTCGCCGGAAGCTGCCTCGGTACACATTAAATAGTGCTTGCCCTTCAGCTCGAACATATCGTTGAGATCCTTGACCGTGCTCCACAGATCGTCCTCAAAGTCTACATACTGGTCAAACGCCTCAAACTGACCGTTTGGCACGCCCTTGGGGAATGCGTCAAGGTCGCCCCCGGGGGTGAAGTCGATGCCCGTGCCTCCCAAGATATTGGTGGAAAGGTCGGAAAAGCGTGCTGCCCATGTGGTGGGTATGTACTCTATGCTGCCGCCGTACTTGCGTTCAAACAGCTCCAGTGAAAGAGCCTTGGTGTTGCCGGAGGTGGTGGCATTGTAGGGGTCGTAGAAGGAGAACCACTTGATAGTCTTGTTTTCAAGCTCCTCATCCCTCAGCATATCCGCTACATCGTCCATGGTGGCGGCATCCTCAGCCGCAAGTGTCTCTGTGTTGATGGCAACGGTCACCTGGGTGGTGGTCTCCTCCGTAACGGCGGTATCGCCGCCCCCGGCGCAGGCAGTGAGGCCGGAAGCCATAGCAATGGCAGTAAGCGCCGCCAGTACCTTCCTGATGTTTTTCATAAATCCTCTCCTTATCATGCTTGGTTATGACGGCTCCCATGCCGCCATACAGCACAAACAAAAACATTCAAGTAATTATATCATAATGCGGTCACAAGTGCAATGCAGTTTTTTAACAACATTGTAATATGTGTATTGGTAACAATGCACAATACCATAGAACAGCAGCATTTCAGCAGGGTTTTTGCCCCCGGAGCCCACACAACTCTGTGCATAATAGCTAATTTGTAGCGCTGCCCCAGGCAAAAATTCTACGCTAAGAAGCGTTGAAATCTGCACAGGGTGGTGATATAATAATACTCGTGTCCGTATGCTCCGGCCGACGAGTGGGTATGCGGGAAAAAACGGTGAAAACCAGTGTAAAACGGCTGTCATTACGTTTTAAGAGCCATGTACGTGTCTGTGGCTCATCACGGCTTCCACCTGATTTTTTTGGAGGATAATATGCCTAATATCAAATCTGCAAAGAAAAGAACAAGAGTTATCGACAGGAAGACCCTTCGCAACAAGATGATCAAGTCCAACCTGAGAACAGCTATCAAGAAGGCAAATGCCGAGGGCGCAGCTGCCGAGGATATCACCTACGCTATCAAGAGAGTAGACCAGGCTGCTTCAAAGGGCATCATGCACAAGAACAAGGCTGCCAGAAAGAAGAGCCAGCTCGCAAAGCTGCTCAACAAGTAAGCACAGCGAACAGACAAGCGTAACAACGTTAAGAGCCGGGGCATCGCTCCGGCTTTTTTTCGTAGTACAAAACCTCCTATGGTTTCTATTATACCATAGGAGGTGCTTTTTGTCCCTGTCCGTTTTTACCGGTTCGGTTCAGTCAGCATCGGCTCATTTTCTATATTGTATCAGCTACGGCAAAAAGAGGAAAAGAACCGCCAATTCTCCGTCAGCCTTTCCAGCCCCTGGCTCCCTAACACCTATTCCCTGGAGTGCACAATCGGCGGGTATTACCCGCAGAATGTGGCGCAGATCAAGTGCCTGACCGGTTTTATTGTGAAAATGACTATAATAATTTGTGTGGATTTGGTGAAAAAGACAGTTGATTATTTCGGGTAAAATGTGGTAATATTAACTTGTTAAATTGGGGAAATTACCCAAACATTAAGGGAGAGATCATTATGAAGAAATCAAGAATACTTTCTGTAGCTGCCGCAGCCGCTCTTACCGGCTCTCTGCTGGCAATGGCTCCTGCTGCCCGTGCTGAGGAGGAATACCACGCATATATCGGTATCCAGTCCGCAAGCTTCACCTTCAGAAATGCCTGGAATGAGGCTCAGTACGGTCAGGGCATCACAAGTGACGAGGGCTGGGCATATTTCGACACCCTCACAGGCTGGGACGGCCCTACCGCTGTTGACAAGGGCGGTAACTTCACCGATGCCACCATCACCGGCGACGGCACATATTCCGTAAAGCTGGACGGCGACTTTGACTTCGGCTCCGACGAGACACTCAACCTCCTCTTTGTTTCCACCGATATCCCTCTGGATTCCGGTGCTACCATCAGCGACGTTGAGATAATCTTCGACGGCTCCACAAAGTACACCTTCGATGAGGCATATCTCAGCCCCGATGAGACCACATACCTCCAGCCCATGGCTATCAACATCTGGAATGATGACCTTGGCAAGTCCGACGGACTCTTCGGCTATGTTATGCCCTCCGATTCCATCGAGATCAAGTTCACAGTAAACGGTCTTGGCGACGGCGCTGCCGCTGCTGAGGAAGAGGCACCCGCTGAGGAGGTAGTTGAGGAGGCTGCTCCCGCAGAAGAGGCTGCTCCCGCTGCTGACAGCACTACCACCACTGCTTCCACCGGCAATGCATCTGCTGTTGCAGTCGGCGCTGTAATGGCTGCTGCTGCTGTTGCAGCTGTATCCTCCAAGAAGAGAAAGTAAGCCAAAACCACAAAGCGTGATCTGCGCCCATTCCCGCTGCAGGGCATGGGCGCATTGTTGTAATGTTATGTGTTTTTGGTAAAAAGGAGGTTATGTGAATGGCTTTAACGGTATCTGCAAATCCAAGGACTGTGGATGAACGCTCTGCGGGGGAGAAGATCGCCGACAAGGTGTACTGGATCCTGCGTGCGGCTGTTATAGCAAATGTGGTGCTGCTGTTCTTCCCGGGCTTCAACCCTGCAAGGATGACAGCCCTTATGAACAAGAACCTGTCGCTGTTCACCTGTGCTGTTTCATATGATAAGATAGTGGCTCAGTTCGGAACAGCCGTCCGATACGGGCTTGTTGACCTTGCCCATTTCAGCGCACTGAGATGGTGCTCACTTGTGATAGTCGTATCCGTTGTGATATCCATTGCAGGGGCGTGTATGTCCCTGGGCAACCTGAAGCTGAGGAAGCTGAGCCTTGTTCCTTCTTTCCTGGGCGCAGCCCTTGAGATATTCTGCTTTGTGTGGATGAGGAACATATTCAACTCTATAGTGGCACAGGCAAGGACTGCGGGCAAGTCAGGCTTTGATGAGGTAGCGCCCGTGTATCAGGGCATAAACTACCTTTACCTTGCCCTTGCGGTGATAATGCTGATATGCACTGTAGCAGTGTGTGCGCTTATCATCACAAAGCCCTCTGAGGCTTACTTTGAGATGAAGCCCAAGTATCAGCTCTTCCTCATGATGCTGCCTGTTGTGGCACTGGCATTCGTGTTCAGCTACCTGCCCCTGTTCGGATGGAGATATGCCTTCTTTGACTACAAGGCAGGCGACAGCCTCACCATGGAGAAGTTTGTGGGCTTCAAGTGGTTCGGCCAGCTTTTTTCCAATGCGGCAACAAGGCGTGACATCGTAAGAGTGCTCAAGAACACCCTTGCCATGAGCTCCCTGGGCATACTCACAAGCTGGGTGCCTATGGTATTCGCCATTTTCCTTGCTGAGATAAAGAACGGTCCCTTCAGACGCATCGTACAGACCTTCACCACCATACCCAACTTCATTTCATGGGTGCTTGTTTATGCAGTGGCATATGCACTGTTCTACACCGACGGATTTGTGAACACCTTCCTCAAGAGCATGAACGATGCCGGTGTATACAACACCAACTACCTTATGGAAACGGGACATATGTGGCTGAAGATGCTCGCCTGGGGAATGTGGAAGGGCACAGGCTGGAGCGCTATCATATATGTGGCTTCCATATCCGGCATTGATCAGGGCCTGTATGAGGCAGCCACGGTCGACGGCGCAGGGCGCTTTGCAAAGATGTGGTACATCACCATACCGGAGCTTATCCCCACATTCATGGTGCTGCTGCTCATGTCCATAGCCAACATCCTTTCCAACGGCATGGATCAGTACCTGGTATTCACCAATGCCGCCAACAAGGAAATGATACAGGTGCTCGACCTGTACGTATACAACATCGGTATCGGTGACGGCTCCATACCCCTGTCAACGGTTGTGGGTATGTCCAAGTCTATAATCAGCGTGATACTGCTCTTCGGCGCAAACGGCATCTCAAAGGCTGTGCGCGGAGAAAGCATAGTATAAGGGGGTGCATGATATGGCTGATATTTCTGCTATAAGGGAATCAGGCGGCATAGTCGAGAAAAAGACGGCGGGGGACATCATATTTGATATACTCAACTATCTGTTCTTCGGCCTGTTCACGTTCTCATGCATCTTCCCCTTCTATTATATCTTCATCAACACCATATCAGACCCTGCCCTTGTTACAGCGGGAAAGATAACCCTCATACCCCATGGGCTCACCCTTTCAAACTATGCGGTGATGATAAAGCTGTCGGATTTCTGGCAGTCCGTGCTCATAACGGTGCTGAGGACGGTGCTTGGCACTGCCCTGATGGTGTTCGTATCATCCCTGGCAGGCTATCTTGTAACAAAGAGCGAGATGTGGCACAGACAGCTCTGGTACAGACTGCTGGTAGTCACCATGTACTTCAATGCAGGCCTTATCCCCTGGTACCTGAATATGGCATCCCTGGGACTTACCAACAACTTCTGGGCATACATCATACCCGGTATCGTATCCCCATACAACATCATACTGGTAAAGACCTACATCGAGTCCATACCCGGTGAGATAGAGGAGAGTGCATATATAGACGGGGCATCCTACTGGACGATCTACCTGAAGATAATATGGCCGCTGTGCAAGCCCATACTTGCGACTATTGCCATATTCGGCGCAGTGGGGCACTGGAACTCCTTCCAGGATTCCCTTATCCTCAATGCGGATTCCCCGGCGCTCCAGACCCTGCAGCACAGGCTGTACATCTATCTCAACCAGTCGTCCAACATCGGTGCGGTGCTGTCCTCGGGTGATGCATCCAATATCGCATCGTCCCTCAACACCAAGATAATCCAGTACACCATATCCATGGTAACTATCATCCCCATCCTCTGCGTATATCCCTTCATGCAGAGATATTTTGAGAAGGGACTTATGCTGGGCGCCGTAAAGGGCTGATACAAAGGCATCTCAACTCAAACATGAGTTTAAGGAGGAAATTTATGAAACTTAAAAGAGCACTTGCAGGGCTGATGTCGGTGACACTTGCCGCCGGTATCATGACCGCCTGCACCACCACTGCCACCTATGAGGACGGCGGTGATGACACCACCACTGCCGCACAGGCAGGGGAGGAAACCACCGCACCTGCAGGGGAGACTGCCGAGACTACCTCTATGGAAGTCACCACCAATGAGAACGCAGGCACTCCCGAGCAGATACACGATGCGGACTACTTCAAGGAGCTGTACGGCACGGATGACCTTATCCAGCTCACAGTATTCTCCGAGCTTGCAAACTACAACGGAAAGCTCACCGGCTGGTTTGCAGAGGTAATGAAGAGGAAGTTCAATGCGGAGCTTACCATCATCCCCGAGTCCAGCGGCACCTTTGACACCCGTATGGAATCAGGCAACCTGGGTGACATAGTAGTGTTCGGCTCCACAGGGGACAACTACAAGCGTGCGGCAACAGGCGGTATGCTGTTTGACTGGAACAAGTACGGCATGATAGATGAGTACGGCTCCTACACAAGGGACAATATGCCCTATGCCCTGCAGAACAACAAGAACCTCAACAAGGATATAGGCGCAGGGGACGTGCTGTACGGCTTCGGCCACAATGTAGCCACATCCACAGAGGATCACGAGGCATTCTTCTACACCATGGATATACGCTGGGATCTGTACAAGCAGCTGAACTACCCCGAGATGAACAGCCTTGATGACCTGTACAACGTATTCGTCCAGATGAAGGAGATCTGCCCCAAGGACGAAAACGGCAACGAGACCTATGCAATGAGCCTGTGGCCCGACTGGGACGGCAACATGGTCATGTATGTAAAGGCATTTGCAACCTGCTACTGGGGCTATGATGAGCTGGGCTTCGGTCTGTATGACTGCGACAACGGCACATACCACTATGCCCTTGAAGAGAACGGCCCCTATCTCAACTCCCTGAAGTTCTTCAACAAGTGCTATCAGGCAGGCCTTATCGATCCCAACTCCATGACACAGACCTACAACGAGATGAGCGAAAAGGTGACCGCAGGCGGCGTATTCTTCTCAATATTCGACTATGCCGGCTCCGCTCTCTACAACACCGAGAACCACCTTTCCGCAGGTACTGCAATGTACCCCGTAGTACCCTCTGATGCAACACCGCTCTGCTACGGCATGAACGTGCTTGGCGGCAACAGAGTATGGACAATAGGCGCTACCACCGAGTATCCCGAGCTGTGCATGGCTATCATCAACTGGCTCACCACTCCCGAGGGCTACATGACCTACCTCTACGGCCCCAAGGATGAGGACAACAACGGCTGCTGGTACTATGACGAGAACGGCAATTCCTGCCTGACAGAGCTGGGCGAAAAGTGCTACACCGACCGCAAGGGCACCACTATGCCTTCCGAATGGGGCGGCGGCTCCTTCAACGACGGCACCTTCCAGGCAAACAACACCACCTGGTCAAAGGATGCTTCCAACCCCGACTCCAACGGTGAGACCTACAATGCCGACAACTGGATCTCCAGAAGACACGATGCTACCTATGACATCCTCTCCGACTGGAGAACATGGGCAAACGGCGCATACAACTCACAGGAGTACATGGACAGCGTGAACCACAAGATCGCCCCGGGCACATCATGGGCTGAGGGCGAGACCTCCGACGAGCTGAAGGTCATCTGGAGCCAGGTGGCAGACTGCATCGTCACCAACTCCTGGAAGGCTCTGTATGCAAAGAGCGATGAGGAGTACGAAAAGATCGTGGCAGACATGATAAAGCAGGTAAATGAGTACGATCCCCAGGGTCAGTGCCTTGCCAAGTGCGAACAGGATGCTGCCAACAGAAATGCTCTTGAAGAGCCTGTAAGAGGCTGAGCCTTTTACATCGCATAACAGTGCTCTCCCTCCGTCATATGGCGGAGGGAGAGCTTTTATCATGGCACAAGATTTACATTATTTAAAAAATCTATGAATTTATTTCTATGCTGTTGAATTAGCCATAGTATTTGTGGTATAATAACTATGTATGAAACCATGTTCATCCCGGACTATGAACTACAAAAGAGGGTTATGTATGCTGACTGATATACAACAGCGCATAGTTGAGCTTAAAAAAGAAAAGGATTTTCTCATCCTTGCCCATTGCTATCAATCCCATGACATACTGGAGATAGCCGATTTTACAGGGGATTCCTTCGGACTGGCACAGCAGGCGGAGAAGTGCGGCAACAAAAATGTCATGCTGTGCGGTGTTCGTTTTATGTGCGAGACTGTAAAGGTGCTCTCCCCGGAGAAGAGGGTGTATCTCCCGGAGCCTGATGCTGGATGTCCCATGGCGGATCAGATAGATATACCCCTGCTCACCAAGCTGAAGGAGCAGTACCCGGATCACACCGTGGTATGCTACATAAACACCTCTGCGGCGGTAAAGACCATGTGTGACGTGTGCGTCACCTCATCCTCGGCGGTGTCTATCGTCAACAAGCTTGAAAGCGACAAGATACTCTTTGTGCCTGACTGCAACCTGGGTGACTATGTGAAAAAGCGCTGCCCCGGCAAGGAGTTTGCTTTCATAAAGGGGGGCTGCCCCAATCATGCGGCTATGTCCCTGTTCAACGTAAAGACCGCAAGGGAGCTGCACCCGGATGCGCTGCTGCTTGTGCATCCCGAATGTGACCCCACTGTTGTGGAGGCGGCTGACTATGTAGGCTCCACCACGGGGATAATGAACTATGTTGCCAAGAGCGACTGCAGGGAGTTTATCATAGGCACGGAGAACAGCATAGTTCAGCACCTGGGCTTTGACTATCCGGACAGGTATTTCTACCCCCTGTCAAAGAACTGCATCTGCCCCAATATGAAGCTCACCACCTTGCGCTCGGTGCTCGATGTGCTTGAGGGCACAGGAGGCGAGGAGATAATCCTCGACGAGGACACCCGTGTAAAGGCAAAGCGCTGCATTGATGTAATGCTGGAGCTGGGATAAGTAGCCTAACAATAAATCAGCCCCCGGGATGACCCCGGGGGCTGTATGTTGTACAGAGATGTCCTACATATTTATCAGCAGCATCATGACCGCAAAGGAGATGACAAAGGCAAGGGTGCCCTTGTCGTTGTCGCCCTCCTCCGCCATCATGGGCATTTCCTCGATGATGGTGAATATCATGGCACCTCCCGCCATTGCCATGATGTAGGGCAGGAGGAAGGGGAAGAGCACTGTGGCAATAACTGTGACCACACCCATCAGGGGCACAGGGGCTCCGGATACCACGCCCATAAGAAAGGCGGTGCCCTTGCCTGTTCCCTTGTCACGAAGGGGCATGGACACAAACAGCGCCTCCGGGAAGTTCTGGACTGCCATTGCCACAGCCATGATCATGGCTGTTGGGACGGATATCCAGTCTGTGCGCAGGAACAGCCCTGCATAAACAGCGCCGATTGCCATTCCCTCGGGCACATGGTGTATCACCTCGGAGAGCATGACCTTGACATTTGTGCCAAGGCGGCTTTCGGGTCCCTCGGTAAGCTCGGTGAAGGCATGGGTGTGGGGGATGGAGTGGTCAAGAAGATACTGAACCACAGCCCCTGCGCAGAAGCTCAGAAACACAGGCAGCACGCTGCTGCCGCCCACGGCAAAGCCCTTTGTGGAAAGCCCCAGCAGCGCCCATACAGCCACGGAGAACATTATCCCGGCGCTTGTGCCCGCAAGTATCACACGGATCTTGTCGGACAGCCGCCTTTTCCCCGCATACACTGCCGCTGCGCCCATTATGGTGCCAAGGAAGGGGATGAGCAGACCGAATATGGTGTCCTGATCCTCGGTGGCACCGGAGCTGTCAAGAAATCCTCTTATGGCATTGAGCCCTATGAATATCAGTATGGTGCCGCCCATGACCTCGGCACCTGACTTGTAGCGGATGCCGAAGCTGTGTCCCACCTGCACTCCCACTGCCGACAGCAAAAACGTGATGACACCAATGATAATGCAGGCAAGCAGAGTGTTTATTATATCCCCCGCATTTATGAGCCTTGCGGGCATACCTACGAAGGTAAAGCCCACTGCAAGGGCATCTATGCTGGTGGCTACAGCAAGCCCCAGCATGGTCTTTATGTCAAAGCCGCTCTTTGTCTCCTCCTCTTCTGAGGAAAATGCCTCCCTGACCATATTGCCGCCGATGACCGACAGCAGTATAAAGGTGAGCCATGGAGCGATGACATCGAACAGGGAGCGGAATCCCGTGCCTACCATATATCCTGCGAATGGCATTGCCCCCTGAAAGAAGCCGAACCATCCGCCGCACAACAGGCGTTCTTTCCAGCCTGCTTTCTTAGCCGCAAGCCCCTTGCACACCGATACCGCAAAGGCATCCATGGCAAGACCAACAGACAGAAGTATGATCTCAAATATTCCCATATGTCCCCTCAGAAAAAGCGCTCCCGAGTTCATCGGAAGCGCGGTTTCAAACCCTCTGACAGGTTATTCCTCTTTAGCGTCCTCTACAGCATCCTCAACTGCGTCCTTTACATCATCTGCAAAGTCCTTGGCTGCGTCTGCTACGTCCTCAGCAACATCTGCTGCCTTGTCTGCAACACTGTCGCTGTCCTCATCCTCATCACCGAAGAAGATCTCATCATCATCGTCAAAGTCGTAATCCTGCTCTTCGATCTCGTTCTTCTTCTTAACAAGGTAAGTAGCTGCTGCTGCGCCTGCTGCTGCTGCTAAAAGTGATACCAATGCTACACCTAATGCCTTCATGATATAATCAACTCCATTTCGTATATTTGCTCCGTTATGAGCGATTTTCTACATTATAGCATATAGTTACAATAATTGCAATAGTTATTTTGAAATTTTCGCCAAAATCACACATTTTGTAATCGAATTCTAATCTTTAGCAGGATCGGGGCTTTATCATTCATAAAATATCTCTTGCAAACCGGCTCAATGTGTGCTATAATTAATGATTATGACGATAAAGGAGAATAAAATGGTTCGCTGGGTCATTGACGGGAAGGATAATAGGGAAGCCGCAGAGAGACTGGCGGCAAGGGGGGGTATATCGCTCCTTGCGGCAAAGGTGCTGGTGGCGGGAGGCTACGACACCGTTGAAAAGGCGGCACAGCTTCTGGGCAGCGGAGAGCCTGTGGAGTTTTCCGACCCTATGCTGATAAAGGATATGGAAAAGGCCTGCGAAATTATCGGCAATGAGATAGAGAACGGCAAGATCTGCATATACGGCGACTATGACTGCGACGGCATCACCGCTACCGCTGTACTGGCGGATTACTTCGGCAATATGGGTGCCGATGTCTGTACATACATCAACGAGCGCAGTGAGGGCTACGGCATAAACAAGGGGGCTATCGACACAATAGCCGATATGGGCGTTACCCTTATCGTAACGGTGGACAACGGCATATCCGCCATAGCGGAGGCTGAGTACTGCAAAGAGCGGGGCATAAAGCTGGTGGTGACGGATCACCATATGCCGGGGGATACCCTCCCCGATGCCCTTGCGGTGGTGGATCCCCACAGGGCTGATGACACATCCCCCTATCACGACTACTGCGGCTGCGGACTGGCAATGAAGCTGGTGGCAGCAATGGAGGGGGACTCCGACTTTGCGGCACAGCAGTATGCGGATCTTGCGGCTGTGGCTACCATTGCGGATATCGTTCCCCTTACGGGGGAAAACAGGCATATCGTCCGCACAGGGCTCTTCTACCTTGAAAACACCGAGCGCCCCGGTCTGTCCGCACTTGTGGACAGGGCAGGACTTAAAAAGCCTTTCTCCTCCTCGAATATAGCTTTCGGGCTGGCTCCCCGGATAAATGCCGCCGGGCGCATTGCATCCCCGAAGGATGCCCTGTCCCTTCTCCTGTGTGAGGATGAGGACGAGGCTCTGAACAGGGCGGAGCAGCTGTGCGAGATAAACGACAGGCGGCACAGCTTTGAGGACAGGATAATAGACGATATATGCGCCATGATAAAAAAAGACCCGACCCTTCTGGACAGCAGAGTGCTGTTCTTTTCGGGGAAGGGCTGGCACCACGGAGTGATCGGCATTGCGGCGGCAAGGATACAGGACAGGTTCGGCAAGCCCTGCTTTCTCATGACCCGTGAGGAGGGGGGCGAGTACAGGGGCTCTGCCCGTGCCTTCGGTGATTTTAGCGTGTTTGAGGCGCTTTCCTTCTGCGGCAGCGAGCTGCTGGAAAAGTTCGGCGGACACAGCGGGGCAGGGGGCTTTACCGTCACTGAGGAGAAGCTGGCTCCATTCCGCAGTGCCCTTGAGGAATATGCTGAAAAAAACGTCAAATACCCCCTTGTGCCTGAGATAGACGTGGCAGCGGCACTCAGTGCGGCTGACCTTACGGTGGAGAACGTAGAGGGGCTGAGGATACTTGAACCCTTCGGGGAGGGCAATCCCGACCCGGTGTTTCTCATAGCTGATGCGCTGATAGATGATGTGGTGCCCCTTAAAGGCGGGGAGCACACCAAGCTGCGGCTCTCCTTTTCGGGAACAGGCATGGAAGCACTCATGTTCAGGCAGAAAACCGATGAATTCCCCTTTAAACGGGGGGAAAGGGTCAATGCCCTTGTGAGCCTTTCCATAAATGAATTCGGCGGCAGGAGGAGCGTTTCCGCAAAGGTGGTGAGCCTGCGGCGAAAGGGCATCTCCCAGCAGAAGCTCATTGCGGCGGAGGACACCTATTTCAGAGTGCGCAGGGGAGAGATAGCGGATAAAAATGTAATTGCCTATGTCACCCCCTCAAGGGAGGATATCATCCCTGTGTACACAGCAGTGACAGGCACACATTCTCCCCTTGACCTGTACTCGCAGCTTGACACGGAAAAGATAAATTACTGCAAGTTCCTTCTGAGCATAGATATACTCGACGAGGCGGGGCTTATCGTCTACGACCGCTTCGCACGGTGCATAACTCCCGTTGCGGATCCTGCCAGGGCGGATCTTAACGAAACTCCTACCATGAAAAGGCTGAGAGGGCTTTGATGATGGGGCTTTGTATGCGCAGGAATCTGCTAATTTGTGAAAGTGTGGTGGTAATGTGAACAACTCCGAAAAGATCTACACCATTGATATGCTTCTCGAAAAGATAATGGCTGAGAAGAAAGACTACGATATGTCGAAGATCGTATCTGCCTATGAATTTGCGGAGAAAAAGCACGCAAATCAGCGCAGATCCTCCGGAGAGCCCTATATCACCCATCCTGTGGCTGTTTCCTATATCCTGCTGGAGCTGGGCATGGACACGGACACCATATGTGCGGGGCTTCTCCACGATGTAGTGGAGGATACGGACACCACCCTTGATGATATAAGGAAGAGGTTCGGTCAGGATGTGGCTCTGCTTGTGGACGGTGTCACAAAGCTGGGCAAGATACCCCTTTTCACCAAGGAGGAGCAGCAGGCGGAGAACGTGCGCAAGATACTCCTTGCCATGTCCCAGGATATAAGGGTCATCATCATAAAGCTGGCGGACAGGCTCCATAATATGCGTACTTTGCAGTTCAGACCGCCTCACAAGCAGCGTTCCACCGCCCTTGAGACCATGAACATCTATGCGCCTATCGCCCACAGGCTGGGAATACGCACCATACAGGACGAGATAGAGGACATAGCCTTCCGCTACCTTGACCCCTACGCCTATTCCGAGATAGAGCAGATGCTGAAAATACGTGCGGATGAGCGCCAGCGCTTTATCGTGAAAATTGAGGGGCAGATAAAGGCACGGTTTGAGGAGCTGTCTCTCCCCGCACCACAGCTTTCCGGGCGTGTAAAGTCCGTCTACGGCATCTACCGCAAGGCATTTGTCATGGGCAAGGGGCTGGATGAGATATACGATGTATACGCTGTGCGCATTATAGTGAATACTCTCAACGAGTGCTACAATGCACTGGGCATAATCCACGATATGTACCGCCCTATACCCAACCGCTTCAAGGACTATATTGCCACTCCCAAGGCCAATATGTACCAGTCCCTCCATACCACCGTCATAGGCTCTGAGGGCATACCCTTCGAGGTGCAGATACGCACGGTGGATATGAACTACACCGCCGAATACGGTATCGCTGCCCACTGGAAGTACAAGGAGGGCATAAAGGGGAAGGACAAGCTGGAGAACCGCCTTGCATGGATCCGACAGATAATAGAGGCGCAGCAGGAAACGGACGATGTCGAGGAGATAGTGCGCACCATCAAGAGCGACCTCTCCCCGGAGGACACCTTTGCATTCACTCCCAAGGGGGATATAATCACACTGCCAGCGGGCTCTACCATAATAGACTTTGCCTATGCCATCCACACCGAGGTGGGCAACCGCATGAAAGGCGCCAAGGTGGACGGCAAGCTGGTAAGCCTTGACTACAAGCTGCAGACCGGGGAGATAGTGGAGATACTCACCTCTAACGACCCGGCACACGGTCCCAACCGTGCATGGCTCGACATTGCAAAGACGCATGAGGCACGCTCGAAGATACGCTCCTGGTTCAAGAAGGAGCGGCGGGACGAGAACATCGTCAACGGCAGAGAGGCGCTTGAACGGGAATTCAAGCACAACAAGATGAATGTGCCTCCTGAGGATATAGAAGGCTTCCTTGCCGATGACATGAAGCGGCACAACTGCGCCACCCTTGATGATTTCTATGCAGCCATCGGCTACGGCGGCGTGCTGCTGTCAAGGATAATACCCAGGCTCAGGAACGAATACAACCGCAAATACAGGGAGGATCCCTCCCAGGCTCCCCAGGTGCCTGTTCCCAAGCCCTCCAGTACAGGCGTTATCGTCGGGGGAGAGGGCGGCATAGACGTAAAGCTGTCCAAGTGCTGCAACCCCCTGCCCGGTGAAGAGGTGGTGGGCTTTATCACAAAGGGTCACGGCATATCCGTACACCGCAGGGACTGCGCAAAGTATCTGGATTTCCTGCGCACGGGGAAGGATGCTGACAGATGGGTGGAGGTCACATGGGCTGAGAAGGTCAAGAGAACAGACAATCCCATATTCACCGTGACTGTGGACATTGTGGCAAATGAGAGCATATCTTTGCTTATGAACGTGACCTCTGTCACAACGGAGATGCGCATACCCGTGACCAGCATCACCACAAGGACACTGAAAAACGGCAACACGGACATACTCATAAACTGCTCCATTGCCGGGGTGGATCAGCTCAACAACCTGATAGGCAAGCTGAGAAAGCTCCCGGATGTCATAAGTGCGGACAGAACAGCCACCAACTGACGGCTCTGTGCAAAAAAATCCGCATATGTATGTTAAAAATTTGCAAAACCCCTTTACAAATCAAATCAGATGTGGTATAATGTCCTTTGTGTTTTAACACTTCCCTTTACTGAGTATGAGGGGACGGCCCTTTCGGGGGATGACACCTGCCTCATACACGGAAAGCGGAGAATATTTTAAAAGAGGTGTATCAAAATGATGCTCAAAGACGAAAAGCAGGCAATCATTGCTGAGCACAAGCTCAGCGAAAACGACACAGGTTCTCCCGAGGTACAGATCGCTATCCTCACCAAGAGGATAAAGGATCTCACCGAACACCTGAAGGTCCACAAGAATGACCACCACTCCAGAAGAGGTCTTCAGAAGATGGTCGGCCACAGAAGGAACCTTCTCGGCTATCTCCAGAAGAACGACATCGAGAGATACCGTGCCATCGTTGCAAAGCTGGGTCTGCGCAAGTAAGGCAGGATCTAAGCAAAACAGGTCTTCGTGTGCATCTGCACACGGAGGGCTGTTAGCATAAGGGGCTGCAAGTAGCAATAAATCGGGCGCACAAAGGCTTTGTGCATCGGATCTATTGCTATCACGGCGAAAGCTGTGCAAAGCCCCTTTCTTCAATAAAAAAAGATGGAGGTTAATATGAACACAGCTAAGACTTTTGACAATTACAGAGTATTCAAGACTATGTTTGCAGGGCGTGAGCTCACTGTTGAAACAGGCAAGACCTGCGAGCTCTCCAACGGCTCCTGCTGGGTAAGATACGGCGACACCACCGTTATGGCAAACGTTACCGCAAGCGTAAAGCCCAGGGAGGGCATAGACTTCTTCCCTCTGTCTGTTGACTATGAGGAGAAGATGTACTCCGTAGGCCGCATCCCCGGCTCCTTCACCAAGCGTGAGGGCAAGCCCACTGATAAGGCGATACTCACCTCCCGTGTGGTAGACCGCCCTATCAGACCCCTTTTCCCCAAGGATATGAGAAATGACGTGTCCGTTGTTATGACCGTCCTCTCCGTAGATCCCGACACACAGCCTGAGATACTGGGCATGATAGCCACCTCCGTTGCCATATCCATATCCGATATTCCCTGGAACGGCCCCATTGCCGGCATCAGCGTAGGCCTTGTGGACGGTGAGATAGTCCTCAACCCCACGCTTGCACAGCGTGAAAGGAATGACCTTAACCTCACCGTTGCAGGCACAATGGAAAAGGTAGTCATGATCGAGGCAGGCGCAAACGAAGTTGACGACGACACTATGCTCAATGCCATCATCAAGGGGCATGAGGAGATAAAGAAGATAGTTGCCTTTATCAGCGACATCCAGGCGCAGATAGGCAAGAAGAAGTTTGAATTTGAGTCCCAGGAAGTGGATCACGATATGTTCGATGCCATCGAGGCATTTGCGGCAGATCGTGTGAAGGTAGCTCTTGATACCGACGACAAGAACAAGCGTGAGGAGATGCTCAACCCCATCAAGGACGACATCCACGCCAAGTTCGATGAGGAGTATCCCGAGAAGACACTCATGATCGACGAGTGCATCTACAAGCTGCAGAAGAAGATCGTGCGCAACTGGCTCTACGAGGGCAAGCGTGTTGACGGCAGAGGCCTTGACGACATCCGTCCTCTGGCAGCCGAGGTAGGCCTGCTCCCCAGAGTTCACGGCTCAGGTCTTTTCACCCGTGGTCAGACACAGGTGCTCTCCATTGCTACACTGGGCCCCGTAAGCGACGCCCAGAAGCTGGATTCCCTGGATGAAGAGACTACCAAGCGCTATATGCACCAGTACAACTTCCCCTCCTACTCCGTAGGCGAGACAAAGCCCTCAAGAGGCCCCGGCAGACGTGAGATCGGCCACGGCGCACTTGCAGAGCGTGCTCTTGTGCCTGTTATACCCGATGTGGAGGACTTCCCCTATGCAATAAGAGTCGTATCCGAGGTTCTTTCCTCCAACGGCTCCACCTCACAGGGCTCCATCTGCGGCTCCACACTGGCACTTATGGATGCTGGCGTTCCCCTGAAGGCTCCTGTTGCAGGTATCTCCTGCGGACTTATCACCCGTGATGACGGCTCCTTCCAGACTATGGTGGATATTCAGGGCCTTGAGGACTTCTTTGGTGATATGGACTTCAAGGTAGGCGGCACAAAGAAGGGTATCACAGCTATCCAGGTTGATATCAAGGTTGACGGCCTTACCTATGACATCATAAGGGAAGCATTTGCCAAGACCCACAAGGCAAGGGATTACATCCTTGATGAGGTAATGCTCAAGGCTATTCCCGCACCCAGAGCAACTGTGGGCGAATATGCACCTAAGATGCTCCACACTACCGTTCCCGTTGACAAGATCCGTGAGGTCATCGGTCAGGGCGGAAAGGTCATCCAGAAGATATCCGCTGACTGCAATGTCAAGATCGACATCAACGACGAGGGTCAGGTATTCATCAGCGGCATAGACATAAACGGCTGCAACAAGGCACTCCAGATCGTGAACACCATAGCCAACGATCCCGAGATAGGCGCCATCTACAAGGGCAAGGTGGTCAAGATCATGACCTTCGGCGCATTTGTGGAGATAGCTCCCGGCAAGGACGGACTGGTACACATCTCCAAGCTGGACAAGCAGAGAGTTGAGCGTGTGGAGGACGTTGTTTCCATCGGCGACGAGATCGTAGTCAAGGTTATGGAGATAGACAGCCAGGGACGTATAAACCTCTCCCGCAAGGATGCCCTTGCTGACCTGGAAGCAAAGAGAAGCTGAGAATAACAGCATCTGTTCCTTAAGCCGGATATATGTAGAAAGCCCCGAAGCATCAGAGTGCTTCGGGGTATTGTACTTAGTTACTATGATAAATCGGAATTTGTATCACAGAACCATCAGCAATGATCCGGCTCCAATCAGGATACACCCTATCACTGACTTAAAAGTAAATTCTTCATGCAGAAAAACAAACGCCAGTATCAGCGTAATGACAAC
>OCTW011587293.1_pt1 | contig 33841 bp, 28 predicted proteins | sample 1539671 | NCBI WGS metagenome assembly OCTW01 (sample SAMN02144230, study PRJEB22623) | gut metagenome | biome: sheep rumen | host: Ovis aries | place: New Zealand
GTATTTATCAGGAGCGGAGAGAATATTTCGCTGGAAGATAAAGTAGTTTTGATCGTGGATGAATCGCTTAAAGAATATATATTCTGATCGGAAATGTATTTAAAATAATTTGTATTGACAAATGTAAGCGCTTACATTACACTAACATTACACTTGAATTATATTCATAGAGTTTATGATTTTTGAAACTGCAGGCTCTGTGGATAAAAAAAGGGAGTATAACTAATCCTTACAACGGGGTTATGTAATCAGAGACAAGGAGATGGCATATGAAAGAAAAAAATCAGGCAGTTTTATCTGATATGGTTGCTTTTGTTGCCTGTGCTGGATGCGCGGCCGGCAAAGCAAGATTTCAGGACAAATGCAGCAGCTGCCGGGAGGCAGTTGAAGCCGGTTTTATCAGAGGCGAGTGTAAGAGTGGATGTGTGGGCGTAGGCTCATGCGTACCTGTATGTAAGCAGGGCGCCATCAGCATTCAGGACGGAAAGATAGTGATCGACCGTGAGAAATGTAATGGCTGCGGAGACTGTGCAGCTGAGAATGTTTGTCCACAGAGACTTATAAAGATGATCCCAAGAAAGGCTACGAACTTTATCCCATGTTCTTCTACAGAAGAAGAGGAGAGCGTAGTAAGGGCAACCTGCGGTTATGGATGCATTGCCTGCGGTGAATGCGAGCGTTCATGCCCTAAGGGCGCGGTTTCGATAGTAAATAATCATGCGGTTATAGATTATGATAAATGTGTCGGCTGTGAGGCCTGCACTATAAAGTGCAAGAAGAAGATCATCGTGGATACACTCCATGATCTGACAAAGCTTAAGGAAAAGGTTGCATTTGTAAAGTGTTCCGGCGGTTCAAGAACTTCGGCTGTATTTGAAGGCATGGGCATCAATAAGTGTTCTGACGCAGTGAAGCAGGATGCGAAGGCTCTTGGTATCTGTACCACGGGCTGCTGCGGACAGGGAGACTGTACTGCAGTCTGCCGGTTCGGCGCTATTTCCGTTGTGAACGGAACGGCTGTTGTGGATCCTGAGAAGTGTGTTGGCTGCAGGGACTGTACTTTTGCATGTCCTAGAAATCTTATAACCATGGTTCCTTATCAGGGCATGAAGCTGGTTCCATGCTCATCAACAGATGATTATGAGGATAAGCTTAAGGTCTGTGATTCAGCATGCATCGGCTGTGAGGACTGCGTAAATAACTGTCCGAACGGTGCGATCTACATGGAAGAGAAACATGCGGTGGTAGATCCTTCTCTTTGCGAGAACTGCAAGATGTGCCAGTATGTTTGTATGAGAAATGTTATTAAGGAACAGAAGGTTCCGGATTATATATATCTGCAGAGAGCAGCGCTCGCCAATGATGCGCTGGACGATAAGCCTGCGTGCTGTGACGGCCAGGCAAATAAAGCAGCAGACGAGAAGCCTGCGTGCTGTGACGGCCAGGCAAATAAAGCAGTAGACAAGATGGGAGGGGATCAGTAATGCGTACAAGAAAGACTATGGATGGAAATACAGCTGCAGCACATGTGGCATATGCATTTTCAGAGGTTTCAGCCATATATCCGATCACACCATCCTCACCTATGGCAGAAAGTATGGACGAATGGGCTGCTGCCGGACGTAAGAACCTTTTTGGTGAGAAGGTAAATATCATCGAAATGGAATCCGAAGGCGGAGCTGCCGGAGCAGTACATGGTTCGATCACGGCCGGTGCGTATACGACTACATTTACAGCTTCCCAGGGACTTCTTCTGATGATCCCGAACATGTATAAGCTGGCAGGAGAACAGACTCCGACAGTATTTCATGTTGCTGCCAGAGCTCTGGCGACACATGCACTTTCAATATTTGGCGACCATTCCGATGTAATGAGCTGCCGTCAGACCGGCTTTGCCATGCTCTGCTCTAACAATGTTCAGCAGGTTATGGATCTTGGCGCAGTTGCTCATCTTGCGACAATCGCAGGAAAGCTGCCTATGATGCATTTCTTTGACGGTTTCAGAACATCTCATGAATATCAGAAGATCGAGGTCTGGGATTATGAGGATCTCAGAGAGATGGTGGACTGGGATGCAGTTAAGCGCTTCCGTGAGAAGGCACTGAATCCTGAGCATCCTCATCTTTTGGGTTCGGCAGAACAGCCGGAGACCTTCTTCCAGCATCGTGAGGCCTGCAATACAGCCTATCTCGAGACTGTGGAGACCATCGCTAAATACATGGAAATGGTTAACAGCAGGATCGGTACGGATTATAAGCCGTTTAATTATTATGGTGCAGCTGATGCAACTGAGATCCTTGTAGCTATGGGCTCAGTTTGTGACGCTGCAGAAGAAGTAGTTGATTATCTTAACGCACAGGGACGTAAGGTTGGTATCGTTGAGGTTCATCTTTACAGACCATTCTCAGCTGAGTACCTGACAAAGGTTATACCTGAGACCGTTAAGAAGATAGCTGTTCTTGACAGGACAAAGGAGCCGGGAAGCCCGGGAGAACCACTGTTCCTGGATGTATGCAGTGCCCTTCGCGGAACTCCGTGGAAGGATTGCCTGATTGTCGGAGGACGTTACGGACTCGGTTCCAAGGATGTTCAGCCGGGAGATATTCAGGCTGCATTTGAAAATCTGTGGAGTGAGTCTCCTAAGAGAGAGTTCACTCTTTCAATAAATGATGATGTGACATATCTTTCACTACCTGTTACTTCAAATCCTGATGTAGCAGCAAAGGATACTGTTGCATGTAAGTTCTGGGGACTCGGTGCAGACGGTACTGTAGGTGCTAACAAAAACTCCGTAAAGATCATAGGTGACCATACGGACAAATACGTTCAGGCGTATTTCCAGTATGATTCCAAGAAGTCCGGCGGTGTGACAATATCACATCTTCGTTTCGGAGACAGCCCTATCAAGTCAACATACTATGTAAAGCAGGCGGATTTTGTTGCGTGCCATAACTCTGCATATCTCACAAAATATGAGATGGTGCAGGATGTAAAACCGGGCGGGGCATTTCTTCTTAACTGTACCTGGACTGATGAGGAGCTTGAGGAGCATATTCCTGCAGCGGTTAAGAAATATATAGCTGAAAATAACATCAGATTCTATACCTGCGATGCGGTTGATATCGCCAAGAAGGTAGGACTCGGTGCAAGACGTACCAATACGGTACTTCAGGCAGCTTACTTCCATATAGCACAGATAATTGATATCGATAAAGCTGTCGGCTATATGAAGGATGCAATCGTTAAGACCTATTCAAAGAAGGGTCAGAATATAGTTGATATGAACTGTGCGGCTGTTGACGGCGGTGTGGAAAGTGTTCATGAGGTTAAGGTTCCTGAACATTGGAAGAATGTTGCTGACGATCCGGCTCCTGAGAGATTAGTGGGCCGTGATAAGATGCATACGGATTATCTGAACAATATACTTGTGCCTACAAATACACTTACCGGTGATAATTGTCCTGTTTCCGTATTTATGGATACTGCAAACGGTGTTCTTCCGTCAGGTACGGCAATGTATGAAAAACGTGGTATCGCTGCGGATCTTCCACACTGGTGCTCAGGTAACTGTATGCAGTGTAATATGTGCGCATATGTATGTCCTCACGGTGTTGTAAGACCATTCGTACTGACTGCCGAGGAGGCTAAGGACTATCCGGATGCTGTGCCTATGAAGGGTACAAAGGATAAGTATTTTGTACTTGGCTTCTCTGCAAAGGATTGTACAGGCTGCGGTTCCTGCGCTGAGGTCTGCCCGGCTCGTAAGAAAGCGCTCGAGATGAAGGCTATGGATTCAGAATTCATGGAGAGAGAGCAGGCTAAATATGACAAGCTCTTCGCTACAGTTCATAATGAAGACAGACAGGTACCATTTGATAAGAATACAGTTAAGGGTTCACAGTTTACACAGCCGCTCATGGAATTCTCCGGAGCATGTCCGGGCTGCGGCGAATCACCTTACGCAAAGCTTGTAACACAGCTTTTCGGTGACAGGATGATCGTAGCAAATGCAACCGGCTGCTCAATGATCTGGGGCTGTTCGGCACCTTCCACTCCATATACGGTAAATAAGGAAGGACGCGGACCTGCATGGGCAAACTCTCTCTTCGAGGATAATGCAGAGTTTGGTTACGGTATGGCTACAGCTGTAAATGCAAGAAGAAATGAGCTGAAGACTGCTGTTGAAGCTCTTAAAGATGATAATGCGGAAATAACAGCGGCTGCAGATAAGTGGCTCGGCGTCATGAATGACGGAGATAAAGCCAGGGCAGCAGGTGAGGAACTCCTTGAGGCTTGTAAGGCTCTTGCTGAAACAGATAAGAATGCAGCATATGTCGTTAATAATTCGGATCTTCTGGGCAAGCCGTCAGTATGGCTGTTTGGTGGAGACGGATGGGCTTATGATATCGGCTATGGCGGACTGGATCATGTTCTTGCTTCCGGAGAGAATGTAAACGTACTCGTATTTGATACTGAGGTATATTCAAATACAGGTGGTCAGTCTTCAAAAGCTACGCCTGTCGGAGCTGTTGCTAAGTTCGCAGCATCCGGTAAGAAGGTTAAGAAGAAGGATCTGGCTCAGATAGCGATGGCTTATGGATATATTTACGTGGCACAGATTGCAATGGGTGCAAATCCGGCGCAGACAATTAAAGCTCTCAAAGAAGCTGAGTCTTATGACGGACCATCACTCATTATTGCATATGCACCATGTATCAACCATGGCGTTAAGGCAGGTATGAATAAGAGCATGCCTGAGATGCGTAATGCTGTTCGTTCAGGTTACTGGAACTTACTCCGCTATGACCCTCGTCTTGCAGAGAAGGGTCAGAACCCGCTTAGTTTGGACAGCAGTAAGCCGACAGAAAACTATCAGGATTTCCTGATGGGTGAAGTAAGATATAATTCACTGAAACTTCGTTTCCCTGAGCAGGCAGAGGCTCTGTTTAAGAAGGGTGAGGAAGCGGCAAGTGAGAGATATGCGGTACTGCACCATATGGCTATGGATAAGAAAGGGGGTAATGCGTAGTGATAAATCTCAGCAGAGAAGGAACTTTGATGCCTGAACAGGATCCTAAGGTTCGTGTAAATAATAATGACGAGGTTGCCCTGGGCTATACCGAGGAGATGGCGGTCCGTGAGGCGCTGCGCTGCCTCAAATGCCGTGAGCATCCGTGTATGACATCAGGCTGCCCTATCCATAACAATATACCTGCATTTATAGAGAAGATAACGGAGGGAGCTTTCGAGGAGGCTTATCAGATCCTTTCGGAGACTACAGCACTTCCTGCAGTATGCGGAAGAGTATGCCCACAGTATCTTCAGTGTGAAGGAAAATGTGTCCGTGGTGACAAGGGAAGTCCGGTTGCTATCGGTGCACTGGAAAGATTTGTGGCTGACTGGCACAGACATAATACTGTAGAAGAAGCATCTGCAGCTTCAGAATCAGAGAAGAAGCAGAAAAAAGTTGCTGTTATCGGCTCCGGTCCTGCAGGTATCGCATGTGCCGGAAAGCTGGCTGATAAGGGCTATGCTGTTATTATATTTGAAAAAGAGAAGAAGGCCGGCGGCGTACTGAGCTATGGTATTCCTGAGTTCCGACTGCCTAGGGAGATAGTTGATACTGAGCTTGAGAAGCTTCAGAAAACAGGCGTAGTTATAAATACAGAAAAGGAACTTGGCAGGGATATCGGCATTGATTCCATCATGGAGCAGGGCTTCGATGCTGTATTTATCGGAAACGGTGCCGGAAAGTCTATCCGTCTCGGAATTCCGGGACAGGAGCTTAAGGGCGTTCTGCCTGCATCAGGTTTCTTGTATGATGCAAATATCAGAAAAGAGTATCCGAAGGCTGAAAAGATAGCAGTCATCGGCGGCGGAAATGTAGCTATGGATGCGTGCCGTGCAGCGGCTCGTGTACCGGGCGTGCAGAAGGTTTATGTGGTTTACAGACGTTCCATGGCAGAGATGCCTTCAGATCCGAAGGAGCTTCGCGAGGCTGTGGCTGAAGGAATTGAGTTCATCTACCTTACCGGACCTGTAGAGGTTGTGGGAGATGGTGAAAAGGCAGTGGGCCTGAAGTGCCAGAAGATGGAGCTTGCCGAGCCTGATGCATCCGGAAGAAGAAAGCCTGTTCCAATCCCTGGTTCAGAGTTCGTTCTTGAAGTAGACTGCATCATTGAGGCTATTGGAAGTGAGAGTGACAATGACGGTTTTGGTGATCTTGAGAAGAGCTCTCGCGGCTATATCACGACAGATCCTGACACATTTGCAACATCACGTCCGGGTGTTTTTGCCGGCGGCGATACTGTGACCGGTCCTAAGACCGTTATCGCGGCTATGGGTGCCGGAATAAAGGCGGCTGAGTCGATAGCAGAATATCTGGAGAAATAATGAGCATACCGGTTGTATTGAAAAATATGACCGGTATTTTGCTACCCGGAAGACGAGCTGCTGGAAAGAGGCGGAAAGTTGTGATATTATGGGTAGGACGAATAAATGCTAAATGATTAATTTGAAAGAGATTGATACAAAAAGAATAATACAAAGGAATAATACAAAGAAATAATACAAAGATTAATATAAAAAGATAATGTGATAAAGGAGTCATGCAAGGGTGTTGAGCAAGGATGTCAGAAGTAGAATATTAAGGATGCCGGCTGTATTTTTGGCGCTGTTTTTTATAGTGACGATCTTCGGAGGCGGTTTATTTGTGTCTGCGGAAGAAACTACGGCTGCTGAAGAAACTACGGCTGCGGAAGAAACTACGGCTGCGGAAGAAACTACGACTGCGGGATCGGAATTGGATGAGTCATCGAAGTATAAGCAGTTCGTCAGTGAATATGCATATCTGGACGGAGACGCTATAAAGAAAGAACTGCAGGCATTGTATGAGGAAAATAAGGAAAGTACACCTTCGATATCAATAAGCGTTTTCGGAGAAACAGAAGATTTATGCTCGGTGGTTTACGGAAATGCCAATGTTGAGGATGCTGTGGCAGCTGATGAAGATACGATCTATGAATGGGGGTCTGTCAGTAAACTCCTGGTCTGGGTCAGTGTAATGCAGCTTTATGAGCAGGGCAAACTGGATGTGTCTGAGGATATTACAAAATATCTTCCTGAGGACTTTTTGAAATACCAGTCATCAGAAAACCCGATCACCATGAATAATCTTATCAATCATGATGCAGGCTTCCTTTCACCTTATAAGGATGTTGAAACAAGTAATCTGGACGAGCTTATGCCTCTTGATGAAGCATTGAAGAAGACTGAACCGGCGCAGGTATATGAGCCTGGAGAGGTGGTTGCATATTCCAACTGGGGCACCGCACTTGCTGCTTATATAGTTGAACAGATCAGCGGCATGGATTACGCTGAGTATGTGAAGATAAATATACTTGACAGGCTGGGTATGGAGCATACTGCCGTAAAGCCTGATCTTTCAGATAACCCATGGGTGGCTGAGAGAAGAGATCAAACATATGGCTATTATTACGAAGACGAGAAGCTGACTTCAATGGGTTCATGCCGTGCATATATCCATATTTATCCGGCAGGTGCCGTAACCGGTACCATAGGGGATCTTAAGAAGTTTGCCCGTGCATTTCTCTGTAACAGCGAGGATTCGGTACTCTTTGAGAAACCGGATACATTGGAACTGATGCTGTCACCGTCTCTCTATTATTCAGGAACGAGTGTTCCGAGATTCTGTCATGGTTTTGAGGCTGATATTTACGGTAAGGGAAGGCTTATACTCGGACATGGAGGAAATACCACCGGGTTCACGGCTCTTCTGCAGTTTGATCCGGAGAGCAGGACCGGTCTTGTCATGATGACAAATGTCCGTGCAGAAAGAACTTTCAGATCAAGGCTTCCGGAAATAGTGTACGGTAAGCCGGATTATTCGGAGATCTCCGGTGGAGACTTCACGCGGCTGGATTTTACAGGTCATTATATTATGAGCGGCGGAACCTTTGAGAAGGGCTGCTTTTCACTGTACAGCTTCCTGACGGATCGCCTTCATATCAGAGAACAGAATGGCGAATACACAAGCAACAGCGGTATATCATCAATAAAGCAGCTTTCGGACAATGTGGCTGTAGTAACTCTGGTCAACGGAGAGGAGCAGCTGTATTTTATAAAATATGATTCGGATGGAAAGTTTGAAGGACTCCAGAATACATCGATTGACTTTATCAGGATCAGTAATTTTAAGTTTACACTGCAGATGGTACTCATGCTGGGAATGATACTTGCACTTGTAATAATGATGGTGCTTCTTGTTGCGCATCTGCTAAAGATCAGACGTTTTAAGGATCCGGATATCAGAAGATACAAGCTATGCGAGATCAATGTGGGAATAGCTGAGGCCATACTTGCGGCCGCTATAAGTCTGCTCTTCCTGTTTGGCGTAAATAATATCATACTCCGTGCTATATTCTGTGTAGTTGCTACGGCATTCCTTGCACTGATGATCGAGCTTCTTTTCATGACTCACAGAAGGGGTAAAAAGGACGAGATCAGTAAAGTACTTATCCTGGAGGATGTATGTGGATTCTTTATCCTGGTCGGATTTATCTATTGGAGATTATATCAGTTCTGGGGATTCTAAGAAGACGGATTCTATGTAGATGTAAGAGGTAGTTTTCGCTGCCTCTTACATTTTTTTTGCACTTTCTTACATTTTTCTTTCATAAAACCCGAGAAATATGAATAAAAAATCTTAATATTTTAATATTTTTCAGTTGAATTGTTCCCATGGATTTATTATATTAATAAAGAGGTTCACAGTATTTTTTGCATGTGAGGCTATATAGAAGTCAAAAGGACATCTATATGATATTAAATAATGAAAGGGGTTACACAAAATGAACATTTATGACATTGCCCAGATGGCAAATGTGTCTATTGCAACTGTCTCCAGAGTGGTAAATAACAGCCCGAAGGTCAGCGAGAAAACCCGGAAAAAGGTCATGGATATCATTGACCGTTACGGATATACCCCAAATGTTTTTGCTCAGGGACTTGGTCTCAATACCATGCATACTATCGGAATTCTTGTTCCGACTATTTCGGATCTTTATATTTCCAGAGCTGTTGCCTGTATAGAGGAGAACCTGCATGAGATGGGTTATGATATCATTCTCAGCTGCAGCGGCTATACTGCAAAGTCCAAGGAAATTCATATAGAGATGCTTCTTTCCAAAAGGATCGATGCACTTATTCTTGTGGGTTCTACCTATGCCGGCTCGGATGATGAGACACATAATACGGACTATATCGCGAAAGCGGCAGAAGAGATCCCGGTATTTATAATCAATGGTCTGATCGATGGCGAGAACATCTACTGCAATGCAGCGGAGGATTATCGCATTTCTTATGATGTAACAAAAGAACTTATCACCAGAGGAAGAAAGAATATTATATTCCTCACGGATTCCAAATCCTACAGCGCAAATCAGAAGAAGCGCGGTTATGAGAATGCTCTGAAAGATGCAGGACTCGCTATATCACAGGATCATGTCCTCTTTATGAAGAATGATATAGATATGGTGAGAAGCCTTTTCTGCAATTATGATTATCTGGATTATGACGCTGTATTTGCAACTGATGATGCCATGGCTATAGGCGTGCTTAAATACCTTGAATCTATCGGTAAGAAGGTTCCGGCAGAGGTCAGCGTTATCGGATATAACAATTCCCAGCTCTGCAAATGCACTACTCCTGAGCTTACTTCGGTTGATAATAAAGTTGAACTGGTGGCGCTTCAGACGGTCAATAATCTCAGGGAAGTTTTAAACGGAAATGACAGAGTAATGCACAAGAATATGGTTGCCTGCGAGCTGATAAGAAGAGGTACCATGTGATGGCCGAAATATTTTTTGAAAATTTTTAAATTTTTTATTGACAAATGTAAGCGCTTACATTATATTCAATATGAACACAGAAAAAGTTTTGAAAAATGACGTAAATAAATGGTATTTATCAGACCAAAAGAATGATAGTGCTTTACCAAATAAGAAGATTAATTTTATATGAGATAGAAAAGGGAGGTAATTATGGAATTAGGTTTAAGACCAAAGGAAGAATGCATGTTTGATGCAGTGAGCCTCGGAGAGGTTATGCTGAGACTTGATCCGGGTGAAGGAAGGATCAAAACAGCCCGTTCGTTTAAAGCGTGGGAAGGCGGCGGAGAATACAACGTTATAAGAGGTCTCAGAAGATGCTTCGGAATGAAGACAGCTGTTTTAACAGCATTTGCAGATAATGAAGTTGGTAAGCTTATGGAGGATTTTATTCTTCAGGGCGGTGTTGATACATCACTTATCAAGTGGATGAAGACAGATGGTATCGGCAGAGTTTGCAGAAACGGTATCAACTTTACAGAGAGAGGCTTCGGTATCCGCGGTGCTCTCGGATGTTCAGACAGAGCAAATACAGCAATCTCCAAGGCAACAGCTGAGGATTTTGATTTTGAATATGTATTTGGAAAGCTTGGAGTAAGATGGCTTCATACAGGCGGTATATATGCAGCGCTTTCAGAAACAAGCTCACAGACAGTTATCGAGGCTATCAAGACAGCCAAGAAATATGGAACTATCGTATCTTACGACCTTAACTATCGTCCTTCAATGTGGAGTGCTATCGGCGGTCAGGAGAAGGCTCAGGAAGTTAACAAGGAGATTGCAAAGTACGTTGACGTTATGATCGGCAACGAGGAAGACTTCACAGCATGCCTTGGTTTCGAGGTTGAAGGAAACGATGAGAACCTCAAGGAGCTTAACCTTGACGGATACAAGAAGATGATCAATGAGGCTGCTAAGACATATCCTAACTTCAAGGTTGTTGCAACAACACTTAGAACAGTTAAGACAGCTACAGTAAATGACTGGAGCGCTATCTGCTGGGCAGATGGAGAGATCTACAAGGCAGCACAGTATGATGGACTTGAGATCATGGACCGTGTGGGCGGCGGTGATTCATTTGCATCAGGACTTGTATACGGACTCATGACAACAGGTGATCCTGAGAAGGCTGTTAATTATGGAGCAGCACACGGAGCACTTGCCATGACAACACCGGGTGACACAACAATGGCTTCACTTAAGGAAGTTGAGGGCATCATGAGCGGCGCGGGAGCAAGAGTTAAGAGATAGTATTTTAAATTTGCCAAGTGTTTTTTTATACCCCATAGATGTGATCATGAAAAAAGGCCGGTATAGCAGCTTAGAGGGCTATACCGAGCCGAATTCATGAGAGAAAGGAAGGTTTATCAGATGGAACTTAGAACAGCAGCATCCCCAAAGGATGTTAAATATTATACAACAGAAAGACTCAGAGAAGAGTTTCTCATCGAGAAGGTATTCTTTGAGGATGAGATAAGACTCGTATACAGTCACATAGACAGAATAATCACAGGTGCAGCAATGCCTGTGGAGAAGGAACTTAAGCTTGAAGCAGGAGATGAGCTTCGCGCAAAGTATTTCCTTGAGAGAAGAGAGATGGGTGTTATCAATATCGGTGGTGATGGGGTTATCACTGTTGATGGTAAGGATTACACAGTTGCTCACAGAAATGGAATGTACATTGGAATGGGTAAACAGGATATCGTATTTAAGGCTATCGATCCTGCAAATCCACCTAAATTTTATATAAACAGTGCTCCGGCACATGCCGAATATCCGACAGTGCTGATCAAAGTCAGCGGAGAGCCTGAAGAAGGCGTTGTCATCATTAAGGATGAGAACAAGAAGGAGCTTGGTTCTCTGGAGCAGTCAAATCACAGAACGATCTGCAAATACATTCTTCCGGGACAGGTTGAAAGCTGTCAGCTTGAGATGGGTATGACTCATCTTGAACCGGGAAGCGTATGGAATACAATGCCTTGTCATACACATGACAGAAGAATGGAAGTTTATCTGTATTTTGAGATTCCTGAGGATGCATTTGTTATGCATTTCATGGGAGAGCCTCAGCAGACAAGACATATAGTTATGAGAAATGAACAGGCAGTCATCTCGCCAAGCTGGTCTATCCATTCAGGCTGCGGATCACAGAATTATACCTTTATCTGGGGTATGGTTGGCGAGAATCAGGATTTTGATGACATGGATGATGTAAGGAATCAGGATCTTTTATAATCAATAGCGGTTTTTATACTTCCTAAAAATATAATATGCTAATTTCGTGGATTATATACCGGCACACATCATAGACGGACATAAACGGTATATAATTCCATGGAAAAGGCCACCAAAAGGATTTAAGGAAAGTTTTATTTGATAGAAAAGGAGAATTAGGTATGAGTGATTTTCTTCAGAAGTTTGCACTTACAGGTAAGGTAGCATGGATCACAGGAGCTTCATATGGACTTGGTTTTGCATATGCTAAGGCATTTGCAGAGGTTGGTGCGAAGATCGTGTTTAATGATATCAATCAGGAGCTTGTTGATCGTGGGATAGAGAATTATAAGGCAGAGGGCATCGAGGTTTACGGTGCTGTGTGTGATGTTACAAAAGAGGATCAGGTTCAGAAGTTTGTTGCTGATGTGACAGAGAAGGTAGGACCTATTGATATCCTCGTAAATAATGCAGGAATCATCAGAAGGATCCCTATGCATGAGATGTCAGTTAAGGATTGGGATCTTGTAATAAATATCGACCTCACAGGACCATTCATCTGCTCTAAGGCAGTTATCCCAAGCATGATGGAAAGAGGCGGCGGAAAGATCATCAACGCATGTTCAATGATGAGTGAGTTCGGACGTGAGACAGTTTCAGCATATGCTGCAGCTAAGGGTGGACTTAAGATGCTTACAAGAAATATCTGTTCAGAATACGGACAGTACAATATCCAGTGTAATGCTATAGGACCTGGTTATATTGCTACACCTCAGACAGCTCCTCTTCGTGAGAAGCAGGCTGATGGCTCTATGAATCCTTTCGACAGATTCATCCGTTCAAAGACACCTGCTCAGAGATGGGGACGTACAGAGGATCTTATGGGTCTTGCAGTATTCCTTGCATCTGAAGCATCTGACTTCATCAATGGCCAGGTTATCTATATTGACGGCGGTATTTCAGCTTATATCGGCCAGGATCCAAACAATCTGGATGAATCCAAGTTCGCCGCTGAAGAAGAGTCAGATACAGACGTTAAGACAGCTGATAAATAATTAATTTTGATATAGAAGGACCGGACAGCTTACAGGACGGTCTATAGGAGAATAAAATGAACAGCGAGAAAACAGTTAAGGCTTTAGAGAAATTTTCAGAGGTTGGTATAATCCCGGTTGTTGTTCTGAATGATGCAAAGAATGCAGAGCCACTGGGTAAGGCACTTATGGAAGGCGGACTTCCTGCAGCTGAGGTTACATTCAGAACAGATGCAGCAGAAGAGTCTATCAGGATCATGGCTGAGAAGTTCCCTGACATGCTTGTAGGTGCCGGTACGGTTCTTACGATAGAACAGGTTGACAGAGCTGTTGCAGCTGGTGCAAAATTCATTGTTTCGCCCGGCTTTGATGCAGATATAGTTAAGTATTGTCTGGAGAAGGATATTCCGGTATGTCCGGGTATCCAGACCCCAACAGAGCTTATTCAGGCTGTTAAGCTTGGACTTGACCACGTTAAGTTCTTCCCTGCAGAGAATGCAGGCGGACTCAGCATGATCAATGCGGTCGGAGCAGCTTTCCCTAAGGTAAAGTTCATGCCGACAGGCGGTATCAATGCTTCGAATGTAGTTGAATATCTTAAATCTTCAAAGATATTCTGCTGCGGTGGAAGCTGGATGGTTAAAGGAGCTCTGATAGATGCCGGTGATTTCGATAAGATCAGAGAGCTTACTGCAGAAGCAGCAGGAATCGTAAAAGCTAATCGATAGACTGACATATTTATTAATGCCCACAATTTTTGCCCGCAAGGGCGAACCTTCCTTATATTAGCCTGGATGGCCATAACATCCAGGCTGATTTATTAATAAGGACAATATAGATAGTTTAGGAGGAAAATATAATGGAATTTGGTTTTGGTTCAATGATCGAAAGGTTAAAGAAGGATCCGAAGAAGATCGTTCTTACGGAGGGCTCTGACCCAAGAATACTTGAGGCGGCTTCCAGACTTCTTGCCAGCAACTTTCTTCATCCGGTGCTTCTCGGCAAATATGATGAGGTAACAAAGGCGGCAGAGGAAGCAGGTTTTAACATCCGCGGTGCGGAGATCATTGATCCTGATAATTATGATAGATTTGATGAGATGGTTGATGCATTTGTTGAGATCAGAAAAGCAAAGGGCATGACAAAGGAGAAGGCTGAGAAGATACTTCGTCAGGCTAATTATTTTGGTACCATGCTCGTACAGATGAAGGTTGCAGACTGTCTCCTGGGTGGTGCTACTTATTCAACGGCTGATACAGTCAGACCGGCACTTCAGATCATCAAGACTAAACCGGGCAATTCAATCGTTTCTTCATGCTTTATCCTTGTTCGTCCGTCGGCAACCGGTGGAAATGAGGTTATCGCCATGGCAGATTGCGCTATAAATATAAGCCCTTCAGAAGATGAACTTGTTGAGATATGTGGTGAGACTATACGTTGTGCAAAGGTTTTCGGTATCGACCCTAAGGTAGCATTCCTTTCTTATTCAACCCATGGTTCAGGTGCAGGTGATACGGTCACAAAGATGAGAAATGCTACCATGAAAGCAATCGAGGAATACCCTGATGTTCCGATCGATGGTGAATTCCAGTTTGATTCAGCAGTTTCTCCTAGAGTTGCACGTCAGAAGTGTCCTGGTTCACCTGTTGCAGGATATGCAAATACATTTATTTTCCCTGATATAAATGCCGGAAATATCGGTTACAAGATAGCGCAGAGAATGGGTAATTTTGAGGCGTATGGTCCAATCCTCCTCGGACTCAATGCCCAGATAAATGATCTTTCAAGAGGCTGCAATGCGATCGAGGTTTACTCCATGGCAATTATCACTGCTTCCCTTGCATAATGGTTGTAAGATAAGGCTGAATATGGTAGGATTAATACATAGGTAGTTTTTGTTATGTATATTTTTTAAGAGGCAGTAATATGTATACAAAAGAACAACTTATTAAAAATCCATATTTTGCAAAAATTCTTGAAAATGAAGATTTGACAAGGATCATAGATTCTCTTACTGGCGTTATCTCAAGGCCTTACATTATAGGGATGATACGTTATCTGATCGACCATAAGATACCGTTTACGGCAGCCATGCTTGATCTTGATAATTTCAAATTCGTAAATGATACCTATGGTCATAAGGTCGGCGATGGAGTCCTTCAGGGCGTTTCAACTGATATGATCGGTTATCTCGATGATTACGGATTCGTTGGAAGATTCGGCGGAGATGAATTTATCATCGTCAATCTGAGGGATCTGGAATATGCAGATAAGAAGAGCTTCTACCTGAATATGTATGCGAATTTCAGGGTTCTGCGTAAAAATATCAAGCTGGAGCACTGCGATCCATTTATCACAGGTACAATTGGTAGTGCTACATATCCAACTGATGCAGATAATTATGATGAACTGTTTCTTCTGATGGACAAAACTCTTTATCGTGGCAAGACCAAGGGACGTAACTGTTATATCATCTATCTTGAGGAGAAGCATAAGGATATACAGATAGAGGAGCTTTCCAAGCATGGACTGTATCAGACCTTTTACAATATTTCCCGTAAGTTTGATAAGGGAAAGGATCTGATGGATAAGCTCTGGGAGATGTTTTCGGTGCTTCAGGAGGATCTCAGGATATCTGATCTTTTCTATATTTCCGCAGATGAATATATCCGTGATATCATGGGAAAACATGACAGGGTATTCGTTTCGGATGTTTCTCGTATCCTGAAGGATGATATGTATATAACAAATAACACAGAAGAGCTTAAGGATACATATGTAGAGCTGTATAGTTATCTGAAATCAAATGAATTAGAGACATTGCTTATTACCAGTATATCTTTGGAAGGGCAGAAGATGGGTTACCTGATGTGTGCGGAGCCGCATACCCTCAGAATCTGGCAGGAGGATGAGTGTGCAATACTTCTCTTCGTGGGCAAGCTCCTTGCAGGATATTTACTTAGAACAGGAAGCAGACTGTAGGCGGCAGATAAAAAAACAACTGAATGCAGTAAACAATTACAATATAGCGATTAAAAATAAAATAAAAAACACCGGAACCGTTTATGATGGTTCCGGTGTTTTCTGTTGTTTATCCGGTCCTAACTATATCAGGATTATAATCCGTGTTTCTTCCTGGATATATCAGGGTTACAGTCCATGCTCCTTCTTGTAGCGCGGGACGACGATAAGTGCGGTAACGACAGCCATAACTGCGACCGATACATTACTGATCATCATGACCATTCCGACGCTCTTTTCTCCAAAATCAGTGAAATTCTGCAGAAACCAGAAGACCGGTATCCTGAAGATAAATACTCTCGATACATTCAGTACCATGGTGAGCTTGGTCTTGCCCAGTCCGTATAAGAGAGCCATTACAGCTGCAAAGGCACCCAGCGGTACGCCGCCGATGGCTTCGTATTTGTAGACCTGGATGATCAGCCTTTGGAACTCAGGATCTCCGCCATCGAAGAGGTGGCTGAAGAAGTTGATATTTAATACAGTAAAGCCGCAGATAAATACACTCATGATGACATTTACAAGCACTGTACTGTAGAAGGCTTCAAGAACACGTTTATATTTGCCTGCTCCGAAATTCTGACTGACTATGGCTGAAGTGCCGTCCTGAAAACCATTCTGCGGATTCGTCGTTATGCCGCCCAGATTGTTGGAAACACCCATGGCGCCCACCATCAGGGAGCCGTATTCATCGCACATTGAATTGACTACGGTCTTGCCGGAAGCAAACAGTATTTTTTCCAGTATGATCGGAATAGAAACCTTGATCATTGGAAGATTGACGCTCTTATTCAGGGTTATGCATTTAGCTGAGAAGCCGAAGGCATTGTTTTTTGCGGTGCTGTTTTTTACTGCAAATATGAACAGAAGGAACTGTGAGATGAGAGATGCCATAGCTATCATTTCAAGTCCGCAGTTAAAACCATAAACAAATACAGCAGTAAGAGAAAGCTTGGTCACGATCACTATCAGGTTCAGATAAAGTATACGTTTTGAATATCCGCGGGCACGTTCAACGGCAATATATATGTTGTTCAGGAAGGTGAAGATCATAACGATAAGCTCAATCCTGAAATAAGTTACGCCTTCGACGATAAGCTCGTGAGGAGTTCCTGCAAGCCTAAGGAATACTCTCGCAAAAGGGAAGATGACAGCTATAAGTATCAGTCCGATGCCTAGGCACAGCATATAAATACTGCTGACACGCTTTTTGACCATTAGAAAATCGCCTTCACCATAAGCACGGCTTATCTGGATTCCTGCACCTGTTGCAAGACCTCCGCCGATAGATGAAAGCATGAAATTCAATTGGGCAAGATATGCCACGGCTGAAACTGAGGTTGGACTGATATGAGATGCCATCATGGTATCCAGAATGGCAAAAAGCTGATTAAGGCTCTGATACAGCGCCAAAGGAAGACCGATATAAAGGACGACCCTTAGTATCGGTGAATTTAAGATCTTATTTCTGTAGAAAATATCCTTTTTAGTAAGATCAGCGCGAACTTCTGAGGTATCGCGCTGATCTTCTGTAGATTTTATGGCTTTGATATCTTTATTATCCATATATTTAAATTCTGAAAACCGGAAAAAGAAGGTATCAGAATTTAGGTATCATACTTGTATACTGGAAGTATTCTTCCTTTCCTGTACCTTCCTTGACTACTGTTATGGTAGTATCCGGAAACTTACGTTTTTCATGTTCATTACATTTTTTAAGTTTGACTTTGTACAAGTTGTGCATCATCTCGTCAACAAACTGTTGAGCAGCATCCTTTGAGTTTTTAGCATCAATCAGCATTGCGGTGCTGGTTGACTTGCAATGAAATCGTGTATACCCCATATATCACTATCTCCTTTGTAACGCAGAATATAATGAAACAATTGACGTATTACACGTTTTTATTGAATTCTGATGCCTAACCTTAAAGAGCTTGTCTAGCTATAAATGCAGTACGTCAATTTTTGACATACATTATAACACAACTCCATCCTTGAAGATAGATATTTCCCTAAAATTATTTTTTTCTGTGCAGGTTTTCTCTCCGCTTGCTATTTTTAGTACAAAATCGAGGAGTCTGTCGCCGGCATCATCAAGTGATTCACCTTCAGCAACCGTTCCGGCGTTGAAATCTATCCAGCTGCGCTTTTTCTCGTAAAGTGCAGTGTTTGTAGAGATCTTAACAGTAGGAGCAGGTGCGCCGAATGGGGTTCCTCGTCCGGTTGTGAAAAGTATCAGATGTGCACCGGCGGCAGTAAGATCGGTGGCGCTGACAAGATCGTTACCCGGACCGGAGAGAAGGCTGAGGCCTTTCTTCTTGACCGGAGAAGCATAGCTCAGTATATCAACTATCTGAGCACAGCCGCCCTTTTGAACACATCCGCAGGATTTGTCCTCAAGAGTTGTGATGCCGCCTGCTTTATTTCCGGGACTTGGATTCTCGTAAACCACCTGTCCATGTGATACAAAATACTTTTTAAAATCATTTACCATCTCGACAGCATTTTTAAATACTGTTTCGTCTGCGCATCGGTTGAAGAGTATTGATTCTGCACCAAACATCTCCGGAACCTCCGTGAGGATGGTCGATCCGCCGAGAGCGATGAGCCTGTCGGAGAATCTTCCGACTGTCGGATTTGCTGTGATACCTGAAAGTCCGTCGGAACCACCGCATTTCATACCGACTATAAGTTCGCTGGCCGGAAGCTCTTCTCTGGTAAACTGTCCTGCGTAGGCTGCAAGCTCTTCGAGGATTCTGCTTCCTTCTTCCAGTTCATCCTTTACATCCTGGCAGATAAGGAACTTTACTCTGTTATCATCCCAGCTTCCAAGTTGTTCCTTAAACTGACTCATGGTAAGGTTTTCGCAGCCAAGGCCAAGTACCAGGACTGCACCGGCATTTGGATGTCTTACCAGTGATGTAAGGAGTTTTTTTGTCTGTTCGTGGTCGCCGCCAAGCTGGCTGCAGCCAAAAGGATGTGTAAAGGTATAAAGTCCATCGATGGTTCCTGAAACAAGATGCTGGTTTTCTCTTACAAGCTGGGTTGCTATAGAGTTAACACAGCCAACAGTTGGGATTATCCAGATCTCATTTCTGATACCGACACTTCCATCAGTACGCTTAAAGCCCATAAAGCTCTTGTCACTTACCTTCGGAAGAGGAAATACCTTGTGATCGTAAGTGTATTCGTCGTTTTCTGAAAGATTTGTCCGGGCGTTGTGAGTATGTACCCACTGGCCCTGTGAAATATCAGAAGTGGCTTTGGCAATAGTATTTCCGTATTTGATCACTTCGGTTCCGGAAGTGATATCACGGAGGGCAATCTTGTGACCTCTTGCCACATCCTCGACAGCCCTGAAGCTAAGGCCGCTAATATTTAATTCTTCATCCTTTGCAATGTCTGTAAGAGCTACAGCAACATTGTCGACAGGATCTATCTGAATTATCTTCATTAAGAAATATCCTTTCTTATAAGCGGATTTCTATTTGATGATCTCGCGGAGCGCTTCGTACATGCCCTTATCGCGTATCAATGCAAGATTCTTTACAACTTCAGCCTCAAAACCGGCTAAAGCTGAGAGCTTGCCGTCCCACATCTTTTCGTTGTTGATAACTGCTTTTGCGATAGCGGCATCATCGTCATCCTTATGTGCTAAGAAGAAATCGAGAACCCATTCATCATCCTGGATCTTGTAGGTATCGTCGCCTCTCTTTGCTATAAGGCATCCTTCGCCCTTTTCGTAACCTCTGTGATAGAAATCAATATATGCTGCGAATGAGAAGGTAAGACATTTTGCGAGTTTTCCGCCCTGACGCTTTGAATACTCAAGAAGCGATGGCATACATCTTGCCTTCCATTTTGAAGTTGAGTTAAGTGATATTGAAAGCAGCTGATGATCGATGAAAGGATTTGAGAATCTTTCGGTAACATCAGATGCAAACTTCATCAGGTTGTCTTTCGGCAGGTCTAAGGTCGGGATGACCTCATCATAAATAGTCTTGTTCATGAAATCATGGATCACAGTATCCTTCATGCAGTCACGAACTATATCCTGCCCTGAGAGATAAGCTGCCATGATAAATGATGTATGTGCGCCGTTTAAGATACGAACCTTGCGCTGCTTGTATGGTGTAACATCATCAACGACTATGATAGGAAGACCGGCCTTCTCGAAAGGAAGCTCCTTCTTTATTTCCTGAGGACCCTCGATAACCCAGAAGCCGAAAACTTCAGCTGTATCGATGAGATTATCATCATAGCCAAGCTCCTTGCAGATCTCTTCAACTTCATTTCTAGGGTATCCCGGAACGATACGGTCTACAAGTGTAGAACAGAAGATGTTCTCGTTATCTACCCACATGCGGAAGTCGCTTTCAAGATTCCACTGATCGATATACTGATGCACGCATTTACGAAGTTCATCACCGTTGTGATCGATAAGCTCGCATGAGAGGATAATGAATCCAGGAAGCTTATTCTGATATCTCTTATATAAAAATGCTGTCAGCTTTGCAGGAAAGCTTGAAGGAGGTGCATCGTCCTTCTGACAGGTTGAATCGTAGCAGATTCCTGCTTCGGTTGTATTTGAAACAATAAAACGAAGTGATTCGTTTGAAGCGCATTCCATAAGCTTTTCGTAATCATCATAAGGATTGATACATCTTGAAATTGCTGATATCACACGCTTGTTGTTAACCTTCTGCCCGTTCTCTGAACCGCGGAGGAAGAGAGTATACAGTCCCTCCTGCTCATTGATAAGCTGTGCCAGACCGGCGCTGATCGGCTGTGCAACAGCAACCTTGCCGTTAAAATCGGCGGTTTCATTCATTACATCAAAGAAATAGTCTACAAATGCTCTGAGGAAATTACCTTCTCCAAACTGAAGGACCTTCTCAGGCGCATCCTTTAAAATATACCCGTTGTATCCAACTTCATCTAAAGTTTTATAATTAAGTCTGCTCATAAAAACCTCTCTATCCTAGTTTTAAAATAGAGGTGATCAGTCAATGCAGAAATATCTTGCTGCGTTATTAAAGCTGATGCCCTCAACAATCTTCTTAAGTGATGCCTCATTTGCAGGATATTCACCATCTTCAACCCACTGACCTATAAGATTGCACATGATACGGCGGAAATAGTCGTGTCTTGTGTATGAAAGGAAGGAACGAGAGTCTGTAAGCATTCCGATGAAGTTTCCGAGAAGTCCCAGGTTTCCGAGTGAACGCATCTGCTCCTCCATACCATCTCTGGTATCAAGGAACCACCATGCTGCACCCATCTGGATCTTGGATGGAACTTCGGCTGACTGGAATGCTCCCATACAGGTTCCTATAAGGTTGAAGTCGTTATGGTCAAGAGAGAAGAGGATAGTTTTTGGAAGCTCCTCTGTTTTGTCAAGCTCTGAGAGGAACATTGCAAGTGAGTCACCGCAGTTGCTCTTGGCTATCATATCGAAACCTGTATCAGGCCCCTCGAGCTTAAACATTCTCTCATTAACATTTCTCGTACATGAATAATGTATCTCCATAACGATGTTTTCCTTATGGTACTTACGAGCAAGGTGAAGCATAATGGCAGTCTGGTATTTTTCAACCTCTTCGTCTGAGAGGGCATCACCGCGAAGTGATCTTGCGAAGATATCATTTGCTTCCTCAATGCTGCAAGGCTTATAAGGAACATAGTCAATTCCGTGGTCAGAGGCACGACAGCCATGCTTCTTGAAGAAATCGATCCTTTCATCAAGAGCTGCCATAACTTCTTCTGCTGAATTGAGGCTGTCCTTGCCCACAGATTGTGCAAGCTTCTGAATATATTCCCGGAAACCTGCTTTACTGATATTTATTGCTTTATCAGGTCTGAAGGAAGGACAAACCATAAAGTCTATGTCCGGATCTGCTGCAATCTTTTCGTGCCACTCAAGAGTGTCGATAGGATCATCGGTCGTTCCGATGTATTTCACATTGGACTGCTTAATGATACCACGTACTGATAGAGAGGGATTTGTGCGAAGCATATCATTAACCTTATCCCAGATCTCACGGGCGTTATCCTTTGTAAGAGGCTCGGTTATACCGAAATACTTCTTAAGCTCAAGATTACACCAGTGATACATTGGATTACCGATAGCCATTTCAAGGGCCTCAGCAAATCTGACAAATTTATCGAAAGGATCGGCACTACCTGTGACCTCATCCTCCGGTACCGCATTTGAACGCATAACGCGCCATTTGTAATGATCGCCAAAATATGAACCGTCGTCATTACGGCCGCCAAGCCATACTTCGGCTATGTTGTTGTATCGTCTGTCTTCGTAGATCTCCTTAGGAGAAATATGACAGTGATAATCTATAAGAGGCATTGCCTCGGAATATGTATGGAATAAATGCTTTGCAGTTTCGTTCTTTAACATAAAATCGTCGTTCATAAAGGTATTCATAATTGCTTTCCTCCCCAAGCTGTTGTAAAATAATAATGCTCACAATGTAAGCGCTTACATTCTTTTTACCACGACTAAGGAATATTGTCAAGAATATACTTTGCAAAATGATCTATTTCCTAATACAATCATGATAAGACAGATGGCGGAGAAGTATTTTCTTCTTAATAATGGTTATCGGCGCAGAAAGTGACAGAAAATCACGGGATAAGGAGCAGCAGGATAAAATGAGAAAAATAGAACATATTATAGAAAAGAAACAATGTATACTCAGTGAAAGCGATGTAACGATCGAGGGATCGATTTTTTCTGCTGCCACAGGAGCATACTGGCCTCATGAAGATGGTAAGCCCTTTCATACTTTCAGAACGGCGACAGTCCTCTGTGACGGAGATAATGCTACTTTTAAAAAATGCATATTTGAAAATACGGCCGGACCGGGTGAAGAAAACGGTCAGGCTATCGCTCTCTATCTTGATGGAGATGATATCGTAGTGGAAGATTCTATTATTATAGGTAATCAGGACACACTTTTTCTGGCACCGCTTCCTCCTAAGGAATACGAGAAGGATGGTTTCCTGGGGCCGAAGCAGTTTACACCGAGGACCACTAGAAGCTTTATATTCAGAAGGTGTTCCATATATGGAAGCGTTGATTTTATTTTTGGCGGTGCAAATGCACTTTTTGAAGACTGCGACTTTATAAGTGTAGCTCCGGGTTGGGTTTTTGCACCGTGTACACCGGAGGGAGAACAGGAGGGCTTTGTTGCAAAGAACTGCCGCTTCCTGCATACTGAGGCTGTCCCTGAAGCAAGCTGTTATATCGCAAGACCTTGGAGAGAATATGCCAGGGTGAAACTGATAAACTGTTATCTGGATAAACATATCGCTCCTGCCGGCTGGCATGACTGGGGTAAGGAGGATGCCCATGAGACCGTACACTTCAGCGAACAGGGCTCATATGGTCCGGGCGCAGATAATGCCTCCAGACCTGAATGGGTGGAGGCATCTGAATGATCTTATTCTTTATTTCCTTCAGATAAAACATATTTATCCAGCATTGTCCTGCGGTATTCTCTCGGGGACATGTTGTGCATTTTCTTGAAGGCGTCTTTAAAGTAATTACTGTCACCGAAGCCGGAGTTAATGGCAATCTCGGTTATGGAGTGGTCTGTGGACATCAGCTCCGTTACTGCATGAGTAAGTCTTACATATGTTAAATACTCCTTCATTCCGGTTCCGGTAGTCTGACGGAATTTCTTGCTGAAGTAGCTCGGACTGAAACCGGCAAGCTTCGAAAGCAGATCCAGCGTGATAGGCTGGTTGTAATTCTCATCTATATATTTTACCGATTCAAGTATCTTATCAGAATTATCATCATCATCTGAACCGGTCCTGAAGATACAGTAACGATTGCAGTAGAGCAGCAGCTGATGAAGCATAAGTCGCTGCAGAACTGCAGTTGATGCATCATCTACATTTTCCTCAGCCACCATAAAGTCGATCAGTGTGTGAATATTGTCACGGTAGATCCTCGGAACATGCATGATCATTGTATGGAGGAATCTGTCCGTGATATTTGCCATGAACGGACCTCCGTTATTATAGAGATCGGATTCCTTAAAATATATATTAATTCTGGTGCTCTGGGACAGATAATGGACGTAGTGAATGGATTTTGGCGGGATAAGAATAAAATCACCGCCCTGCATCGTATATAGAGAATTGTCTACATAGAAACGCACCTTTCCGTGACGTACATAATAAAGCTCATAATAATTGTGATAATGATTATCTGTTATTTTGTAATTAGCGCTTCGGTTTGCTGTATTTACATATATTCTATCAATATTTTTATCTGAAACTCGCATAAGATCCTCCTCTATAATTCCACAAAACCATACCTTAAAATTCCCCTGAAATTCATCTCTATTATTGATGATGATGAGAAAGATACCCGCAATGCGGTGTATTTTTACATTATTTTGTACATTATAACACATAAATGACAAAAAATCAGTATTTTAATTATCAATATAGCTAAAATAGTGTAGTAATATGAGTAAAAATTGTGTATTTTTTATGTACATAGTTATGAAAACGCTTACATTTGATGTCTGCAACTTGGAGAGGGAGGGCTGATATTCAGAGTAAGCAGTAATAATGAAAATCAGTTTAGGAGGATTACTAAATGAAGAAAAAGAAATTCTTACGTGCTTTCGTTTCTACACTTCTTGTTGGAAGTATGGCTTTGACAGGATGCGGAAAAAAGGATGATGACAAGAAGGAAGACAAGACAACAGCTGCACCTACAACAGAGGCTACTCAGAGCGGCAACAATGACACAACAGAGGCTACTTCAGAAAGTGGCGGTGCCGGATATGATGAGTGTACTATCACATTTGACTGGTGGGGCGGTGATTCAAGACATGAGGCTACACAGGCAGCTGTTGATGCATTCATGAAGAAGTATCCTGGTATCAAGGTTGAGGTAAACTTTGGTGCATGGTCTGACTGGGAGACAGCTAAGGCTGCAGAGTATATCTCAGGAAACAACCCTGATGTTCAGCAGACAAACTTTGACTGGATCGGAAAGTACGATGCAGACGGAACAACATATCTTGACCTGAATACTGTTTCAGATGTTCTTGATCTTTCACAGTATTCTGACGAAGTTCTTGCTAAGACAGTAGATTCGAAGGGCGGTATCGCTGGTATCCCTGTTTCACTTACAGGACGTACATTCTACTGGAACAAGGCAACATTTGAGAAGGCTGGTCTTGCTACTCCTACAACACTTGATGAGCTTGTATCAGCAGGTGCTGTATTCAAGGATAAGCTTGGTGAGGATTATTATCCACTTGTAATCGGTGAGTATGACAGAATGATCCTTATGACATATTATCTTCAGGCTAAGACAGGCGAGCCTATCATCAATGAGGACGGCAAACTTACAGTTACTCAGGATCAGATTAAGGAAGGTCTTGAGTGGATCAAGTCTCTTGAAGATGCACATGTAATCCCTACAATGGCTTACATCCTTGGTGAGGGTGCAGATTCAATGGATAAGTCACAGAGATTCATCAATGGTCAGTATGCAGGTATCTTCGAGTGGGATTCATCTCCAAAGAAATACATCTCAGCACTTGGCGATAACGGTTCTGATCTCGTAGTTGGTAACGTATTCCCAGAACTTAAGTCTTACACAAAGGTTTCACTTATGTTCTCTATCAGCGCTAATTCTAAGCACCCACGTGAGGCTGCTATGCTCCTTAACTTTATGCTCAATGATCCTGAAGGTATCGCAATCATGAAGACAGAGCGTGGTATCCCAGAGTCAAAGATAGCTTACGATACACTTAGCGCTGCAGGTGCACTTGATGCTGTATCAGCAGAAGCACATGAACAGGTTATGAATTCAGCACCACTGTACTGGAACCCACTTTTTGATGATTCATCACTTAAGGGTGGTTCATCAGCATATACAACAGTATTCCAGCAGTATTCATATGGTATGGATGCAGGTGGATCAAAGTATAAGGTTGATGACGCAGCTAAGGAGCTTTACAATGCTATGACAGCTGTTGCTCCAGCAAAGTAATAAGTGAGCAATAACTAAACCTTATTAATAAATAGCCTGTTGTATAAGACAGCAATATCTTATATGACAGGCTATAAAAAAATAGGAGCAGGAGAAAAAGATGAGTAAATTTAAAAAATTCAGAAAACGGAATGTGGGGTTCCTCTTTATCATTCCGTGGTTAATAGGTTTTCTCGTATTTAAATTATATCCGTTCTTATCTTCACTTTATTACAGCTTCACAGACTATAATCTCTTTAAGGGTAAATCTGATGGATTTACATTGCAGAATTACAAGGACGTATTTAATGTCCCAATAGAGAAGAGAGCTCTGATAACAACATTTAAATATGCATTCATGACAGTTCCTCTTAAATTAGTATTTGCGCTTTTTATAGCATACATACTTAATTTCAAGTTAAAGGGTGTTAACTTCTATAGAACAGCATATTATATCCCATCTATTCTTGGTGGTTCGGTTGCTATTTCAGTTCTGTGGAAAGCTCTTTTCAGTGATAACGGACTTATCAGAAATGGTTTTGCGGCAATCGGAGTTGATGCGCCGCACTTTATGTCAGATCCAAAGTGGGCACTCTTTATGATTTCCCTGCTGCGTGTATGGCAGTTTGGATCGGCCATGGTCGTGTTCCTGGCGGCACTAAAAGGTGTTCCGACCGAACTGTACGAAGCGGCGGCTATTGACGGCGCCGGCAAGGCAAAGCAGTTCTTCAAGATCACACTTCCGCTTATTACACCTGTTATTTTCTACAATCTCGTTACACAGCTTGTACAGGCGTTCCAGGAATTCAACGGACCTTATATCATTACAAGAGGTGGCCCGCTTGGTTCAACCACACTTATGTCACTTCTTATTTACAACAATGCGTTTACTTCATATAACATGGGTAAAGCAAGTGCTCAGGCATGGGTGCTCTTCGTTATCCTTATGGTATTTACGGTTATCGCATTCGCAACCCAGAGATATTGGGTATACTATTCAGATGATGAGGAAGGAGGTAAATAAATATGCCAATTGTTAGCATTGATAATGAAAACAATGAACAGAACAGTGCCGACAAGCCATATAATGCCTCCGATATGAGACGTGTGCCTGTTGGAGCAGCATCCGCTGCGCCGGAGAAGGTTGTTATCAGGAGACCTCAGTCTGAACAGCTGAGAGCATCCTATAAGAGGATTGCAAGAAGAAGAAGGATCAATACCGTTATACGTTATATCATACTTACGATTGTAGGTCTGATAATGGTATATCCGCTTATCTGGATGGTAGGTGCAACCTTCAAGGATAATAGTGAGATATTCAAAACTATGAATCCTATCCCTATTAAGACAACGTTAAACGGTTACAAGAATGCTGTAAAGAGTTACGGTGGAAATATCAACATCTGGAAGGCAATGCTTAACACATATTCTTATGTTATTCCTGAGGTTATCCTTACAATAATCTCATCAGTACTTACAGCATATGGTTTTGCAAGATTTAAGTTTGTTGGTCATAAGGTGCTTTTCGCGCTTATGATGGCAATGCTCTTCCTTCCACAGGTTGTACTTAATATTCCTCAGTACCTCCTCTTCAATAAGTTCGGATGGGTTGGATCAAACCTCTACCTTCCACTTATTGTACCGACGGCATTTGCTACTGAGACGTATTTTATATTCATGCTCATCCAGTTCCTGAGGGGTGTTCCTAAGGAAATGGAAGAAGCGGCGAAGATTGACGGCTGTAACTCAGTGAAGACTCTTGTCAAGATCATTATTCCTATGATCCTGCCGGCAATCGTATCATGTGCACTGTTTAAGTTTATGTGGTCTTCAAATGACTTCCTTGGACCACTCCTTTATGTAAATAATCCGGCAAAATATCCGGCAACTATCTTCGTTAAGCTGTCAATGGATAGTGATGCAGGTTTTGATTGGAACCGAGTTCTTGCAACTTCACTTATTTCGATCATACCGAACATCCTTATATTCTTTGCAGCACAGAATCAGTTCGTCGAAGGTGTTTCTGCGGGTGGTGTAAAGGGTTAAGATTGGACCTGTTGGTTTAAACTATTATTAAATGAGGTGGCAGTATGTTGAGAGGAATATTTAGTCCGGATAATCCGGTTTGGAGATTTTTTATCCTTGTGGGAAGAATCTGGTGGCTTAATATTTTGTGGCTGATATGTTCACTCCCTATATTTACTATAGGGGCCTCAACTACTGCCCTCATTTATAGTTGTATGAAGCTGAGGAAAGATGAAGGGTATCCTACAGAGAACTTCTTCAAATCCTTTAAGCAGAATTTCAAGCAGGGTACACTGCTTGGACTTATTTATATCTTTGCAGGGGCATTGATAGGTTTGGGACTTATATTCTGGAATCATGCGACAATCCCCGGCGCAAAACTTGCATGGGCAGTTGTACTTTTGATAGGTATTCTTTACTTTATATCGATACTATATGTATTTGCGATACAGTCAAGATTTATAAATCCGATCAAGGATACGATCCGTTACTCTATCCTTATGGCATTCACCAACTTTAAGGAGACTGTATTTATAGCGCTTATAGTTATAGGCCTTATATTCGCAAATCTGTTTTCTATGATCGTTGTAACCTTTGTAACGGTTAATATTGGCCTGGCAATCGTAATGTATCTGATCGCGATGCATTATGAAGAGGTATTTAAAAAGTATATGCCTGAACCGGAAGCCCAGGAATCCTATCTCGATGTTTTGGAGAGAGAAGTGGAATCCGGTAAGAAGAAAAAAAGATACAGATAGATATCTATTTAGAAAATCATCACAGACAGTTAAACAGTTTTATAATCGGAGAAAAAAATGCAGTTAGGACTAAGACTCCATGATGCCAGAAAATTACCGCTTAGAGAGAGTTTACGTGACGTTAAGGCACAGGGCTTCAGTTGTGTACATCTGGCATTATCTAAGATTGAAGGTCAGACATCTGACATAGATGCACTGACACCGGGATACGCAATGTATCTCAGACATGAATTTGAAAATGCAGGACTGGATATTGCAGTCCTTGGAAATTATCTGAATCTTGCACATCCTGACAAGGATAAGCTGAAAGAGATCCAGAGAAAATATATGGCTCATCTGAGATTTGCTTCACTTCTCGGATGCAGCGTGGTAGGTACTGAGACCGGCGCGCCAAATCCAACCTACAGCTATGACAAGGAAAGCTGCCATAGCAGAGAAGCGCTGGAGATTTTTATTGAAAATGTTAAACCGGTTGTTGAATACGCTGAGAAATGCGGCGTTATTCTGGCTATCGAGCCGGTTTACAGGCATATTGTTTATAATCCAGAAAGGGCGCGGGAGGTCCTTGACCGTATAGCATCGCCTAATCTACAGATTATTTTTGATCCGGTCAATCTGCTTCATCCGGATAATCTTGACAGAAGGGATGAGGTTATCAGCGAGGCGATAGAGCTGCTGGGGCCGGATATTTCAATTATACACCTTAAGGATTATGTGTTTGAGGGTGGTGAGATGAACTGTCTCGGCTGCGGACTTGGTGAGATGGATTATGACAGTATCGTAAAGTTTGCTGTGACAAAGAAACCGTATATCCAGGCTACACTTGAGAATACCAAGCCGGAGAATGCGGTAAGCTGCAGGGAGTATATAGCAGGACTTGAGAAAAAATATATGTAAGGCAGGGCTGACATGAGTAAAAATATTGATGAGAGGATAATGACATATTTTGATTTTCTGCTGGAAAACTCAACGGCTGAGGCTCCTATGTGGAATATCGAGAAGATCCTTGAGGGTACTCCGAACAAGTGGAATTATATAGATGGCTGTATGATCATAGCAGTACTGGCTCTGTATGAGATCACCGGAGATGAAAAGTATTTTAAGTTTGCAAAGGATTTCGTAGACTATTTCGTAGAAGAAGACGGAAATATCAAGACCTATAGGGTTGAAGAATATAATCTGGACAATGTGAATCCGGCAAGAAATCTCTTTTATTTCTATGACAAGACCGGAGACGAAAAATACAAGAAGGCAATTGAGCTTGTAAGAAGTCAGCTTGAAAATATGCCGCGTACCAACGAGGGCAATTTCTGGCATAAGAAGATATATCCGTATCAGGTATGGCTTGACGGACTCTTCATGGCGCAGCCGTTCTACATGATGTACGAAACGAAATTCAATCGTATGGAGAAGTGCCTTGACAGTATTCATCAGTTTGAAAATGTCGTAAGGCTCATGAAGGACCCTAAGACAGGACTCTACTATCATGGCTACGATGAGAGCAGAAATATGTACTGGGCTGACAAGGATACAGGCTGCAGTAAGAATTTCTGGCTTCGTGCTATCGGATGGTTCGCTGTTGCACTTGTTGATACAGCTGAAAGCACAGATGAGAGACTGTATTATGAATTCCAATATCTCCAGAATATTCTGAAAGACTTGATCGATGCTCTGGAAAAATACCAGGATGAGAGTGGAATGTTCTGGCAGGTTGTTGACAAGCCGGGTGTTCCGGGTAATTATCTTGAAACCTCGGGCACAGCACTTGTAGCATATGCCATCCTTAAAGGTGTCAGACTTGGATATCTTCCGAAGAAATATGAGAAGATCGGACTGGACGCTTTTTATGGTATAGTTGATAAATATCTTGTTATAGATGATGACGGAAAGCTTGGACTTGATGGTATCTGTCTTGTTGCAGGACTTGGAGGTCCGGCTAAGAGAGACGGATCAATGGAATACTATTTCAGTGAGCCGGTTGTGAAGAATGAGGCCAAAGGCGTAGCGCCGTTCCTGCTCGCATATACAGAGATCTTAAGGAGAAGAGACTGAACATGAAAATACGGGTTGCAGGTCTGTTTAACAGGAGCATAACCATTGAACTGGATAATAATAAGCCTTACAGCATGGATAAGCCTTGCACTTACTACCTGAACGGTAATAAGGTCAAGGAGTCTGATCGTAATGTAAATACTATAGATGGGCTGACACCGGATATGGATTACATGCTTAAGGTCTGTGGTGAGGATTTCTGTGAGGAAATATCCTTCCACACAAAGAGGGAGCTATGTTGTATAGATGTTCGCAGCATCGGTGCAAAGGGCGACGGTGTCAGTAATGATACAGCATTTCTTCAGGCGGCTATCAGTGCCTGCCCTGAAGGAGGAACTGTTCATATAACAGAGGGAACATATCTTTCGGCACCGCTCTTTTTGAAGAGTAATATCACGATCTGGCTCGATGAGGATGCGGTACTCCTTGGTGATCCGGATAGAAATCATTATCCGGTGCTTCCGGGTATGGTCAAAGAAGAATACGGCTTCTCGAAGGAAATCAGTCTTGCTTCGTGGGAGGGAAATCCTATCAGCACCTTTGCGTCCCTTATCACGGGTATCGGCGTATCGAATGTTGATTTCATAGGAAGAGGCATCATTGATGGAAATGCAGCTGCTTCAGACTGGTGGGATAACGTATCGAAGAAAAGAGGCGCGTGGAGACCTAAGACTGTATTTTTGAATAGCTGCAGTAATATAAGATTTCAGGGTGTTACGATAAAGAATTCTCCTTCATGGACAGTTCATCCTTATTATTCGGATAAGGTTTCGTTCTATGATATGGATATTACAAATCCTGATAATTCGCCAAATACAGACGGTTTTGATCCGGAAAGCTGCACAGATGTGGAGATAATCGGTGTCAGAATATCTGTCGGTGACGACTGCATCGCCATTAAGAGCGGCAAGATGTATATGGGCATAAATCATAATAAGCCGGCGGATAATATTGTGATAAGAAACTGCAGACTGGAGCACGGACATGGTTCGGTGACGGTGGGCAGTGAGGTGGCGAGCGGCGTTTCCCGCATAAATATCAGTAGATGTCTTTTCGTTGAAACTGACAGAGGGCTCAGGATCAAAACAAGACGCGGCAGAGGCGAGAGGAGTGTGATAGATGACGTTAACCTCAGCGACATCCGTATGGAGAATGTAAGGATGCCTTTCACCGTGAATATGTTTTATTTCTGCGATCCTGATGGACATACGAGCTACGTTCAGGATCAGGAGCCAAGACCTGTTGACGAGAGAACTCCAAGGATAGGCAGGATATCGGCAAAAAATATCACCTGCACGGGAGTAAATGCATCGCTTGTATGCGCTTATGGACTTCCGGAGAGGCCGATCGAAGAGCTGATATTTGAAAATATAGATGCAGAGTTCTTGCCGGAGGCAGAGAGAAAGGCTGAATGCCCTATCATGATGGACGGTTTCGAGAAGATGAGCGGCAGATCCGTTTATCTCAGAAATGCCCGAAAGATAACGATAAACAATGTAAATATAAAGGGTGCGGCTAACAGTGCACCTGAGCTTATAGACGTTGCAGAAGAGAATATAAAGGGACTTTCATATGCAGAAGTTTGATCTTATAACACTCGGAGAGATAATGCTCCGTTTATCGCCGCCGGGCTATGAGAGAATGTCGCGCGGTGAGATATTTGATAAGAGAGCCGGAGGCTCTGAATTAAATGTGGCTGCAGGAGCTGCTCTCCTGGGGCTTAGAACAGGTGTGATCTCAAAGCTTCCTCAGAACGATCTCGGAACCTTTATTAAAAACCGTATCAGATTTGAGGGTGTTTCTGATGACTACCTGATATATGACGATACGGAAGATGCAAGACTTGGAATATATTACTATGAATATGGTGCAGCGCCGAGAAAACCGTCGATCATTTACGACAGAAAGAACTCTTCCTTTACGAAGATAGACCTTTCGGAGATTCCTGAGGAGATATATTCTTCAACCAGAATGTTCCACACCAGCGGAATAACGCTGGCTCTCTGTGAGAAGTCAAGAGAGGTTGCTCTCAGCCTTATCAGAAGGTTCAAGGAGGCCGGCGCGCTTATTTCCTTTGATGTGAACTACAGAGCTAATCTCTGGACTGAAGAAGAGGCGAGAGAGACCATCGAGAAGATACTTCCTTACATTGATGTCCTCTTTGTTTCTGAAGAAACAAGCCGCAGGATGATGCAGCGGGAGGGCGAACTTGAGGATATTATGAAGGGTTATGTTTCGGACTACAATGTCAAACTGGTATGCACCACCAGAAGAACAGTTAAAAGTCCGAAGAAGCATGACTTCACATCAATAATCTACAGCGCTGATACTGACAAGTTCTACACCGAAAAACCATATACCGATATCGACGTTATCGACAGGATCGGTTCGGGTGATGCTTACGTTTCAGGCGTGCTGTACGGATATCTGAAGTATGATGATCCTTTTGCGGCACTTCAGTATGGTAATGCCACATCGAGCGTTAAGAATACGATTCCGGGAGATCTTCCGGCAAGTGACCGCAAAGAGATAGATGGCATAATCAGTAATCATAATGCGGTCGGAGCTGTCAGCGAGCTTAACAGGTAATCATGTAAGTAGATTTTCCGGCAACTGTGGAATATGAGTGATAACGAGCCAAGCACAAGATAAATAAACAGCGGTCACCGATGGTGACCAATCGGAAAGAAGGGGCTCCCTCAAGCTTGCTTGAAGGGGAGCCCCTTCTTTTTGATTGATGGCTGCGCAGCAGCGCTGTTTATTTATCGGAGTATTTGGCGACAACATACAACCGAGCAGAACTGTGAACGA
>OCTW011371714.1_pt1 | contig 33809 bp, 56 predicted proteins | sample 1539671 | NCBI WGS metagenome assembly OCTW01 (sample SAMN02144230, study PRJEB22623) | gut metagenome | biome: sheep rumen | host: Ovis aries | place: New Zealand
CTCTCAGGCTGGCGACCTTCGGAAGTAGATTTGCATTACACTTTGTCCTCCTTACGGAGCAAGTTGACATTGGATGGATGCCAACGCACAGCTCATTCAGTTCTGCCCGAACTTACTACAAGGTGTGCTTGTGTAACACAGCTTTCATACGACCCTCCTTACGAAGAGGCAACTCCATCACTTTATCTGGAGCTGCTTTATCCCATCACTGGTTTATTCTAAAGACAAGAAGCCTGCCTTCCATCTGCATACACAAACTCTAATAGCTTGTGCTTAGAGGCTTTGGACTCTCACTCATGCGATAATGAGTGGCTGCATTAAAGGGAGGGTTATACGATACCCACAAACGCATTCTCTTCTCACGTTCTTGAAGATTATGCATAGGATTTCACGACTCTTGGCGGTACCTATGTCATTACGTCAAATCATCAGTGTTGCAGCACTGATTAGATACGGAACACACCTGCTGCAACAGATGTGACACTCGGTTAGTTTTATTTCGGAAGGAGCAATTTTATCTTCCGTGTTCTCATGGGATTCACTAACAACCTCAATTCTTATTGATATACTATCGAACCCATAGTATATCTCAGCAGATGCATCTTTCCCCTGCAAGTCAACTATCCTGTTTATTTCTCCTCAGTAGTATTGGATATCTCAATCAGTGGCCAACTGATTTCGAATGTAAGGACTAGGTGATCACCTTACTGTACGCATTTGACCCCATATTTACGCGCTTAAGAAGAACGACTTAATTTTACCGATATAGTGTTCCCATACATTCTCGAACCTACCTTTAACGCAAGTAGGCTACGCCAAGCTTTTTATTTTACTTCCCCTCTTGGAAATAGGAAAATAATCTCCTCACCATGTATTGGAGATTAACTATTAACATTGTAGGACTTACGAAGAAGTAGCTAATTAGTAAATTGCACGCAGTTCACTCCTAGTGACTAACCAAGTTTAGTTTATACTCCAGTGAACAAAGAGTTTGGTTGGACTAGCTGCTCACCAACCTGTACACCCTGCCCGCAACTGGTGCTTTAGAAAAGTTACTATGGTGTATGTCAACCTCTTCTCTCATCGACAACATACACTCCCTAAGCCATTCCATTTGAATGCTTATATGCTATCAGCATGAATCTACGAATGAACTCCGTGAAGTTCTAGCGATTTCGCTGACCAATAGTTCGAATATTCTTCTTAGGATTCACGGATTTCGACACGTACCCAATACGCATATTTTGATAATCCGTTTGCGAATGTACCAAAAGGAACCCCTTCATTGAATCCTTGAGCTATCAAACTCAGACCCTCAAAAACAGGAAGAACATAGTTTACCAATCTCTTTAAAACTGGCAATAATTCTTCTACAGTTCCTTCTTTCCATATGAATTCAGAGGTTTCTTCAGGATCTGCCCCTTCGTAATGTGTAACTTTTACTATTTTCATATTATTTTCTTATATTGATTTATACACTTGTTCCACTCTGCTTCTGCCAATCCGAAAGATTGACAGCAAGGACTTGTGACCTTTCAACATATTTCAGTTGAGTAGCATTAGAACAGGATTAAAATATTTCTTACAAGTAATTCAATCTTTATTTTTTAAAAAATCTAAGAATACTAAAAATTGATTATTTAATATCCCTGGATTTATTTAAAATTTAAAGTACTCACAACTCCGCTTTTTGAGTTGGATTGAATTTTGAGAATTGAATGGACAAAATGGGGATGGGGGAGTGCCCCACAATCTCCCATTTCATCCAAACTTTTTCTCAAATGACATCAATAAATGACATCTCTGTCGTTTTCCTCAGCAGCTTCTGCACAAATCTGTGCAAAAGACTTTTGAGAAGTACTGCAGAAGATACCTTGTCGGTTAACATAACCAACAGGTCTGGTGCTATGAACACCGATGACGGGCTTTTTCATATGTCTTTTGTTTTTTGGTTTATACTCAGACCAACCTATACATCACGTACAAGTTGGTTTCGCCCAAGTCTCATCAGTGAGAATTTTATTATAGTGACTCCTTGGCTGTCACTTACTCATACAACAAAGTATGATAATAAAACAAAATATCACGAAATACACTAGTGATTCAATCATATTCTATAAAATTTAATAAAGTTTTAACACCGTTTTGATTTTGAATTAAGAAGTATCCACTCTTCCCCACTATTGATTCCGAAATACCTGCTACAATAATTAATACATTGTCGGTAATGATGTGGGAATTATCCCACACCATCCCGAAAAATGTTTCCAGATTCACACTACTTCACGAATGTGAACACAGGAATGTTACGAGTACGAGTACCTGTTACCTGGCCAGCTGCATTGAAGCGAGCACTTACGACCTGATTGATAGCAGCAACCTTCAGAGACTTACCCTTGATAGCGTCCCAAACTTCAGCTTCAGTAGCACAACCACTGATGGCATCATACACGTCATGGAACTCGGCAGTCTTTGCGTCAACTATGTTACCAGTAGGAGCCAAGTTTGCACCATACTCAGGAACAGAACGATCCAGTGCTCCGAAATACAAGGCCTTTGCAGTTGTAACACCAGTAGCGCTCTTACAAGCAGCTGTTACACCAGCAGTCTGACGACCATTGAAAGTCTGCATGAACAAGTTGTTCACATCGTCGTCCACATACAGTTCGTCACCTACTGCATACTGAGCAGCCTGAGGATCAGACTTTGTACGATCATTCAAAGCCTGCATTACAGCTGCACCATGATTCTTACCAAGACGCTTGTTGAGATTCTGAATCTGTGACTGAATCTCCGGAGTCATTTCACTCTTCTTCATAAATTTTAAAAGTTTTAAATTGTTAATAAATAAAGTTAATTTACTACTTTTATTTAGTAGGCAGCATAACCTACCACAGAAAAAGTATATACATACTCTTTACTGCTATAGATATTAGAGAGCTATACATATGGCTACGTTTTACCTTTTGCCTTGCTGGGTTGCATCAAAAAAATCCCCACCTGAAAGGTGGGGAAATAATGTAACTATTCAGCCGTAAAATATTCATAGCGACCTTTGCGGTTATTGCGACGACCTACGACACGATAGAGAGTGATTTTCTTTGCAGTCTGCAAAGTGTTCCAGATAGTCTGATAATCAGCATCAAACTCACAAAGGTTTGGGCACTGAATAGTTGACCCGTCAGCAGCGATGATTTCATCCTTTGCTCTAAAAGCGGATAAAGCAATAGCGTGCTCTTCATTGTTAGCGTCTTTGCAGATAACGCAAGGATAGTCACGAACGTTTCCGTCGCGACCAGTCCACGTTTGGACACTAATTTCCCAATCGGATTTCTTGCTGGGAAATGTTAAAACACCCTCGGCAACACCTGCTGTGGTGCTGCGCATTGACTTGATTTGTGCATCCTTTTTGCTTAAATAGGTTGCAACCTCGGCGCCTTTCTTAACGCCATTTCTGTTTTCGAGTTTCATAGTGTTAAAACTTTAATTAAATGTGGATAATGTTGTTGTGGCAGTGGCTCTACCCACTACCTTTAGGTATAGGACAGTTTTACAATTTGACTACGTTTTTCCTTTCGGAGGCCCAGGGGGTCTCTGGAAGGAGTCTACCCATTCCTCCACAATTTTCAACAAAAAATTTTTCAAAAATTTTTCAAAAAAAATAAAAAATAAAAAATTACAAAAAATTTTAAAAAAAATTAAAAATTAAAAATTAAAAAATTTTTTAAAAAATAATTTTTTCTCACGCGCGTAAGTATAGTTTTATAAGTATAGTATAAGTATAGTTAGTTGAAAAATCTGAGAATAATTCTGAAAAATATGAGAATTGATTCTGAAAAATTTGAGAATAATTATGAAAAATATGATAACTGCTTGAAAATCAATTAGTTACGATTTTCAGAAAATATTATGAAATTAATTTTTTGAATATAAAATAAAAATGATATAATAGTACTATGAAAATTAATTGTTAAATGTAATTATGAAAAAAGACAGATTTATAGAACTCCCAAGTGGTGAAGAGGTTTTAAAAGATATAACACCTCAAGATCAACTAATATATTTATCTATACGTTCATTTATGAATAAAGATACTATGGAATGTTTTCCCTCTTTAGACACAATAGCAGAAAGAGCGGGTGCTAGTGTACCAACTGTTAGAAAATGTATTAAAAACTTACAAGATAAAGATTACTTAAAGGTGATAAAAACTGGAAGAAGTCAAAAGTATAGATTTAATAAGTTAAAACAATTTGAACCTTTTAGTTATGACTTTTTAGATAATAAAGAACTATCATTTACAAATAAAGCTTTTTTAGCTGCCGCTCAAACTTATATGTATGATAAGGAAAGTGGAACCGGAAAAATATCTTATAATAAAATGGAATTAGCTGAAAAAATAAATATGCCGTATTCCACATTAGCGAGAACTACTAATGAATTAGTAAAGAAAGATATAATGAGTCTTCAAAAGATAGCTTCTGGAAAACAAGAAATGCAATTTAATTTTGAAAGATATAATCAAGGAATCGTTAGAGTACTTTTAAATCATGAGGAGAGAATTGATGATACAGAAGCTAAAGTTGAACGATTAGAAAATACTGTAGATGCGTTAATGAAAATAATTGAAGCTAATAATTTAAAAGCTCCAAATAATATAATTACTTTATGACATATAATGAAGAACAAGAGCTTCTGTAGCTTACTAGAGAAAATAATGTCTTATTAAAAATGATATTTAGATTAATATAGCATAATGAAACTAATGATTTTAGTACTAATATTCTTGCTAACATAATAGGAAATAGAATAGATAATAGAATAGGTTATAAATAAAAAGAACGACTCAAATTAATGAGCCGCTCTTTTATTCATGAATTTGTATATATGATATTTTTAAATGTTAAAAAATGTTAAAATTTTTGAATTAATAAAAAATAATAATATATTAATATTACAAAGTTAAAAAATAAATGCTTATGGAAATTTTTGAAAAACTTAATGAATTGTTAGATCAACTCGGAGTTAATTATGAAATCACTCAAGAGAATGGTTAGATCAAAATTAGTATAGAAGATAAAAAGGATAAAGAAAGAAAAGAAGAGTTTGAAGCTTTAGTAAAGAAATTAGATGATGACCTTTTCATTGAAACAATGAAAGGTGTTGATAAGGAGAACCTAACCGAAAGATATCAGGAAACTCCAGAAGAAGTATACGAAGAATTTATTCAAAAAGCTATTGATGTATTATCTGGAAAGATTTCTGATTTAGAAAATCTCATGGACGAGTTTAATTGCTTTCTTGAAGCATAACGTCCAACATTCCTCTGTGGTGTAAAGGTCAGCACAGGAGACTCTAAATCTCTTAGTCTCAGTTCGAGTCTGAGCGGGGGTACCACCGGAAGCATGGCTGAGTGGACGAAAGCACCTCACTACTAATGAGACATACCGAAAGGTATCGGAGGTTCGAATCCTTCTGCTTCCGCTATGAAATTTAAATATAATAATAAAATTTATGAAACTTCTAATCTAGAGAAAAAACTTAAACGTATGAAATTAACTCTAGAAGATATTGAAATCCTTCAAGAAGAAATTAATAAACCTCAAAGTAATTCAGAATGGGAGTATGAAGGTACTAAAAGTTGGAAATATTATAAACATCCAAATAGTGATAAGATACATTGTTGTTTAATAGATATAGGAACTAATCCAAATAAATATCAATTATTTCAAAATTTACTTCAAAGTGGAATAGTTGATATTAAATATGTTAATGAGTTAGAAGAATATGATAAATAAATGGTTAAGAAAACAACAAATGAAATTTATCAAGCATGCAATGAAAACTCACATTGAAAATGCAGAAGATATAGACGAATTAGCTAGAAAATATGGAATGGAAAACGACAAAGAATTTTTAGACTGGCAAGACTCGCTGAATGAAGTGAGTGTTAGATAATTAAACTAATTTAAAAAGCGGAGCAATCAACTAAGATTGTTCCGCTTTATTTGTTTTATTTATATTTTTGTCTTAACTAAAATGCTTGAGATCCAATACCTTGTAATATTCCCATTGCAGAATTTAATTTATTCCCAAATAATCTATCATTATATGCTTTATTATCTGCCTATCTCTATCTTTCCAGTTGAGCTAATTCTGTTCCCATATTTTGATTAGCTAAATAATTAGCAACTACAGAACTTGCATTTTCAGGACCTCCGTTAGCAAACTCTTGCTATTTCTGAGCCATATATTGATCTGCAAAACTTTTAGCTTCCTACGCTTTCTATAATTTTAAATCTGCGATTTGTTGTTTATATTGAGCATTAGCTAATTGTTTTTGCTATTTTAACATCTGGTTTTCTCGTTTTGTTTTTAGAAAGTTATTAAATACTCCTGACAAAACATTCATTCCAGAATTTAACATTTGTTGTTGTGAGTTAAGAAAACCTCCCTTTTGACGTACTACAATTCTATTCTTGATTTTAGGATTATAAATAGAATCGAGTTGTAAAGCACTTAATTTTCGATCTTCATGTCTTGGTTTTCCAGGACGAAGGTAAGATTCAGCATATATTCTAGTTTTATCTATAATTGAAGTATTAGGATTATTAAATTTTTGTCTTAACTATTCTCCATTTACTCCATTTACAGATTTCCAATAATTTTTAGTTTCTTTAGATACTGGATCATATCTATTTGCTTTTTTAGCAACAGAACCCCATATTGATCCCCACTACTCATATCTACCTTTAGGTGCTGGTCTTCCGTCCCACTAAATTAAGCCTTTTCCTCCTCCGTTTTTCTATACAGCCTGATAATTACCTTGACTTTCTTCTACAACATTTGCTAATAAAGCTACAGTACTATCATGATCTAATCCCATGTCCTAAGTTAAATATCTATATCCTCTATCCACATTATCCCAATCTGGAGCTTTCCTTTTTGTAAGATTAGATTTAGCTTTTTGTCCAGCTGTAATTTTATTTAAAGTTTTTGTCATAATAGTTTTCAATTCCTTTTATATGAACATTGATAATATCGTTAAGTCCATTACTTGATATTAAAAACTCATAATTATCTAAATTGTCCATAAACAGATTTTCTGTTAAAACAGCAGGACAATTAGAATGTTTAATTACATAAAAATCATTTTCTATATCTCTATCACCGTCAGAATTATCTGTTCTAATTTTAATTCCTTTTGGTTTCAATATCTATTCTGCTCCATCATATAAACATTCAGCTAAAGAATCAGATCTAGTTTTTCCTCTAGTAGTATGACACTACCATCCATTAGCTTTCATCCACTACACTCCATTACCTGAAGCATTAACATGAACTTCTAATAAGATACAATTTCCAGCTCCTAATCTAGAACATCTTTCATTTACTCTTTTAACTCTATTAGCTAAAGTTATGTCAGCATCTTCCGGAACTAAATTCCAGCATTTAAAGTTTGGATTGTTTTCTAATTTGTTCATTATCCCAGCAACAACATGTCTTGCAAACTACCATTCCTTAAACCATCCGTTTGGAGACATTTTTCCTATAGTTTCTTTTCCATGTCCTGGAATAAGTAGCACATTTAATACTTTATTCTACATACCAATTAAATTTAGTTTCAATATACCAATTTTGAAGTTTTCCTCCATTTTTGTGCTTCCATTTACGACTATTAGCTGCAAATGTTGCTCTTTTTCTTATTTTAGGATCAGAACTTCTTTTACCTCTAGCTATACATTCAGAAGTTACTTTCCCATTACAATATTCAGTAAACTTGCCTCTGTTAGCTTTTTTAATATGAATTTTATTTCCTTCTTTTAAAAATTCCATAATTTAACTAGTTTTGATATTATTATCATTTTTACATTTATCTATTTTTCAAAAAATTTTTGAATATTATAATTATATCAATATATTAGTATAAACAAAAAATATTTTAATTTAATTGATGATTTTAACCTACATTAAAAAATTTTGGGAATTACTAAATAAGATTTCTCCAACTAATAGGAATTTTATAATTATAATTCTTTTGGGTTTCTTATTTTAGAATTAGATATGTGTAAGAATGAAGAGATATTTAATAGAAGAAGTTAAAACAGATATTGCATCAAATAAAAAAGCTGAAAATTATACTAAGCAAACAGCTGTAGAAATAAACAGGTAGGTTAAATTGATTGCGGAAAAAGATTAGGATTGCTTTAATGTATTATTGTTAAGCTATCATAATAGTACTTAGAGTTTACAAGGATACAAATATTTGTATTTATCTTGTATTGCAGAAAGTCCTAAAGAATTAGATACACCTTTGTTAAAACCACATTGGGATAAAATAGATTATATTTACTATGCAGATGAACTAGTTAGAATACATAATTAGGGTTTTGTACACATTGAAAATTTAAATGATGTAAAAAATTATCTACCTAAATTATATAGATTAGTTAAAACAAGTGATGCTGAATCCGTAGCATTTTATGCAATAGAAGGTCACGAAGCTCCTATTGGAATGATAGTTATTTTGTATAAAAATCCAAAAGTATATGATTCTAAAAACTAGAAAGATATAGTAGCTCCAATATAGAGACTAGCTATATTATTAGACTATGGTAATATGAAAGAATGAAATATGATAAGGTAAATGGTGATGTTGGATTTATTGAATCGAGTCATACTTATAAAAATTTAAAAAATCCAGATATTAAATATATTTCTGTAACAACTTTAATTGAAAAGTACGGTCAAGAATTTAATAAAGATTTCTGGAGTGCTTATAAAGCATTAGAAAAATTAATTCCGTCTGAGAATTGGAAAATTGAAAAGAAAAGTCTGTTAAAAACTAAAAAGTTTGATAAAGACATTTTAAAATTATATGATATATCAGAAAATGACTTTAATAAGGCACAACAATCTATTTTAGATGATTGGCAAAAAGAAAATCAAGAAGCTTGTGAAAGAGGAACTAAAATACATGCAGGATTTGAACAAGCAATGTATAAGGCTGGAGATAACGTAAATTTACAAAAATTTGGAATCGGAGGAAAATTCATATGTAAAAAAGATTATTCCGATTTAAATTTAGAATACGGTGTTTATCCAGAATATCTTATTTATAGAGATTCTCCTGATGGAGAACTTCATTTAGCTGGGCAAGTCGATCTTATAGTAAAGTCAGGGAATGATATTATTATATGTGATTATAAAACAAATAAAAAAATTGATTTAAAAGGATTTTTTAACTCTACTAAAAGAACTTCAGAGAAAATGAAATATCCTTTAAATAACTTAGAAGAATGTAATTTTAGTCATTATTCACTTCAGTTATCTACATATGCTTGGATGCTTCAAAAAATTAATCCTGAATTCAATATTAAAGGCTTAAAAATAATACATATAGATCATACTGGTAAAGAAACCATCTACGATGTCCCTTATTTAAAAGATGAAGTTATAAAGATGTTAAATCATTATAAAAGACAACTAAAAATAGAATAGCAAAATGCAAAATACAAACGTATTGAATATTGAAGAAAGGTTAAAAATTTGTAAAGAATGTCCAATTTTTAGTCCTAATAGAGGAATATGTAATCCTAAATTATATTTAAATCCTGAAACTAATGAAGTGACTACTGTTTCAAAGACTGGATATGTAAAAGGTTGTGGATGTGCAATCTATTTTAAAGCTAAAAATATTAATAATCATTGTAATGCAGGAAAATGGTAAAGAAAATATTAAATATAATTAAAGGTAATTGGAGAAATTTAATAAGATTTAAATCAGATATATCAGAAAAAAGAAAATAGATATGTAAAACTTGTGAACATAATATTAAATTTATGGGAACAAGAATATGTGATCAATGTGGCTGTATAATAGATGCAAAAGTCACCATTGAGAATGAACAATGTAATTTAAATAAATGGTAATATGGAAAATTCAATTTTAACTACTAGTGAAAATGTAGCAAATGAAGTCTTAGGTGAAAATAATGCAAAAACATTTTTTATGAATGGAAAATCTGGAAAAGATTATTTACAAGAGGAGGCTATTTCTAGATTCAATGAAGAAGTCGATAAGGAAACTGCTAGACAAGAACAATATTTTACTGATCTTGAGGAATATGCTAAAAAAGTAAATGATAATACTAAAACTATTGAAATTATGCCAATTGGATTTAATGTTTTAGTTAAACCGTTTAAAGAAAATCCTTTTCAAAAAATTGTAAAAACAGAGTCGGGACTGATTCTTGATACAGGTGGTCTTAGACCCACATTCGAAAATACAGATGCTGGAGAAATTCAAGAAGAAGAACAAGCTATTCTTACAGGAGTAGTTCAAGAAGTTGGCCCTGACTGTAAATACGTTAGACCTGGAGATGTCATAATGTATCCTAGGGGTAGAGAAGTTCCTGTTCCATTTTATAAGCAAGGTTTAGTCACAATGAATGAAACAGCAGTAATAGTAACAATAAATGAAGGACTTACTGAAAGATTTGAAAAACTTAATAAGAAATAATATGAATAATTTAATTAAAAGCCAGGAGGAAGATAAAATATATTTTACTCCTGGCGACTTAGTACAATTACGTTAGAATATTCCTAATAAGCCAATAATGCTAGTTGTTAGAAAAGAAAATTCTATTATGAAATATAATAGAGAATAGAAAGATATATTAAAAGGAATTAAGTGTAGATGGTTCACAAAAGATGGCTTATTACAAGAAGCCACATTTAATACTAAAGACTTAATGTTGATAAAATAATGAGTGCATATAATAAACGTACTGTATACAATCCGAATACTGGAAGATGGATAACTGGATCCGAAGTTCCAAAAATTAGAGGGCAAGTGCAAGGAGCTTGGAATAGAAATGTTGGAACTTATACAGTTCCTTGGAATAGAAATACACTTGGGCGTAGCACAAAACCTGAAAGTGTAAGTGTAGAAAAATCTCCTGAAACAACTTCTTCTGCAAAAGGTACTACTAAGAGTAACTCTCCTTCGTCAACTAATAGAAAACCTACTTAGCGATATTATACAGCTCCAAGATTTCACACAGGACAATATACTGATAGATTAAGAGACTTGGGATTTACAAGTAGAAATGCTATAAGAGATTTTTAGCAAAAGATGATTGACGCTGGTTACGATTTAGGAAAATTTGGAGCAGATGGTGTCTGGGGAGATGCTACTGAAGCAGCTTATCAAAAATATATTCTTCCTAGAGAAATGACTAAAGAAGAACTTGCACAAGCTGAACAAAAAACTCAACCTATTATAAATTGGAATCAACCTAATTCAAATTATAAATTAAACGATTATACAGCTAGAGGTAATTTCCAAAGATACGGAGATAATACTTTTGTTGGATATTTTAATAGAGATCAAGGTAGAGCTATGCATAATCAAGGAGCAAGTTATATAGATAGAAACGGAGTTACTCATGATATGGGAAATATGAATAGATTCCAAATTAATAGATTAGCTAGACGCGAAAGAAGAGCAGATATAAACGCATTAAATAATATTTCTGATATGAATACATTAAATAGTGCTACTGCTTATGATCCAACTAAAAATCTGACATATACATACCAACAAGGAGGAAAAATGAACGACGAACAATTACAACAAGCATTTTTATAGTTTTTAACTCAAAAATCTGGAGCGAAAAACCAAAAAGAATTAGAAGCATATGTTAAACAACTTGGAGAAGATGGATTAAAACAAGCATATGCTGAGTTTACTGAAATAATGCAGCAACAAGCAAGAAAAGCAAAACAAGGTGCTAAGCTTAACTACATTAAACAACTTAAACATCAATGCCCAGAAGGACAAGAACCTTACTATTATAAAAAGGGCGGAATAGTAAATTGTGGATGTAAAGGAGCAAAAATGGAAGATGGTGGAAAAACTCCTGAAAAACAACAATCTGCTATAGAAAAGTTTAGAAATAGAAAAAACGATAAGAATCTTAAAGGCGATTGGAACTCGCAAAAAGCTAGAGAACAGCAAAGAAAAAATAGAGAAGAAGCCGCAAAAGGAGAAGGTGAATCTCCAGTAACTGATAAGAATTTTAACAAAGGTTATAAAAAGAATGAAAAAGGCGGAAAGGTTTCAAAAGCTGGAGCTGGTTGTATGCTTAAATCTAAATTTATAAAGAAAGGTAGTAAAGTTAAAATGGGTTGTAAATAATCAACTATTGTAAATTGATGTAAATATGAATTAATGAATTATGACGTTTAATTTCTTTGAATATAATGATAAAACGGGACAAGCCGTACTAAATAGTGCAGATCTCATACTTTTAAAAGAGTTTAAAGATTTAATGGATGCTAAGCGAAATAAATGTAAGGAAGACCCTACTGGTACTAAACATCTTAGAGCAGATAGAGAGTTTACTTACATTTATCTCGCAATAGTATGGAAATCACCTTATGCTAATTATAGCGAATAGGAAAGACATCAAGCTGCATTATAGGATTCTGGAATTACAGAAGAAGAATTTAACGATCCTACATTTAGAATGGCTTGTAGAAAATTTAGAGCATTACAAGATTCTAATAGATATATTAGACTATTACAAAGTGCTGAACTTGTAACTGATAAAATTATTGACTATTTTAATAATGTAAATTTGGAAGCTACTGACGATTAGGGTAAACCTTTAGTAAAAGTAGCAGATGTACAAAAAGCGATGGAATAGTCAGTAAAGCAAATTGAAAGTTTAAAATAGATTGAATCTTTAGTTAAAAAAGAGCTTGCTGAACAATCTACTATTCGTGGTGGAGCTGTTGAAGGATTTATGCCTGATTAATGGAAGAGAAAAAGAAAAGAGGGCGACCTCGTAAACAACAAATAGATCTCCCATAGGAAATAAAAACTTTAGCCGAAGAAGTACAAGAAAAACAAAAACAGTTAGAAGAGCAAGCTCAAGAATTACAATCTGAACTTCCTAAAGTTTCTTCTAAAGAGGGAGAATGGGATGTTAAAATTGGAGATCCTATTGAATTTTTTGACAAACGATTGTCTTATGAATTAACTGGATATAAACCTATTACTGAAACTTAGGGATTAGATTTCAGACCAGAATGGTTTACTGAATCTCGTGAAACATTCTTAAGAACTGGTCATTATTGTTCTTATATGTTTGGTTCAAAAGCTTTTAGAGATTTCTGGAATGAAGAGTATAGACGTTGCAAAAACGGAATGACTGTTAATGGTTATACAATAACTGGATTTAACTATTATTTCTTAAATTACTACCAATTACCTAATACTGAACAAGATAAAGCTGGTGATAGTCGTTCTATCATATTTCCCAAGTTCTTTGTTTATCAATATGAATTCTTTCACTACTTTGAATTATGTAGAAATTTAAGAATGAATTATGCGATGATGAAAAACAGAGGTTGTGGAATGTCAGAGATAAACGCTTCTATTTTTGATAACTTCTTTAACTGTTTTAAAAATAGTATGTGTTTGCTTACAGCTTTTGATGGTAACTATGTAACGAAGACTCTTGATAAAGTATGGAATGGTATTACATTTACAGATGATAATACAGATGGTGGAATGTTAAAACTTAGACAAGTTGTAAACACAAATACCAAAAAGCGTTCTACTTATTATAAAGTTGTAAACGGAGCAAAAATTGAAATCGGATTCGGTTCTCAAATTGAAGGAATAGTTGTAGACAAAGATAGAAAGATGAGAGGTGACCGTGTCGGGTTCCTATTTTTAGAAGAGTCTGGTTCTAATCCAATACTAGAAAGATCTTTTATAAAAGCTGAAGAACTTGTAACAGTTGGTGGTAATAAGATAGGTATAATAGGTGCTGTAGGAACTGGTGGAGACGAAGGGCCAGCATTAGCTGGGTTGAATAAAGTTTACTATCATCCTTGGGATTTTAAAGTATTACCTTTCTTCCATAATTATACAGAAGATGGAACTTGGGTAAAGACAGCATACTTTATGCCTGCTTATATCACTATGAACAAAAAGGGTTATGTAGGAGATAGAGGTGAATATCTTATAGAGAAATAGAAAGAATATTATACCAACATTCGAAACTCTTTTACTAATCCTAAAACATTATTAGACCATAAAGCAGAGCAATGTTTCACAGCAGAGGAAGCATTTGCTGCTGAAGGTGTAAATAAATTTAATAAGGTTAAAATCGCTGAATAGATTTTAGCTATCAATATTAAAAAACAAGCTCCTCCTATTGAAAGAGGATATATGGAATTTACATATTCTGGGCCTGAGAGAAATAGACAAAGTATAACGGGAGTGAGATTTAAGCCTCATCCACAAGGTCCAGTTTATATACTGGAACATCCTAGAGAGACAGAAGACCATAAACAAATAAATAATTTATATGTTGCGGGTATTGACGGAATTGATATAGGAGCTTTAGAGACATCTGTTGAAACTAGAAATCCTTCTAAATTTGCAACAGTAATTAAAAGAAGAATATATGGAATGTAGGAACCAACTTATGTTGCATATTATTTAGATAGACCAAATGATATTAGAGAAGCGTATAAACAAACTATAGCTTTATTGTGGTATTATTCTGCAAAAGCTAACATAGAAGCTACTCGTCTTTCTTTATTAACATACGCACGCGATAATAAATTCATGTAGTTCTTTATGAAAAGACCTAGAGTTTGTTATGGCGGGGATGAAAGAAAGAGACAAATAAATCAATACGGAACTACTACACCAAAAGCTATGATTGAACATCAGACTGACTTAATAGCAGATTATGTTGAAGATTATTGTCACAATATTTGGTTTATAGAGTTATTAAATCAATTAAATAAATATACTGATGAAAATAAAGGATAGTTCGACTTAGTTGCTGCTATGGCAATGTGTGAAGTTGGAGACGAAGAATTAAGTGATGTTCTACCAAGAGTAAAAGAACCAATATCTAATGACTTTCAAGATATAGGCTATTATCGAGATTCAAACGGATATATTCGCCACGGTGTAATTCCTAACAATGTTTAGAAGGATGTTAAGTTTTCGTGGGAACGATATTATGAAGGTTATAATATAACAACTAATCCAAGATATAGATGAATGAATTAGAATAGACTATTTTAGATATGATAGAACAAATATATAAAAAGAAATATATTGGAAAATTAAAAGTAACTAAAATAGTTGATCAAGACTCATATATTTTAAAACTCTACATGGGAAATAACGAATTTCCTCCAATAGAGTTAGCTACTGACGGTACAGTAGAAGATTTTTTAAATTTTGTCAGGAAGGAACTAGTTTCAAGACAACTGATCAGAAATAAATTTTTTAAAGTAGTAAGAGCCGATGACTTAGGAGGAACTTGTACAAAAGACTGACAGTACTATTTCAGAACTTGTTTATGATAAAGTATAGTTAAAAAAAGCATATAACTATTATAATTGTAAAAGAGATCCGGAATAGTTTAAATATTTAGAAGATAATTATGGAATAGGATAGCCGACAGCTGTTGAATTTATTCCATTAATTAGGAAACATGTAGATGCTTTAATTGGTGAGTATCTTGAAACTCCAATTTAGCCAAAAGTATCTTGTAAAGATAAAGAAACAATCAATAATATTTTTAGAGAAAAATAGTTAAAAATTAATCAAGAAACATATAAGTTACTTTCTACCAATCTTAAAAAGAACATTCTTAGAATGTTAGGAAGTAAAGATATGACAGATTTGAATATTAAAGAATAGCTTGATAAACTTGTAGAAGATATAAATGAAAATTTTATTTCTGAATATGAAGTTGCAGGACAAAATGTAATTCAGTATCTTATTCAATCTAGAAATGTTGATTTGATTAATAAATTAAGACAGCTGTTAGTAGATTTACTTGTAACGGGATATACTTATTATAGAGTAGTTAAATCTTAGAACAACGTTCAAATTGAAGTTCTAGATCCATTAAATACTTTTATTGACTAGAATTATGATTCTTGTTACATAAGAGATTCTGTCAGGTCTGTTGTTAGAAAGTTTTTAACTAAATCTGAAATTCTCAGTAAATATGGAAAACAACTTTCCAGAGAAGATTTAAGAAAAATAGAAGATCGCTGGGAAGATTGGAATGTAGATTCTGATTATGTAGAAGCTAGAGTAGGACAAGCATTTACTTTATCTGATGGATTAAGAGCTGATGAAGAAATATATCCTGGGTTTAATGGAAGAAGAAAATATTTAAGTTCTAGTTATATTCCAGTATATGAAGTGGAATGGATTGAAACAGATAAACATTTTGTTTAGCAAAGATATTCTACGGTAAGAATTGGAGGTGAAATATATATTGTATCAAAAGATCCAGATAAAGTAATACGTACAAAAGATGCTCCTGAAAAATGTAGATTAAAAGTAAACGGGATTTATTATAATAATAGAGGTTCAGAACCATACTCAATGGTTATAAATTGTATGGTTTTATAGGATAAATATGATTTACTTCATTTCTATAGAGATAAATTAATAGCAAGTTCTGGATCAGTTGGAGACTTTGTTAACATTCCTACATTACCAGTAATATTGGGTAAAAATTTATCAGAAAGACTTTTAAAATGGCAAGCGTATGCTAAACAAGGTATTAAATTAATAGATACCTCACAAGAAGGTCAAATTAATACCGGGCAAGCTCCAATTAATACTATGTTTAATGGATTTGATGATACTATTAAAGCTCCAGCAATACAAGCGATTTAGCTAGCTATTGATTCTATAGAATAGACTGCATCTTCTATTACAGGAGTATTCAGAGAGAGATTAAATGGAATATAGCAAAGAGACGCTGTATCTAATGTTAAAGTAAGTGTTAATAATTCTTATACTATTACAAAACAATGGACTTTTGAAATGGATAAATTGTTAGAAGAAATATTAACCGATTCTTTAAATTGTGCAAAAATTGTTTACAGTAAAGGATTAACTGGAACTTTAATTTTAGGACATAAATTACAAAAAACATTTACTGCACTGCCTAAGTACTTTACTAATACAGATTTTGACATTCATATATTATCTTCATCTGATATAAATAGACAAATTGAATAGATTAGACAAATTGTTCCAGAATTCATTAAAGGAGGTATTGTTAGTCCAGATATAATAATGGATATTATGACAGCACAAAGTTTGTCAGAAATGAAGATACAAGTTAAAAAAGCTTTAAGAAAACAAAAAGCAGAAAATAATTAGATTTAGCAATTAAGTCAACAATTAGAAGAATCTCAAAATCAACTACAACAACTATAGCAACAACTTCAACAAGCTACTCAAAAGATAGAATAGCTTAACGAAGCTAAATTACAATTAGAACAAACAAAAATTTAGCTATAGAATCAAGTTGATATGTATAAAGCTAAAACTGATAGAACGTTTAAAGAAGTTCAAGCTGAAAACGATACAAAAAGAACTGAGATTGAATTGCTATAGTTACGGGATGGTAATCCTTATAATGATGAAGTAAAAAATATATAATGATTATAACAAATAATACTTCTTGTGAAATGTGTATTTCAGAAGAAGAAAGTTTTTTATTTGAAGAAGGTTATGGATATATTTATATCGTACAATTAAATAAATCGGATGAAACCGTAATCAATAGTTCAAAAATAAAACTTTCAGAAACCGATAAAATCAATTTTAATTTTAACGAAGATGGATATTTTACAATAGCTAGAGTTAAAATTCCGACTTCTAAAAATATGAGTTATCCTAACACTTATTATTATAATAAAGACGATAATAAATTTTACGATGGGGATACAGATTAGGAAATTGATTTACAAACTGTAGTCGATGCTGCCCAAAATGTAGAAGATACAGAAGATGTAATTATCGAATTTGCTGGATTTTTTTCTACTTGTAAATTAAGAAAATGTTTTGTTACTTTATGTAAAAAAATACTAAATTCTGGAGTATTTGCAGGAAATAAATGTGTAAGTAAAGTATCATCTGATTTAATTTATCAAAGAGATTTAGTTTGGTCAGTTTATAACACAATTCAATACATGTTAGATTTTGGACAATATATGGAAGCTCAAAGACTTATTGAAAGAGTAAATATTTGTCCTGGAATTTGTCATGGTATTGAAAAAGAAAATGGAGGAGGTTGTGGTTGTGCGAACTAATTGTGGTTGTTTATCTCGTCTAATATATGCTTAGGAGCATATAGATGCAAAGATCAGTAGGTCATCTTCAGAAGTAATTTTGAAGAAACCTACTGAAGATTTGTGTAATTTAAAAAGAAAAGTTATTTCCGACATTTGTGGAATATTAAAAAAACTAGAATGTGGAACACAACCCGACTTAGAGTTAATTCTTGAAGAAATATCCTTAATTGAAATAAGTATAGATGAAAACGGGACAACAAATTTCTATTGATTTTGCAGCGCAGCACTATCTAAATGAGGGCAAAACTTTATGTTATGATAGTAGTAATGCTCCAACAATGAGTTTTGGAAAATCTGGAAAAATATCATATAATAATCTTACAGATCTTCCTGAATTTGCTCAAGTTGCTTTTAGTGGAGATTACAACGATTTATCTAATTTGCCAGAAACTATTGATACTTCTGAATACGCTAAAAAAGATTGGACGGAATTAGTTTTTTATAGTAAAGCTGATGCTAATAATACTTTTGTAACTAATTCTAAGTTAGAAAACAATTTGGAAAATTACTATAATAAATCAGAAATAGATTAGAAATTTATTGCAGTAAAAGAAAAAAATGTAAAAAATTTAGGGCAAAATCCCATAATAATTAGAGAGTATATTACTTCGTAGCCTACTAATACTATAGAACTTAAAAAAGGACAAACTTTAGAAGTTACTGGATTTTCTGATGATTCGATAGGATAGTTTAATGTATAGAATGTTGCGTTTTTTGACGGGAACGTTCTTATACTTGAACACCCTTTAACGGTAAACGAAAATAGAAATGTTAGAATAGGATATAAATATCCTTCTGGCGGACCTCAAGGAATAAAAGGTTTTAAATATAATATTTATCAGTCTTATAGTTCTGTTAAAGATTTATTAGATGATCTTAATTACATTACACAAAATGATCTGTCTAATAAACAAGATGTTCTTGAATCAGGAACTAATATTAAAACAATTAATAATCAAAGTCTCTTAGGTCCAGGTAATATATCCTTGGATAAAGGAACTACATTAAAAAGTAAAAATTCTACTAATACTTATGATACAAAATCTGAAATGAGAGTATTGAGTAGAAATGATATTTTAGAAAATAGTTTAACTTTAAGTAATTTAGTTTCTAATTATTCTAACTTTTTAATTCCTGGTGAATATGTTGGATAGATTGGAATAGATTTGAGTAATTCTATAAATTCTGTAGTTTATGATTTAAACGATCTTGCTTCTAATATAGCAGAGAACTTTTCTACAACTTCAGATATTAGTAGTAATTATTACGACAAATCTAATAGTGATAACAGGTTTGCATTAAAATCTGAACTTAATAATCTTTCTAATGAAATTGTATCATAGAAATTATTATTAAGAAGACCATCATCTGAATCTGATCCTGTTGGAAGTGATACTGTTGAAAATAATGCTATACTTATAGATGATAACTCATTATTATCTTATACTGGATCAATCTTTGGATCTTCTAGCAACGCTGTAGACTTTGACAGAATTGATAAAAATTCAGCAGTTGTTTTAAGTTTAGACTCTCTTTGTAATCTTATAGCAAACATTGTAAATAAAGAACATATTCTTACAAGTAATCTTATAACAAATAATCCTACAGATGCAGATTGGATGCTTCCTGATTGGCCAAGTCTTAAGCGTTATGTAAGCGATTATGTAAATTCTGTAATAAGTAGTTCTTATAATGTAGATTTGTCAAATACTACAGTTCCAAATTGGAATGCAATTTATAAATTTCATGGTGATGAAATAAACCAGAATAATCCATAATTAATGAGTTATGTCGGACATTAGAATAATTAATCTTTCCTCTGGAATTAAACCGTTGAAGAAAGAAGAAACTCATACAATAGTTAATACAAATGAAACTTCTAAACCCGAAATAAAAAATAATTATACAGTTATTAGTTTAAAAGAACCAAAAACATGTTGTAAGCCTACTTGTGGAACCGCAAAACTTACAGAAATGATATACTTACTCCGAGATAATTTCTTTTCTGAATATGATAAAGAAGAAGAAAAAATAAAAGCTAGAAATAATCTTGGAGTATATAGTATATCTGAAATTAATAATTTCCTATCTAATTATTATAATAAAGAAGACATTGATAATTTAATTCAAAATTTAAATTTAGATAAATTATATTATACTAAATAGGAAATTGATTAGAAAATATCGTTGTTAGAGCAACAGCCAGACTGGAAAGAAACAGATCAAAATAGTCATGCATTTATAAAAAATAAACCTACGGGTGAAGATATACCTATTTCTAATTCTAATTCCAACTCAATTACGCAAACTATTTTAGATAATGAAGAAGTCGTAGCTGTTGCTTTAAATGATATTAATTCTAGAATTGATTAGTTATCTTTCGATATACAGAATATTGATAAAAGTATATTTATTTTAGATAATGAATTACCAAAAACGGATATTCAATATTAGAAAATATATATTATTCCAAGCGATGAACCCGGAGATAATAATCAATTTACTGAATGGATTAGAATTAAAAATGAAATAACTGGAGATTATTGGGAAAAAATAGGAGAATTTAAAGTTGATATAGATCTAGATAATTATTGGAATAAAGACGAATTAACAGCATCTTCAACTGAAGATACATTAATAATATAGGTAGCAGGTAAAACAATAGTGTTAGAAATTCCACAACAAGGAAATTTAACTACTACAAATATTGTTACGACTGGGAATCCAACAATTACTTTCATAAATCCTACAGACGGGGCTACTTTATCTTATATTATTAAGGATAAACAAGGAAATATAGTAGCTACTGGTAGTGGAGATGAAAATAGTATCACAAGAACTTTTGATGTTAATTTAGATAATTTTTCTTAGAATCCTACTAAATATGATATATTTATTACAACTAAGAAAAATGGAATGGAATCAGAAGTTAAAGAACAAGAGCTAACAATTACTAGGAAACTCAAAAATCCAACAATTACTTAGAACGGGGTTGAATATGATTCTTCCAGAACTTTAACTTTGTCTCATCCTAAAGCTGATGTTACTATTCAATATAGTTTAGATAACGGAACTACTTGGTTAACATACGATCCAAATAACAAGCCTGTAATAAATTCTACTTCTACTGTACTTGCAAGAGTAACTAAAGATGATTGGGTCAATAGTGATAATGCTTCAGCAAATGTAACTGTAGGAACATTAAAGATGTACTGGAGTGTTATTCCTTTCGATGAGGAAAATATGTAGGAATTACCTAATCCTGAAACTGTTGCTGAAATTGAAGCTATGACTTCCATTAATAGAAAGACTTTTCCTATAACAATTGAAGTTTATGGATATGGAAGAGTTTGTTTCGGTTATAATAAAAACTTAGGATAGTTAAAGTATATTAAAGATTAGAATCAGTTTGACTATATGATAAATTTTGAAAAAATTATTATAGGAAATTATTTAGTTTATACAATGTAGTATAGTGCGTTACAAACTGGAATGACTTATGAATTTATTAAATAATAAAAATTATGCCACAGATAGGAGCGAATTTTATATATAATAGTTATAAACCTAACTTTGAAAGAGATTCTTTAACAAAAAGTTAGATGCGAGATATTCCACAAACTGACATGGATGTTGGACATATTGTATATTGTCAGACCGATAATACACATTATATTTTTCAAGGAGGAAATGAAGATAGTTGTTCGTTTGACCAAAGGTGGAAAAAGTTTCAAACAGAAGAAGAATTAATATTCTGGACTGTTGATATTACAAATGGAACTCATAATTAGGATGGATCTATAACTTTTACTACAGACATAGGAGACCATAGTTGGGATGAACTTAAATCTATAGGCAATAATAACAAATTATTAATTTTAGTATTAATAGATGGAGAACATAAAACGTTCATGCCTTGTAATATTGAAGATTTAGGTGCAATAATTAACATAAGTTCTAGACATCTTACAGGTATGTCAACTGGAGGTTATGAGTTATATTTAAATTGTTAGCAAGATAGAGGTACAACTCCGTGGGGAATTATAGGAGGAGGAAAACTATATTATTATGAAGATACTATTTCAAACGATTATATAAATAACTTAAATTAAAAATTAAAAAATTATGGCAAAATATTTAGACGAACTTGGTCTATCAACACTTTGGACAAAAATTAAAGGTACGTTTGTAAAAAATACTCCAGGTAGAGGATTAAAAGCACTTACTGGCAATTAGGAAACTACTCATGAAGGTACTTGGATACAAGACTCAAGTTGGAGTAGTACTGATAGTAGTACAAATCCATATAGATTTATCATTAATTATCCTATTCATGTAGCTCCTGGTGAAACTATTACTATTACAGGATTTGTAAATGGAGGAACTAGTGGTTTTGATTCTAATAAAGCTATAGTTTATTCAGCAACTGCTCCGAAGCAACCTATAGGAACAGGATCTGGAAGTAATACTTGGACAAATAATTCTTCGGAAACAACAGCTGTTATTCTTGGATATTTAAATGATACTGGAATAATTGCGACTAAAGTTGGATTAACTTATACTTTAGGAGTAAGCTACGGAGATTATACAATTTTCGCTTTAGACCAAGCTACTGATACTAAACTTGGAGGAGTAACATTAACAGACTATATTTCAGCACACGCTAGTAGTGGTGTAGAAAGTGGAATTGCTGTAACACCGAAAGCTGTAACTCAAGCTATAAATAATGCTAACGGAGTTCTAAAAGTAGATAATATTATAACTGGAGAGCCAACAGTAGTAACAACACCAGCTCCATCTGGAGGAACTATTGTATATAATTCAACTACTAAGAAATTCTTATATGCTGTAACAGATGGGTCTACGACTACTTATTATAATAACGGAGGCGATCTTTCGAATTACGGAACTAAAACTGATAATGGTGTAAGTCCAACTGAAGGAAAAATTTATATAAAAGACGATTATATCTATATTTGGAATGGAACAGATTTAAAAAAGGTAAGTGGTGAAGACACGTTTGGAATAGTAAGTATTAATGGTACAGCAACATTAGAAGCGGATGCACCAAAAGATGTTCTTAACATAGATACGAGTGATGGAATTTTTATCAACACAAATCCTGGTAACGATGAATTCACAATCGGTTTAAATGTTGCTAGTTAGAGTACTATTGGTGGCTTAAAGGCTGCTACCGGTACCGCCGCTGATACTGAAGATTATTCCCCTTTTACAAATTATATTCCTGCATCTGGTAGTGCAAATCAAATTGGGCACGCAACTTATCCTGTTCACATATATACCAGCAATGACAATAATAAAAATTTAGGATATGTTGGAATTAATGCTGTTACTGAAAGTTCAAACGGATTAATGACTCCGGAATTGTATAACGATGTCACAGTTCTCAAATCTACCGTGTCAGCAGCATTCCAATATACTGTAAGAACAGCTTTGCCAACTTAGATTGGAACTGGAACTAACGCTCCAGATTAGAGACCAGCTGATCCTGCTAGATTAGCTACTGAAACTTACGCAAGAATGAAAGTAATATATTTAGTTCCAATTATTAATTCACATGATGCAGATTCTTCCGATCCAAATGCTTCAGCTAATGGCGATTATCAAACTTACGCAGAATATGTTTTAGTTAATGGAACTGGCACTGCTACTAATGCAATTGGTCCTGATAAAAAATATACTTGGGAACGATTAGGTACGACAGACGTTAATATTGATTCAATTCCTACAGGTACCATAGAAGCTTTAAATTAATAATGTATGAGATATTTAGATGAAACTGGCTTAGTAGCCTTCTGGAATAAAATAAAATAGATTATATTGGATAACGAGGAGGTTACTGCCGTTTCTCTAAACAATTTAAATGACAGAGTAACCTCTATCGGAGATGATTTAGAAAATAAAGCTGACAAAAGTATTATTCCAACCGCACTTTCAGATCTTGGAGACGATGCTTCTCACAGACTTGTGACTGATGATGAGAAAACTACATGGAATGCAAAGGTAGGGAAGGTAGAACTTGATAAGTACAACTCAGATGCAACAGAGTCAAACGAAGGCACCCCTGCAAATGGGCAGACTGATGTCAAGGTTGACAACGTTTCCATTGGTACAGTCGTCACCTCCTATGCACCAGGTACAGCGCAACGGCCCTATGTGGCTCCCTCATGGTACGCCCTGAATACTAAACTTTCGGGCAAACAAGACACCATATCAGACTTAGATACAATTCGCAGTGGGGCAAACAAGGGTGCAACAGCCCTTCAGCCTACTGATATAGCTGTTACACAAAGTCCTTCAACTGGTACATCCACAATACAAGTAAATGATAATCCCGCTTATACATTAGTATCTGACAGTGAACCTTCAGGTAGTGCAAATGGTTACGTTGCCCCATCTTGGGGTGCAATGACAACTGCGTTAAATAATAAAGTTGATACAACTATAGTTGAAGAGAACGAATTAGTTACATCTGCCGCATTAAATGACTTAAACTCACGAATTAATAATCTTAATACTGAGAAATAGAATATTCTTGTAAGTGGTACAGATGTTAAAACTATAAATAATCAATCTATTTTAGGTTCTGGTAATATTGATATTACATCTGATTTAGGTGATAGTCTTGTAGCAATGTTCTCTAAATTAGATGAAATTACTCCTGTAAGAACAATTGAATTTGATGTTGCTGCAACAACAGGACAAATTATTTATTCTAGAGCTAATGTAACAGAAGACGCTTTATTAAATAATGTTACTGATACATTAATATATAGTATAGAAGTAAGTGGTAATTCAAATTCAAATATTTATGATTAGTACAAAGTGTATGTTCATTTTCAACCTTGTGCATAGAGGTCTCCAATAACTTTTATTGAACATATATGTAAGAATCCAGCCAGTAGTCCATCATTATATGGTTTAAAGTTATTAACTTATTTTTACCCAAAAGCCATCAATAATGGATATCCTTGGATTTGTTATTTAACTGCGTCTTCTACAGACTCAAGACATGTAAAAATACGAGTTTATCAAGATAGCTCTAATGTAGATTGGAAAAATCCTGCTGTTCCTGTTGCTGTAACTGCGGGATTATATAATACTACATATTAGACTAAGGGTAGTGAAATGACTATTATAAGTACTGGTTGGATTACTAACGGTATAACACAAGCAAGTTCTGCTACAGCAACAATTAGTACATCATTACCTAAGAATTTTGTAGGAAGTATTTATCAAGCTGGAGAAGCTTTAACTGGAGATAACTTAGTATATAGAGCTTTAAATGACGGAAAGATATATAGAGTTGGTACATTAACTGCTACTATAAATGACGTTTCTACTAATTTAACTTTAGACCCTATGTTTGGTGTTAGTAGAATTGTGAATTCTAGAGCAATTAATGCAAATATAGTAGCTAGTGATTTAGACTACAAGAGAAGTATTAATCCATCTACTCCAAACAATGGTTCAAGTTTCCAAATAGAAACTGGCTGGACTAAAGGAGATACAATGTATTATAAATGTACATAGTCTGGTACATCCCTTATTCCTACAGGTCATATAACAACTACATTAACTCCTGGATATGCTTATTTCCCAATAGGCGTAATAAATAGTGCATCTTCTCTGGATTTTGATTGTATCGGACACGAATTTATTACATTAAATGCATCTGGAAAAGTTACTCATGTAAATGGATTAGAAATTGCAGGAGGCTCGGGTGGTGGAGGTTCACAAGATTTAAGTGATTATGTAAAATATTCTAATACCATTAGTAGTACTGATCCCAATGGTAGTTGTTCTTCTTCTGAAACTATAGAAGGAAATAGTATGTATACATCTGGGTCTCAATAGTATACAATAGCTCCAGGATATACTATAAGTTTAGATGTATAGTCTGATGCTTATACTACATATATTATTAATAATACTAGTCCAAAAGCAATTTTAGCAAGTGGTATTGGAGATATAGAATGGACTAATGCGACATCTTCTGATGTAACTGTTCAAGTCGGTTCAGGAACTTCTGGATAGTATTATATTGCTACTGTATATTTAAAAGGCTATACAGAAGAAGTTGGAGAGATAAAGGAAAAAGTAGAAAGTATAAATGGAGTATAGGTTTTGCCGTTGAGTATGGGAGCAGCGATGCTTAGTGTTAGTATTGAAGATAATTATGTAAATTTAGATGAATCAGTTCTCCCTAGTAATTACATTTAGAGAATTACAATACAATTAGACAATATCCTATCTTTTTATCATCAAAATCTATACAATCCGCTATATATATAGTTAATGAATGATCTTAATGATTTTGATAATCCTGTTCCGTATGTAACTTCTAGTTGTATGTATTTAGGAAATAATAACTTTTCTATAACTACAGATACGAATGTTGTTGAGTTTAAAAAAAATGGTTAGTAGTGGTAGATTATCAAAACTAAAGAAACTTATAATAAAGTATGCATAAACGGTTCAAATGATAATATATATGCTCCAGATACTTCTGGTATAATTAATTTACCACTAAAAACTGTTAATAATCAACAAATATTTGGGTCTGGTAATATACTAACAACTAACGCTCCGTTATTAGAGAAAACCTATGAAAATTATACTTGTGCTGCCGCAAATATAGATAAAGGATATATTTACTTTATGAATGTTGTTCCTACAAGTGATAACTATTATGAGCCTTGGTATGTTCATTACATATTGGAGATAACTACAAGTGTAAATTAGTGTTAGGGGTATTACGAAATAACAATGGGCTCTGCTGGAACAACTTCTTAGTATAGACATTTTAATAGGCTGTATTCTGCTAGTTATATTCCAACATATTACCACTTAATGGCTTGGCATAATAGTGCTGCAAAATATGCAAACAAAGCTACATATCCTATAAAACTTGGAGAAAGAATTTATAGTGCGTATGGAACTACTACTGTAGCAAGAACATATAATATTAAAGTAATAGATATGTACAATTGTACTGTCACATTCCCCGATAATATAGAAACTTATGATTCGTTCTATTCTGATTCTAATTACGGATATAATTCTTATTGGAATGCTTATTCTAATGGTGGAATGGACAACTGGGATGCAAATACAGTACCATATTAGTACTACGAACATTATCCTTAGTATTATATACATAATGCTCAAACTCCATTGTATAGATATAAGATTTGTGGATTTGATGATGATAATAGATTAGTTCCTGTAACAATAACTAATAGAACTTCAGCAGCTGCAAGTACCCTTACTCCTTGTAAGGTACCAATGGCTGTATCGAGAGGTTTAATTTATTATGCAAGTACTACTAATATTACTGATCCTACAGTTCTTACTGCAAATGGAGCTATATATAGAGGTAATGAGGTTGGAATAGAATACTTTAGATATAATTTTGATACTTTACCTGGAAATAATTAGTCTGTATATTTAAAAGGAACTTATACTATATCTACTGATACTTTCGTATTGGACGATGATTATTATGTATTTGTTCCAACAAATGTAACCTCTTCTAGTTATTCTACATATTTTACCGAAGGTAAATATTATTGGTATATAGGACGTACTGGAAACTACAGTACAGCAAATTATGGAGGATTTAATTTAAATAATCCATTATATCAATTTAACGGTAGTAAATTAGTTCCGATAACTTCTATTATCTCTAGTAGTGGAGGTGGTGGAGACACAAATGTAATAGAAACCGTAAAAGTTAATGGTACTGCATTAACACCTGATGCTAATAAAGCTGTGGATATTACAGTTCCTTCTGGTTATTATTATGATAATAATAGTGACGAACACTATACAGCTTTGGGGGATAGCATAAGTGAAAATATTACTTATTTAGATGATGCTATTTTTAATAATACGCCCTTGAAGATATATATTACAGATACCCCTAGCATGGTTCCTTCTGGAACATATACTAGTATTAGTTAGGCATTAGCTGAGGGGAGAGATATTATTATAGTAAGAACAATTACAAATTCTGATAGTAAACAATATTTACATATTACTATTAATGGAGATGGCTCTTATACCTATTAGGATCAATATTTATTCTCTGTTGTTGAAGGCTACGCTAATACACAGATAACAATAGATGGCCAAGATGGTATATATGTATATGAGTATGTATCGCCTCCAGAGTCTCATACTCATGGTAATATCAAACCAAATGGAGCACTGTAGACAACAGATGTAACTATAGCTAATGGAGATAAATTAGTAGTTACTGACGCTAGTAATTCAAATAAAGTAGCAAGAGCCTCTCTCACTTTTGATGGCTCAACAACTATACAAGCACTATCAAAGAAAGGTACTTGGGAGACGTTTTATCAAATACCTGCTGGAGGTATACCTACATCTGATTTAGCTGTAGATCCTATTACTAGTGTTACAATGAATGGTAATGTAGTATAGGCTAATACAGGTGGAGCAATTAATTTAGGTACAGTTATTACATCACATTAGAGCATTAAGACTATTAACAACAATGTTATTACAGGTACAGGTAATGTTACTATTGCTACTCCAGGTATACTAAAATCTGATAATACTACTGCACAAACTACTGCTAATAACGAATCTTTATCTGGTATTGTAAATCTACACAAAATCTCTAAAACTGGTAATTATAATGATTTGATAGATAAACCAACAATTCCAGCAGCTGTTACGGAAAGTACAGTTAGTGGTTGGGGATTTACTAAAAATACTGGCACTATTACTGGTATAACAATGAATGGCACTAGTAAGGGTACAAGTGGTGTTATAAATCTAGGTACTGTACTAACTGCACATCAAGATATTAGTGGTAAAGCTAATACTGCTGATTTGGCTACAGTTGCGACAAGTGGTTCATATAATGATTTGAGTAATAAACCTACTATTCCTAATTTAAACACTAACTAGTTTACTGTTGGACAAGGAATTACTTCTTTAAATTCTGCAACTGGTTCTTAGATTAATGAACTTAATGATTTATCACAAGCAGGAGATAATACATTCCCAACATCAACTGCTGTATATAACGCAATAGTAGCTGCAATCAATGCTGCTAAAGTTACAATATATTCTGGTACTGCAGCTCCTTCTAGTAGCTAGGGTACTAATGGAGACTTATATTTACAAACAAGTTAATTATGGCAACAGCAACAGCAAATATAATAAGTCATGATACTTCAGATTATTCTTACTATGCTTTAACCTATCCTACTAGAGGATATAGTGGATCCGATGATACAGATTATGCAAGTGTTAATTTAACAAGAGGCGCAAATGCAAATAGCTGGGTTTATTGGAATTTTGGAAGTTTGGATATTCCAGCTGGAGCTACAATCAATAGTATAGAATGTAAAGGAAAAGCTAGAGTTAGTAACTCATCTTCTAGTTATATAAGTTTAGCATAGGCTTAGTTATATAGTGGTACGACGGCTAAAGGTAATTATTGGAATATTCGTAATACTAGTACTAGTGAATGGACAATGGGTAATCCAGGAACTTGGACTGCCGCAGAATTAAATGCTGGTGTAAGAATGAGAACTTACGCTACTAGAGGCACATCTAGAACTACTAGTAACTATTATATTTATTTTTATGGTGCTACCTTAACCGTTACTTATACTGTATAGTCAGTTGTTCATGTTACTAGTGTTTCATTAGACTTAAATAGTAAAACTATCGAAGAAGAAGAATCCTTCTAGTTAACTGAAACTGTGTTGCCAGATAATGCTACAGATTCTAGCGTTTCTTGGAGTACATCAAGTTCTTCTATTGCTACAGTTAGTAATGGATTAGTTACTGGTGTATCTCCAGGAACTGCAACCATTACTGTTACAACTACAGATGGTGGATTTACTGATACTTGTAGTGTTACTGTAACAGCAGTACCAAAACTATTTATTAAAAAGAACGGTTCTTGGGTATAGGTAAGTAAGATATATCAAAAAGTAAACGGTAGTTGGACTGAAGTAGCATTAGATACTTTAACAATACCTGAATTATATGTTTATGGAGGAAATTTATGAGTAAGTACTTAAAAATATATTCAGAAGAACCTAGTAATATTGAAACACCACATGTTGGAATATATAAAGGAGTCTTTTATAAATCTAATTAGGATCAGACTTATGAGTAAATATATAAAATTATATAATACAACATCAGAATAGATATCCGATATAGATGAAGGTGTTAATAAACCACATGTGAGTTTAAGTAAAAGTGAATGGAGTATTAGGTATATTCCTTTAGAGTAGAAATGATATGGGAGAGTATTTAAAAAATTTCGAATTAAACGAATAGTATGATGCTTATAAGGAAACTGATTATAGTATTCCTTATACAACATATGTAACAGATAGTAATAAAGTACATTATTATACAGATGTCGAAAATAGAGATTATTCTAAAGAATATTTTACTATTGAATCGTTAGAAGACGGGAATGATATAATTTGGAAAGCTACTACAACTTAGTTATTAAGAACTATAGAGATTAGTTTAGATTTTGGTAAAACGTGGCAATCGTATAAAGCTACAACGGAAGGTGTTGTCTGTACAGCACTAAATAGGGGGCAATTTATTTGGGTAAAAGGTGCTAATACACATTATGGGCAAGCTTCCCAATGGTGTCATTTTGAGCCTACTAAACAGTATATTGTATATGGTAATATTATGTCTTTAATAGGTGGAGATAATTTTAAAAACACTTTATCTTTTACTGTACAATACCCAGTTAATAGGTTCTTTAATGCTGACACAAATATCATTTCTGCTGAAAATTTAGTATTGCCTGCAACGACATTAGTTAAAGGTACATACGAATATATGTTTTATAATTGTATTAATTTAAAATATGCTCCAAAAGAATTACCAGATGCTACGGGTGGGGATAATGTGTATAATAGTATGTTTTATAATTGTACTAATTTGGAAACTACTCCTATATTAAAACGAACTGTATACAGTGGTAGAGATTGTATTAATATGTTTTATGAATGTAGAAAAATAAAAGAACTTCAATTACCTCAAGAAATTAGTTGTACTGGTACATAGACATTTTGTAGAATGTGTTATAATTGTCGTAATTTAGAACATATCAATAATACTTTAAATATATCTATACGTGGTACTACTAGTAGTACTTTCGAATAGACATTTATGTATTGCTATTCATTGGAAGGTCCGTTAACATTAATAATTACTAGATTAAACGGATCTTTTAGTAACACATTTAAAGAAACATTTTCAAATTGCACATCACTTGACAATGTATCTATATCTGCAGATGTTTGGGAAGCATTAATGTTTAACAATTGTAGTAATTTAACTAATTTTATTGTATTAAAGTCCCCATCAATTGTTTAGTATCAAGTTTTGAATGGAACAAATGTTTAGTTAACAAATGAGGATATTGAGGACGTTACAATACACGAAGGTAGATATTATACGCAAGGCCTAAATTAGATAGAACCTTTATATAGTAAAGATGTAATTTTATCTTGGGGTTATTTTGGTAACGATATATTTACTCCATTTAGTAAGTCTACGGAAGCATTTGACTATAATCACGATACAAAAGTTTTAACAATCAAAGCTAAGATTATCGCTCCTCCTAGAAATAATAATAATCTTGGGCATTACTATTATTGCAAAAAAGTATAGGGTGAGAATGTAGAGTTAATAAAAGAATGTGCGTTTAAAGATTTTTATGATTTAGAAGAAGTTGATTTACCTAATGCTTGGATTAATTCTACAGGTTGGTATATTTTCCAACGTTGCCCTAACTTAAAGAAAGTAAGAATTGCTGGTTTTTAGGCTGGCGGTGGTGAATATTGTTTTTCTTATATGAATGGTTAGTTTAATGGAGGAGATCTTTAGTAGATAGAGTTTACACAAGCCTGTAATGTATCTGGACAAGGTAATAATTATGCAACGTCACATTGTACATATCCTAATAAAGCATTACATATAATATTACCTGATGATTTGTGTACTATCTCAAATGTAAATGCACATCATCCTGATACATTATTTTATGTATCATCATAGGAAAAAATAGATGAATATCTTGCTTACTCCAACTGGGCAAATATAGGTGCTGAAAGATTTAAATTGAAAAGTGAATTACCTGAATTAGATTCTTAATTTAAATGTTAATGCTTATGAAAATGTTTAAAAATTTTATTAAAAAGTTAAAATCAGTTAATAAAGATTCTTTATGGTACACTCAATATCGAATATTAAATGCTATTATCTATAATAATCCCAGCTTATAATTGTGAAAAATATATTAAAGAAACAATAGATAGCATTAAAGAACAAAAATTTCAAGATTGGGAATGTATAATTGTTAATGATGGATCTACTGATAATTCTTTACAAGTTATAAATGATAATATTGACTCTAGGTTTAGAGTAATCTCTATAGAAAACGGAGGAGTTGCTAATGCTAGAAATGTTGCAGTTAAAGAAGCAAAAGGTAAGTATATATTACCTGTTGACTCTGATGATATTATATATGAAGATTATACAGAAGAAGGTGTTGAATTTCTTGAAAATAATCCTAAATATTCTATGTTTCATTGTGCATGGAATGGAATAAAATCTAATGAAGAGAGATTTAATCCATGTCTTTGGAGAGGATATAGCAGTTTATTAAATCAAGAATCTTTATTAGTTTGTGGAATTTTAAGAAAAGATAGAATTTTAGAAATTGGAGGCTGGAATACTACTTTAAAAAGAGCTGAAGATTACGAATTTTATTTACGATATTTATATCATAATGATAAAGTAGGAATTACTAATAATGTTGGATATGGATATAGAATACTTCCAACTTCTAGATCTTAGTCTAGTGCTAACTATGTTATAGAAACTTCTGAATTAATTCGTAATATGCACTATGATAAACTTGTTGAATATAATAAGTTATTAAAAATTGGATTTTCGTGTTTTAATAATGATGAAAAATTTTTAAATAAAGCTTTTTTAAAAGTTTTTAGACGATACAAACTAATGTTTAAAATTTGTAATCCGGATGAAGATGAATGTGATATTGTTATAGTATCAAATTATATAAACTTTAATTTAAATAGCATAAAAGGAAATCCTGTTTTAATATCTTATAAAGGAGAAGGTAAGTTTAATAATGAACAATATTGTAAATATCATCTTGGATATAATTCCACTGATAAATATAATCTATATTATCCTTTATGGTGCATAAATGTTGATAAAATATTTTTAAATAAAATATTTTCAAATAAAATTCCAAATAACGATAAATTCTGTTTTTCTGATAAACCTAATGAATTATCTAAATATATTTCTAGTTATAAGTAGGTTAATAGTAATTTATCAAATAATTATAAATTTATTATTTGCTACGAAGACGATTTAAATATTTCAGAAAAAATAGTTAACGCTTTTTCTGCAAAATCTATTCCTATTTATTATGGAAATAAAGATATAGTTAAATATTTCAATTCTAATAGTTTTATTAATGGAAATGATTTAACTAATGAATAGATATTAGAAAAAATAAA
>OCTW011545578.1_pt1 | contig 33704 bp, 64 predicted proteins | sample 1539671 | NCBI WGS metagenome assembly OCTW01 (sample SAMN02144230, study PRJEB22623) | gut metagenome | biome: sheep rumen | host: Ovis aries | place: New Zealand
GGGAAAAGAGTATTTGGAAAATCCTAAAACAAACAAGAAGATAATTAATCAGTTCTTGAAACTTGCTAAACTTCATGGAAGAGAAGCTCCACCGAATATTCAGAATATTGCTCATGACCTTGTAAATCATTATCCTAATAAGGAAATCAATGATTTGATGCGAATTTTCGCACAAGAAAATCCTTTAATGAAGAAAGATGCTCATGATGTTTATAATGTTTTGGAGAAGATAATGAAATAATGATTGTGAAGACATTGGAAAATCTATGTTTTTTAGTGTTTGTTCTTTTGGAAAAGCAATTGATAAGACTTTCTCCCTATTATTTTTTAGGTGGGTAGGGAGATGCTTTTTACAACACATATTTTCCTTTGTCTATGAAATGTAAATGATGTAATATGTCAATGCCTTAAAAAATATTGGTCATGTGTAGATAGTATGGTTTTTCGTTTTTCCCTTTTATCTATGATTTAAAAGTTTTTTTCATTACTATTTATGCAAAGGTTTATTGACTGCTCTCTTGTCTTTGGGTAGGCTCATCACCACCTTTGAGAGTGTAAACTAATACATTTTCCTTAATCCGTGGTCGGCTTTGTTTGTGGTTCGATTCCCTTATTAAGGAATCATAAGAAAATTGATAGTTTGATGGAGTTTGAATAAATATGGTTAAACATTATCATGTGGTTGGAGAAGGAGAGTTTGATTATGATATACTGGCTACTTTTCCAAGGAAGAAGGATGCGAACAGTTTCATGAGATACTGTAATCAGAGAAAACGAGAAGATGATGAGCATTATGATTACGAGTATTTCCATATAGTATCTTCGCCTTTCTATGAGGTTTGGTAGATGAAAAAATCATATATACGAAGATATAAGAAACTGGATAAACTGTATGAGAAATTCAATGAGAGTACTGGTGAAGAAAAGCAATATTGGTTGAAACAGATTAAATATTTCATAAGATATGAGAAAGATGATGAAATCGCTTATAAAGATAAAGAGTATAGGGAGAAAGTATGATAAGAGAGTATGATAATATAAAAGAGTTTGTTGTGGAATTAAATACTTTTGACAATAGGTTGAAAAAGGAATTGGATAAATATTTTGATGATATTTATCAAGAATATTCGGATGGGGATTTGAATAAAAAATTGATTATTTTGACATCATTATGTGTGATGCAAACTCAAATAGATAATATAGTGAATGGAGGTCATTATGGATAAAAATTCTTTAAGGATTATAATAACTGATTGTTTTAATAATGGTAAAATTGTTTTTTTAACACTTTCTGATGGTTCTCTACTGAATCTTGTTAAGATGCCTACTTTTTCTACTAATTACTTATTTTTCAAGATAGGCTTCAAGAACAATGATGGAAAGTATGTAGAGGAAGAATTTTACATACCTTATGATGAGATTAAATATCTTTCTAGCGGATATTTGGAGAATTATAATTTCAAGTTGGAGGTGGATTGAATGTCTGATTTTGATGAGATTATAGGTTTGTTCATCGTAGGTATTGTCTTGTTTTTAGGCATCATAATCTTATGGTGTGTTGCATGGTTTAGTGGTTTTATAGCTTCTTTTCTTGGTTTGAGTGGTATTTACTGGTGGATTGGTGGTACTGTCTTGTTTTTCATGATTTGCAGTATACTTACTATCCCGTTATTAGTTACAGTAGGAGAATAATATTATGTGTACTGAACTTGTGAATCCTTCTGAAAAGTTTTTGGATTCTTTACATACTGTGATACTCTTTGCTTGTATGAAATTATCCGAAGAAGACCATGTGACAGAAGAAGAAAAAAAAGAAGGATATTCCATTATTGATAAATTCGATGATTTATCACATAATGTTATTGCATTGCAGAATGTGATTGATAACTATGATGTATTGAATAGTTTCAATGATTATATGCTTAATTACTTATTGACTTATGACATGAAAAATTTTTTAAAATATCTTGAATTCATGGATAAAGAGAATTTAAAGGAAATAAGGAAGAAATGTGATGAAGTAGTGGATGGAGATGGATTATGAAATTAGTTCCCATCGGAGATTGTGAAGATTGTCCATTTTTTAATTGGTATGACATAACATACAATTTAGAGTGCGGGAAATCATTAAAGCAAATTCGATATAAGGAAATTGGTTCAGATAAGGCAATCAAAGAACTTTTCAATCAATGCCCATTGAATAATGTCGGTGAACTTGAACATGAAATTGAATTATTGGAAAAGGAAGATGCTAGATTATGCGGAGTAATATCTGAATTATATGTTACGATTAATAATCAAAAAGATGACATATCCCATTTAAAACGGATTATTGATAAACAGAAGAAATTAATAGAGGTATTGTATGAAACCATCAGAGTTGATGATTGAAAAAATATACAATTCCCATATTTTCCCACATAAACCAAAACCTTTATGTTCATGTTGGATTGGGGATAAGATGGTGGATATGTATTTGAAATTTGATTTTGAGAAATACAAAGTTGATTGGGGAAGAGCATACAAAGGACATTCAAATAATGATGATTATGATTGGATACAGATGATGGAAATAATTGATGATGAGGATGATGAATATAATGAGCATATTAATAATTATAAGGATATGATGTGGGGTTATTATTTGTATCTTCATTAAGGATTATTTGTAGTGGAGTATTATAGAAATGAGTAAAAATTGTCATAATTGTTGGTTATTGCAAAAGGAATATGTTAGCCGATATGGTTTTCTGTATCGTTGTGAGCATACTGTTGCTTTGACAACAAAAGAACTTCAAAAAAACTGTCCAAAGAGGTAATAATGATGAGTGAAAGTGAAATAATTAAAAAAGTAGATGAATTCGGTGAAGAGTATTATTCCAAGGAAATCGATATGAAGATTATTTTTAGCACTTACAATGATGGAATTATTGAAGAGAATATTGAAATGGCGATAATGGAATGCTTGAATGATAAATCATTCGATGGGATAGGTTGGTTTGAGAATATTGAAGAGTAAGTTGGTTGAAGATGATAATTAGTTTTGATGTGACTGGGATATTCTTACTTATTGTATTGCCACCTATTATTGTGTTCTTGTGTAGTACTGCTTATGAATTAAGACACACATTAAGCAATTACAATTTTAACAAGATACTTGAAAGGAATGTGGAGTTGCAAAGAGAAATTCTTGATTTGAAAACAAAAATAAATGAGTTGAATAGGGATATTCTTATTAGTGATGAACTTGACAAAGAAAAACTGGAAGCATTGAAAGATGCAGAAGCAGAAATCAAATTGTTGAATAGTTATCTTGTTGAGAAAGGATTGGCAGAGGATTTTATCCGATGGAAAAAAAGTGAGGGTGAATAAATGAAAAGAATGAAAAAAGTGATGGTGGTTTGTGATTGCAAGGATTGTGCTTATTGTGAAAAAGAAACATATTATACTGGAAGATTAATCAGACACAAACATATTTTCTTCAAGTGCAAAGAGTTGAGTTTGCATTGGAAATGGGATGATTTTTTCAATGTTTATGATTATTGTCCGTTGCCGGAGTATGATAAACAGAACAAGAACGGGAAAGAGATGATGATTGATGAGATATGAATTGAATTTTGATGAAGATAAGATTATTGACATTGAAGCAATCGGTGATAATGGTATCCTTGGTTTAAAGGATTGTTGCAAGATAATGAATAAGCAAGAAGCCATCATCGAAGAGTATAAGGATTTTTGTTTGAATTTATGTAAGTTTTTAATTCAAAAAAGACTTGTTGATGAATATAGAGAAAAATATGGGAAAGAATATAAAATAATCACAAAATGGTGGTAAAAATGAGTGAGAAACAAGAGTGTTGGTGTTGGGGTTGCAAATACCAATTCGATTGTCAAAGATGTTACAAAATTCATCATATTGGTGATAATGATGAATGAGAAACGATTTTATATAACAGATACTGGACTTGGACTTGATACTGAATCTGATGAAATGTATAGTTTTGGTGATGAAGAAGATTTTTGTAGATTGTTTGATAAACTTAATGAGCAACAATCTATCATTGGTGAGCAGAAAATTGCTATCGATGAAATGATAACTGATTACAAAAACCTTGAAAAAGAGAATGAGCAGTTGCGAAAAGAATTAGATAATTTTAAACCAATAATGTTTAACAGTATGCAGAAGGGAACTATCATATTATATTCCAAAGGTGGTATTGATGAGTAAGAAACGATTTGCTATTAAATCCCAAGATGATTATTGGGCAGTAATTGATAATCATAATGATGATAAAGTTTGCATTATTAATGGTATTCATACTGAAATTGAAGCAATATGGTTATGTGACTTTATGAATGAGCAAGAATCCACCATCAACAAACTAAAAGAAGAATTAAAATTGGAACAAGATTTTGCTTCAAGATGGCAGAAAGAAAGTGAAGTGTTGGCAAAAGAGAATGAGCAGTTGGAAAAAGGCAAAATGGAAGCATTATCATTATTGGGGGAAGAAATTGACAAGAATGAGCGATTACACAATGAATTGCAACAGATAAAAGAGTATTTGCAAATAAAAATAGATGAATGTAAAAATCATAAAAAGATGAAAGAAATTGTATTCGGTGTTGAACAAGCAGTTGGGTATGAAAAAGCATTATTACAATTCCAAAAAGGATTAAAAAGGAGATTAAATGATGAGTGAAAAAAAGCGATTCATACAATCAAAATATGCACATCATTTACAAGATACGAAAACAGATATACATTATCACTTAACTTCTGAAAAGATTGGATGTAGGTATTTGTTTGATGAGATTGAAAGATTAACAGAGGAAAATGGGCAGTTAAGGGAAATCAATAAGGAACTTGGTGATGATTTGTATAATTGCAGAGTAAACAAGAACATAATAAGCAAAACATTGAAGCTATGGGAAAACACATTAGCAGAATATGACATCTACACAATCAAAGATTTTACAGAGTCATTTGAACTTGATGCTAAAATCAATAAGGAAAAAGATGAGAAAATCAAAGAATTACAAGTTAAGGTCTTAAATTTAGAATTAGAGAAAGAAGAGTTGATGAAAAATGAGTGAACGATTTGAGATATCAAAAGATAAAAAAGCAATATTTGACAATATGACAGATAATTTCCTTGACATTGAAGATGCTTGTACAATACTAAATAAAGGCTTCAATTATCTAATATATCCAATTACAATCTGTGAAGATTTTAATTGGGAGATGATTATAGATGAAATCAAAGAGGGTTATGAGGATTTGAAAAGGGTGAAAGAAGAAGGAAAAGAGAGATTCCATAATGAAGAAACTGGGCATATAATTGTCATAGAATTTGAAAAGGATATGAAAATATAAATGATGAGTGAGAAACGATTTAGAGTGAATGAGTTGGTAAAATTTGATTATTCTGAAATTGGAGAGTATGTTGATGAAGAGCATACTGATACTCCTTTGCGGAATGATGAAGTATGCAAACTATTGAATTATTATGATGGATTCGAGAAGTGGGTTGAATCATTGGAAATCAGTAGGAGTGTTGAGCTTGATGAATTGTTAAAATCAATCAATTACATCTTTGTAAGGTATAATAATACTATTGTTGATGATAGGGATACTGTTGAGTTGAAAGTAAGCATTAATGGTGCTATTGGTTTCAGTATGGAATTAAAAAGGAAGTTTGATGTATGAGTGAATTATGTGAAGATAAATTGATGTTGGGAGTATGGTTGCTTATAATCTTGCTCATAGCACCTTGTTGTTATACTTTCGTTTACCATAACTTTCAATTTTTAGGATTTTGTATAGGTTACATTATGGGTATTGTAATTGGGATTATTATATATGGCTTGTATATGTTAGAGTGTGATAACTAATGGTAACTGTTATGAGTGAGAAACAGAACATTATTGAAAGTATGAAGAAGGGGATAAAAGAGCATCCTACACTAAAAAAATATCTTGATGAGATGATTGCTGATGGCATTGATGAGGATACTGCATTGAATATTATGCTTATCGCTTGGCAAAATAGGAGTTGGAATGATGAGTGAGAAACGATTTAGATTAATTAAGATTGATGATTATGTTTTTCAAATAAAAGATATTGATAATGATTTGTATCTTGTTGCAGAACAGATTTGCAATTTACTAAATGAACAACAAGCAAGGATTGAAATGTTAGAAAAAGGCATATTGGATTGCTTGTTTAACAATAAATCCATAGGGATACTTGCAGAAGAAATGGAATTGGTGGAATGATGAGTGAGAAACAATTAAATGATGTTGATGCTTTGAAAGTTTTGTCATTTGAGGAGTTTTTGAAAAAATACAGTTATCAAAGAAGTGATGAAATAATCGCTTATGAATTATATTTAATACTGCAATATTTAAAGAGGAATGTTTGATGAGTGATGAAAATATTACAACTAATACAATAGTCAGTTTAAAAAATCTTCTACTGATTGTGGTGGGTTTGAAAAAACAAGCTCTTGTAGACAATAATAGGGAATTATATATTCATCTTGATAATTTAGAGTCCGAGTTGAAATTATTACGGGAAAAAAGTGTTATATTTGAGAGATGGTGATTTTTTTTATGAATGAAGACAGATATGATTATGGTTATGAAATGCCTTTAAATGCTCCTACTATGCCAGTTCCAGTAATAATTGATACATTAAATGGGAAACAGTACTATTCATTAAGGCAAGTTGTTGATTTATTGAATGTGAAAGAGAATGAAATCAGAGTGTTAAAAGCGAAAAGAGAAGATTTAGGGAAGACATCTTTAAATTTGAGAGATTATGTTGAAACTGATGGAAAAGGAAGTATGGTTAAGGTTAAACTTTTGGATTATGTTGATGACCTTATTTGTGAAAGATTAAATAAGAAGTTAGAAGATGATAGTGATGAAAATGAGTGAGAAACGATTTAGAGAAAAATATCACAAATATTGTCAAAAATGGAAAAAAGAGATGAATGTTCACTATTCAGATAAAAGAAGAGTAATAATGAGGAAGTTAGTATGAGTGACAAACGATTTGAAATTGTTAAAGGAACTGACTATAATATTAATAAAGAAGCCTACTTTATCCAAGATGCTTATAAAGGATGTATATTAGGTGGTTCTTATTGGAAAGAAGAGTGGGCAAAAGAAGATTGTGATTTATTAAATAATATTAATGATGAAAAAAATCATTTGCAAAAGGTTATTGACCTTTTAGAATATCAACTGAAAGTGCAAGATAGAATTATTGATGAATATGAAATATCATAAATGTACTAATTTAATGAAAAATGGTCTTGGTGAAACGAAACCTTATTACTGCAAAGGTGATTATATTTGGTTAGATGGAAATGGAAACATTAGTTCGGAAAACCGACAAGAGTTTGGTGATGAATATCATTATGATAGGTGGATAAAAGAGATAAAAAAGTATGTTGAAAAAACTAATGAAGGCTTTGAGTATAATGAAGAGTTCATAATTAAATTGTGCTTATCTTATACATTACAGTCTTTAAGGAATGATGAAAATTTAAAACGATTTCAATGGGATACGGTAAATGATGATGAAGAAAAAATATTAAAGAAATCTTGTGAAAACTGTGGATATTTTTATTTGTTTGATGAAGAAGCTATACAAATCAGTAGAGAAATTGGTGAAGATTTGGATGGTTTTGGAGAATGTCATTATCATGGGGATTTTTTTCATAAAAAAGGGCTTTGTAATAAATGGATGGATGAATAATGAAGATGGTTAGTGAATGTTTGAAAGTTCTTGTTGATGCTATGTTGGAAAATTGTGGTCTTGCGGATGCACCAGTAAATATCAAAATTGATAATACAATATATGATGTGGTTGATTTTTATTATGATAATGAAATTTCAGAGTATGTGATGGTGCTTAATCATGATGAGTGAGAAACGATTTGAGATTACAGAATATGGTTCTGATTATTATATTGAAATAATAGATAATGAAAAGGAACTTGATGAAAGCATTCCCAATCCAAGTCAGAAATTAAGTTTAATTGAATGTGTTGATTTGTTGAATGAGCAAGAACAGATAATCCAAATACTACGAGAAGAGATACAATCAACTGTTTACATTTTAAAGATGCAAACAAGAAAATTAGAAGGATATTAAAACAATAATTTTTGGTGAGAATAATGGTTAAAATACAAGATGATTACATACAACTAATCCATGCAGAAGATTTAAGGAATGTGAAAAAAGATGAATATCTTGAAATCAGTACATATGAAGAGTGTTACAAATTAAATAATTCTGCTATAATAACAATCGATGATGATAGTGTCAAATTTGTTCATTGGGGTAAAATAATTGACCTTGATTATAAGGATATAGAACATATATATCTTATCAAACCAAAAGAACGGGATTTTCTGATAATTATACCAATGCTTATTATGTTTATTTTAGGTATTTTGGTTGGAATACTTTTTTGATGTTAGTGTGATGATTTATGATGGGTGGACTTTTCATAAAAACTGGAAAAAGCATAAGGAGAAGTGTTATAATCGAACAAATATTCGATTCTCCATTGTTGGTTAGTGATGAGGAAGCATTTGAAAGATGGCTTATTCAAAGATTTAAGAATAAGAGATTGTTAGGTGATTAATATAATGGAAAAAGAGTCAAATCAAACTATATTGAATGGGATAAATCCTTTATCACGAACAGAAAAAATGATAACATTTAAGTATCAAAAAAAGGATTTTTGTATATTCAAAAGGGGTTTGAGTGGTAATTATATATGTCCATTTGTTGAAGAAGATTATGTAGATGGTTACTGTACAACATATCGGTGTATGATTGATAAAAAACCCGCAGTACGAAATGAATCAAAATGTAGAGTTTCATGCAAGAATGATTTGGAAGGTATGAAATTAATAACTGAAATAAGAATAGAAGAATAGGATTAATTTTGAATCATGAATGAATTAACAGATAATCAAGTAATATTCAAATTAAATGGAGAGTCATATAAAGGAAGCATTATATCTTGGGAGCAAACTAGGAATTTTTTAAATAGAGAGTTTAGAGCAAGTATGGATGTTATGATTGACAAAATTATTGAAGATAATACATTTAATGTAACATGGACTTTAAGTAATGAAGAACATGATATGGAAGTATCAAGTGATAATATGAGTGTAAAAATTAAAAAACAACAGAGAGAAATAAGTCTTAATGAATTTAAGAGAAGTGATGTTCAGTATGAACAAGTGGAATTGATTATCAATACTGAAAAAAAGGAAGAATTAAAAAATAAATATGGTATTGAATATAGTTTTACTGAAAAAATAGTTCTTAATACTGGTGAAATAGAGTTTTTTGAAAATTATTTAAAAGTGAATTATTTAACTGTACCTTATGTTTTAATTGAAAAGATAATGGTGAGAGATTTATGAAGGAAAACTACTGTGTGTTCGGTGAAGGTTACTGTAAATGGTGTGTGAATTGCCCCATAAACTATACTGTGGAAAAAATGGAGAGTGAAAAGGATTAATTGTAGCTCATGTAAAAATTTTAAAAGGATACAAAATGTTGTTTATTGTGACTTAATGTTTGAATATTATCTTGTACCAACTGAAATCTTCATAAAATGTTATGAAACCCATCATAGATGCGAACATTATGAATTCAAGAATCCGCATATTAAAGGCAAGTTTAATCATAGGAAAAAAAGGAGCAAGATAATGGATAAATTAATTAAATGAAAGATTACTGTGCTAGATTGAAAAACTCTGTGGGGAGGTGATTATATGAACATATGGATATTATTTGCAATAGCATTAATAATAATATTGATTTTTATTGGATGGTATTTCAAGGATTATTTATAAGAAAACTATGAAAATGAATAATGATTGTTGAATAAAAGAAATATGGTGAGGATTAAAAAAAATGATTGAATTAAGAGAAACATATGATGGAAGAAGTAAAGGATACCGTTTTTACGATACCCTTTCAATGAATAGGATAGGAACAGAATTATTTGGTTTAAAATTTTATTATGCCACATTAGATAAAGAGGCTATTGATGAATTAACTAAATTAATCGACCCTATGATGCATAGCATTGTAGATACTTTGAATGGAGTAAATGGTGAAGGAGAAATCGAGAACACTACATTCCATGAAAGATTAACTAGTTTAGAAGAAGAAATAGCAGAATTGACCAATATTGTTAGTGGACAAACAACAAAACATGGAACATTACACATTACACCACACACTATGGATATGGACTTTAATAAAGATGGTACAATGTTGAAGTTTATTAATGCAGATAATGGTGTATATACTACTGGCATCTTGAAAGATAATACAAGTTTTGACATAGTCTTGCCGGTTGGAACATATACTATTAATATTGTCAATACTTTGAATGATACAACTGATTCAATATTTAGTAATATTTCTCAAATATCTGATGAAGAAATTAGTGAAGATGAAGAAGTTGATACAGTACCAAAAGCAAATCCTATGGTTATTTCAGATGATAAACATAGTGCAACTTGTAATGTTCTTGAAGGTGAAGAGTCATTTGAGATGTTTATTGAATATGAGAATATTTAATTCTCATATCTCATTTTTATGGTATGGTAATTTAGTTCGGTAGAATGCTTGACTTGTAAGGGGATAAGTCCATGAGAGGTGGTTGCTCGTGGCTCTCGCAAGAAATCAAGATGCCGTGGGTTCAAATCCCGCCCATACCTTTTTATAGTTCTAATTAGGATGGTGGTTAAAATTACAGATGACCAAATGATGGGAGAATATAAAAATTTAGAAGATAAAGTAGTTGAATTGGAAGAACAGAATAAACAACTCAAAAAAACAATAAACGATTTAGAGAGTAAAGTCAATGAGTTGGATATGAAATTATCTCAAATTCATAATGGTTTGCAGAATAAAATAAGTAGTAATAATATTGTTATGAATAATGGTTTTGAACAGATTAACAGTTATTTCAATATTATTTCTCATAAAGTGAAGATGTTGGAAAATAAGGATAAATTTAGATAATTTGTGGTGTTTGGGATATGAATATTAAGGATGCTTATCTTGATTCGGTGTATAATGTACTGAATAATGGGGAATTAGTAGTAAAAGATGATAATGATTATATCAAGGAAGTGTTAGGAAATTTCTTGAAAGTGGATAAACCTTTGAATTTTAATAATCGTAGAATAAATTATAAAAATTATGATTGTGAAAAATTATTAAGTGATATTAAAGATGGTTTATTTGATATTAAAGGAAATCCTATAAAATCTGATGCATTGTATGAATATGTGAAAAGTTTTGAAAATCCTAGTGATAGGGGTTTTGTATATAGTTATCCGAACAGATTATTAAGTTATAGTGTGGGTTATGAAACTTTTCTGAAACTTAATCAGTTTGAAGAGTGCAAGAAGAAATTATTATCCCATATTGGAAGTAATCGTGCTATGATGGTTACTTGGAATCCTTTCACGGATAATAGGAATGATGATGTTCCTTGTTTGCAGACAGTACAGTTTACTATTCGTAATAATAAATTATTTGTTCATGTTTATTTCCGAAGCAATGATGTTTTTGGTGGTTTATATAGCAATCTGTTCTTCATAACTTATGTTGCTTTGAAAATGATGGGTGAGTTGAACAAAGAAGCAATTAACTTGAATTTGGATTTCGGTGGAATATATTATTATTGCAGTAGTTTGCATTTGTATGAAACTGATGTGAAAATAGCTAAAAAGATGTTGTTAAGTAATGGTATTAAATAAGTGGGTTTTTATTTGGTGATTAGTGGTTATGAAAGCAGTAATTGAATTGTATTTGCAGAAGCCTTTTTGGTTGAAACAAGAGGATATTGGTTTGCAGACATTAGTGGTTTTAATGGAAGGATATTATAAATGGTATGGTGAATATCATGATTGTCCTATTGTTTATGATAAACTCAAACCATTATTGGAATTTTTAGAAGGACATTATTTTCTTGATGAAAAAGTGGTTGAAATTATTCTTAATGAATCTTATAATAATGAAGAATATGCCGAAGAAGTGTTAAGGTTTTTTGAGAAATGTTTGGATGATTTGGATTTCCAATTTACTTTGAATTTATTTGAAAGTAGTATTTATGCTAATTTTTCAAAAATAGAGCCTAACTATTATTATGAAGAAGTTAAGAAGATATGGGGAAAAAGAGATGAAGAAATACAATACCCTTGGGAGTAAATATGTGAATTGCCCAATGGGAACTCTTTTAGATGTTGAATATCTCACAGTATTCTGTTATTATTATGGGCTTGTATCTGTTGAACAATGCAAGGATTGTGAGCATGGAAAAAAGAATGGTATTGAAATAAAAATGGAGAAATAACTGATAACTAATGAATTTTGAAGAACTAGTTGAAAAAATGAGCATTATCAAGAAGTTGCATACTGCAAGAGAAGAGCATAATAAAACAATATTTTATAAGAAACCTTATTCTGCTAAATCCATAACAATCATAACTTTTGATAAGACTAAAACTTTTGATTTGGAAAAAGTTAATCTTTTATCTGTGAGTCATGAAGGATTGTTGTTGCAGTATGTTGTTGCGGATAAATATAGAATGTATCCTTATCCTATTACTATTATTAAGGATGTGATTGTTAATGAAGAAATCTGATAAACAATGGATAATTGATGAACTAAATAAGGTGAAGAATAATCATCATTCAAATTTAAATTTGAAATGGGAATTAAATCATATTATAAATTTAGTTAATGACAATACAGAACAAGAAGATTCAAATACTAGTTGGACTTGGAGTGTGACTCCTATACAACCTTCATATTATGGAACTAATATAGACCTTTTAACTTGTATTGAAAAAGGTTTATTAGAAGAAGAGTCATTGAAGGAATTTTGCAGAGTCAATATTCTTAAATATGTTATAAGATATGATAAGAAGAATGGTCTTGAAGACCTTGAAAAAGCGAAAGTATATTTAGATAAACTTATCGAGGTTACTGATGAAAAAAGGTAAATATAGATTTAAAACTAATAATCAAACAGTTTCAATATTCCCAGTTTCAGATGTTCATTATGGTACTGAATTCTGCAATGAAGAATTTTTTGAATATATGTTGCATAAGTTTGACAAGACAAGGGGTTTTAAGATAATGTATCTTCTTGGTGACCTTATGGATTGTGCAACAAAAAGATTGGGTAATAGTGCTTATAAACAACTTTATACTCCGCAAGAACAATTGGATTATATTGTTGAAAAATTCAAGCCTTTCAAAAGACATATTCGTGGTGTAGTTCCCGGCAATCATGAATTGAGATACAAGAAAGAGTTTGACCTTGATATTACTAAAATACTGGCGAATGAGTTGGATGTGCCTTATTTTAATACTATCAATGATTATTTGAATATTAATGGTATGGATTATCATATATTTGGAGTACATGGTACAAAAACATCTCAACAGTTACATTTGATGCATGGTCAAGTTCAAAGGCAGACTGATAGTATGATAGCCAATCTTGTATTGTATGGTCATTGTCATTATTTGAGTCATTTGAGTACTGTGAAAGAAATCAATAATGAGTATCTTCGTACCCATTATGTATTAACGGGTCATTATTTGAAATATAAAGGCTCTTATGCCGAAGACAAATTATTGAAGCCTAATCTTGAAGGTTTTGCGAAGATTGATATTGATAAGAATTTAAGAACAAATGTTCAATTGTTTAATATTGATGAATGTTGTGTAGGATAATAGTGTGATGAGTGATTTTGTTGAAGATATTGGGTACATTGAGGAATTGTATAAATGTACAATAATAAATTTGTTGGATTTGGATAATGAATCAAAAAATGAAAGTGTTAAAATAATTGAGCATTTGAAGATTTATTTTGAAGGGTTTGGAGAATTAACCAAGAATGATTTAATACATATAGATAGTGTGATGAAAAAACATGATTATGTATTGGAAAAGATAAGATTTGATTCCAAACAAACATATGAATATGAAGACATATCAAGAGAAACACTATTTATAATGTATTATGTGAAACGAACAGATAATAGGAATAATTGAATAGAGTAATTTGATAAATCATGGCTTATGAAGATTGGGAAAGATTGATAAATAAATACAAAACCAAACAAAAAGGAGAAGTATGGGATTCAAAATATGAACTTAAAAATCAAAAAAGGATGAAAATGAAAGAAAAAATTGAAATTTTTGAAGGAATAAATTCTCAATTCTTCCATTTGCAAGGTTCACAGATAGAAAGAGCAAAATATCTGATAAAACATCTCGATTTCAATGACATATGTAGAAGATGCAATAAAGAACAGATAATAGTGTTAATCTGTTATTTTGTGAAATGTGAATATGGGAGATACAATAGAGAATATTGTAGGAAGGCTTTTAAAGAATATAATGTGTCTGATAACTTATGTGACCGTTTTATGCTATATCTTGCAAGGTATGGAATAGAGAATACGAAATTAGGAAAACATAGTTTTGAAGATACCATATAATAATAAAGAATAGAGTTGTTATAAAAATTATGACATATTGGAAAAATTGGAAAACTATCTCCAATACACAAGATTATGATACGGATAGTGAAAGTCCGATATTGAAATTTGATGAGCATCATAATGAAGTAGTTGATATTACTACGGGGTTAGTGGTAAGTAAAACAGAATCATTAACATTGAAAAATAATACGAAAAATCATGAAATTATTCATTATGATGATTTAGGAAGTAGTTTTTCAAAAAGAAAATACTGATTATTCTAATTGCAAGGAAAAATATAATGGTTGATAAGAAAGAGAACTCAATAACTGAATCACAAATGCCCAAACCCACAATCACTGACCATCTTCAATTAGAACATAGAATATCTCAATTAGAACAGAGTCATAATGTATTAGTTCAAAGAATGGAGAATATTGAAAAAAGCATAAATGAATGCACTAATGCAATTCACAAATTAACAATCACATTGGAAAGAACAACAGTCAAAGTAGAATTACTGGATACTAGTCAAAAAACTGAAAAGTCATTAGAAAATACTTTCATAGTTGGACTTATCGTTGGAGTAGTGGTATTCATAACTACACAAGTAATTCATTTAATATAATAAGTTTGTTATATGGAATTTTTTTAATATGGTGGATAAAAAATTAGAAATTAAAAAAGTGAATATTGAAGAGTTTGTTCCCGCAAATTATAATCCAAGAAAAATAAGCGAACATGATTATGACAAACTCAAAAATAGTATAAATGAGTTTGGTGTTGTAGACCCTATAATAGTTAATTTGCATGATAATACTATTATAGGTGGACATCAAAGATTTGATGTTTTATATTATAATAATAATGTTTCAGATTTATATCTCCTTGAATTAGGAGATATTGGATGGATATTTCCGGAAACAGATTTGAAGATTAAAGATAAGAATCATGAAAAAGCATTGAATTTAGCCTTAAATCGTATTCATGGTGAATGGGATATGGATAAATTGGATGAGGTTCTTATTGAATTGGAAGATTTGAAACTGGATGAATTGACTGGTTTTGATTTGGAATTTGATGACATCTCATATGATTTTATTTCAAGAGAAGATGATGAATATGATGATGATGAAGAGTATGATGATGGAACTGATGATGAGATATTCATAGAAGATGAATATGAAGAGCCAGTTAGTGACACAACACATAAAGTTAAAGAACAGGCTCGAAACGAAGAACCCGTAATTCCTAGGATTCGTAAAGGTTTCCTAAAAGAAAAAGACATCTACAAAATAGGAAACAATTATATCATGTATGGAGATTCAAACAATGAACAAGATAGAACTCGTTTATTGAATCTTAAATCATTGGATGCTCAATTAAATTTATCTGATAAGTTTGAAAAAATAAATTCATCCAAACAAGTTACAAATTACTATATGTGTGATGATGCAGAAGTTTTGGAAAGGAATATAATAAAATACAAGGATATTGCTAAAAAGATTACATGAAATCCAATGAAAAAGTAAATACAAAATTAGGATTAGTCCATCAGAATAATAAGGGTTATTATAAAACTTCGGATAATGAATTATTACATAGAAAGATTTGGGAAAAATTTTATGGGCAAAAAATACCAAAAGGGTATGTGATACATCACCGAGATTTTAACCCCACGAAACAATTCTATACGGAATCTTCAACTCATGACAATGGAAGAACATCTTTCATTGCATCATAAAGGTAAGCAATTAGATGATAAGTTGAAAGAAAAATTATCAAAGAATAAAACAACAACTAATTATTTTAGAGTTAATAAGAAACCATGTCCAAGATGTAAACAAGGTTTCATATATCGTTATCAATATTACGATGACAATAACAAAAGACAATCAATCACAAGTACAGATTTGAGAAAATTGGCTTTAAAAGTACAAAGTAAGGGGTTAGTTTGGAAAAAAATATAAAATTATGGTAAAAAAAGGTAAAAGAGGAAGACCATCTGCAATATCAAAAGAAATAGCAGATAATCTTTTCCAAGAATTAAGCAGAGGAGTTCCTATCGAACATGCTTGTACCATTGTTGGTTTGAAAAGGAACACATATTATTATTGGCGAAAAAAGGGTATGGAAGAAGATGAGGATTCAGATTCCTTATACCGATATTTCTATGATAGGACAGAAGAAGGAGTTGCTATGGCAGTCGCTACCCGTGTAGAGAATATCCGTATCGCCGGTAAACAGAATTGGCAAGCCGATGCATGGTGGTTAGAAAGAATGGCACATGAATATTTCGGTAGAAAACAAACAATTGATGCAAAAGTAGATGCCAATGTAAAACAAGCAGACATTAGTAAATTATTCGACAATGAAATTGTTGATAAGATTTTAAGAGAAGAAGAAAAAGAAGAATAAATTTTTCATAATTATACATAATATACTACTATTTTTTAGAGAACTTGCAAGGATATGGATAAGAATAAGATTAGTGAAATAATTAATGATTTGTATCTATTTTATCGTGTCTTTGTAGGTTCTCATTTTACTGAAAATTTACCCGCAGAACATATAAAGATATTAAGCAGAGAATTAATGAAACTTTATGCGGGAACGGAAGAAGATTTTAAACGATTATGTGTGGCAATCCCCCCCCGCCATTCCAAATCAAGTTTAATCACTCTTGCATTTCCAATGTGGCTTATTTTTCATAACCCAAACCTTAATATTTTAATAATTACAAATAGTGGAACTTTAAGTGAAAAGTTTGGTATTAAATTGAGAGAATATATTGATGAATATGGTAAATATTTTAATGTATATCTGTCTGATGTGAAAAGAAGTCAATCCCATATAATGTTTTCAGACAATGAAGGAAATCTTTATAGTGGCTCAATTAGGCTTGTAGGTAAATTAGGGAGCATTACAGGTCAAGATGCGGATGTTCTACTGATTGATGACCCGTATAAAGGTTTAGATGAAGAATTTACTGAATCTGCGACTTCAAAATTCTTGGATTATTACAATTCCGTTATAGAACAAAGAATAGAACCCCACACAATAGAAGTCATACTCCATACTCGTTGGAGAAAACATGATTTACAAGGTTACTTGAAGGAACATGACCCACATTCATATAAATTCATAGAATTCCCCGCTATCCTTGAAGATGGCACACCATTATGGAAAGAAAGGTATACAATTGAAGAACTTGAAAAAAAGAAAGCCCGTATGGGAACAAGGTCATTTGAAGCAATTTATCAACAAAAACCAATGGATGAAGATTCTGACTTCTTCGACCTAAAAAAGTTAAAAATAGGCAAACCCCAAGGTGTGAAATTAATAGGTAAATGCAGAGCATGGGATATAGCTTCCGCAGATGCAGAAAAAGGAGAGTTGGGAGATTATACTGTGGGAGTTTTAATGGAATTGTATGATGACCAAAGTGTTAGGATAACAGATATTGTCAGAGGACAATATGGGAATAATACAAAAAATATAATAATTAATACTGCAATTCGTGATGGAGTGGATACTCATATTGTCATAGAAACTGGTGTTGCGGGAGCGGGAAAATTATTATATGAAGAATGGAAAACCCAATTAAGAGGATTTATCGTAGAACAAGCCATACCAGTTACAAGTAAAGAAGATAGAGCGACACCATTCCGTAATGCAATGCTCGATGGTCTTGTATGGTTAGATGTAGGTGAAGAAGTAATTCAAGAATACGAATTAGAATTGGGAGGATTCCCATTCATACTCCATGATGACCAAGTGGATGCAAGTTCTCATTGTTTTAATTATCTCTGCCGTATGGATATGGGTATAAAGCCGGAATTACAATTTATTGACTTATTTTAATTAATTTAGGAGAAAGAAAAAGGATAATTTTATGAGTATATTTGAAAAAGCAATAGGTGGTTTGAAAGAAAGATTGCCATTTGTTCGCAGACCAACTGTGAATTCTGCATATGATAATCTTCTCCTAAATAATTACTCATGGCTACGAGAACCAAGAAATAAATCAGTAGGTGTTGGTTGGAGAACATATTATCATGCCGGTAGGAATGTATGGGTTAATGCTTGTATAAAAGTATATGTTAATGAAGTTCGTAATCTTGGTTTTAAAATAAAGAGCATAGATGAGAATCATAAAGATATTGAAAGAGTTAATTATTTAACAAATCTCTTCAATAATCCGATGGGATTATATTCTCATGATACATATGCCACATTTCAAAGTGCGATGTGGACATCATTATTATTACTTGGTGATGCATTTGCAGAAGTCATATATGATGATAATTATACAAATATACCAATTGGTTTTAAACATATTCCATGTGAATTAATGAGATATTATGAAGATACTGACCAATGGGGTTTTATTGATAATTCCCATATGTTTGAATCAGAAAATCTTATTCATGTGAAAGAACCCGGCATTCGTGGTGGAGTGTGGGGAGAATCACCGATTGATGTGTTAGCAAGGGATTTAACACTTGAAATATTAGGTAAAGATTTCACACAAGAAATTCTTGAAAGAAAAGGACTCGACCCAACCGGTTATATCAAATTTGATTCACAATTAAATGATACTGCTTATAACCAAGAAATAGCTCGGATGAAAGCAATGGAGCATCAGAACCGACATGGTACTATGATACTCCGTGGAGCAGAATTCAAGAACATAGGTATTTCATCAGAAGATATGCAGTATTACGATATGATAAAAGATATTCGTGATAGGATATTATCAACATTTGGTGTGCCACCATATAAAGTAGGTATTATTGAAACATCTAATCTTGACCTTGGAAGTGGAAACAGTCAAGACAAAAACTTCAAGAAAACATTCCAAGGAAAAGCGAAACTTTTTGAAGATGGTTTCAATAAAGTTTTAAGCAGAAGTGCATTTCATGAATATTTCAGATATAATGACCTTGATATTGAAGATAAACTGGTTAAAGCACAAATAGAAGATATTCGTTTGAAAAACGGCACATTATCCGTGAATGAAGTTCGTGCCGGTTATGGACAATCACCTATACAAGAAGATAAAATACCATATACAGAAACTACAAAAAAGTATAAAGAAGCACTTCAAAGAGAAGGCATAATAAACTATTTAGATTAAAACTAAAAAATCATGGCTAGAAAAGTATTAATAGATGAAGATGTATTAAATAAACTTCTTCAAAAAGCATTACCATATGAATATGAAGTATTAACTTATGATGATGCACTTGATGATGAAGAAACTGAATATCTTACATTAATACTCATGATACTTAAAGGTCAGATTGATGAAGTAAGGAAATGGGTAAATAGTGATGATTTTAAAAAATTAATGGAAGATGTTGAAGAGTTACCATTAAACTTTTTTGAAGATATGGAGATAAAATTAAGAGTTTATTTTCATGATAAATTTGAATTATTATTACTTCCATTATTAATGGGGTTTTATAAGGATTCAAATACTGCGACTTATCAGTCACTTAACCTTGAACCAATATTAACCAGTAATGATTTATTAAATTTCACAAGAATAAGACAATATAATTATGATTTATTAACTAATCTCTGCACAGATTTGAATAAGAATTTTAAGGATATTATCCTTGAAGGGATAATGGATGGAAAAAGTGTTGAAGAGATAAGTAGAAGTCTTGTTGATGCGGGTATCAGTCCAATTAATAAACATACTGCTCAACAAAGAGCCGAAATGATTGCAAGAACAGAAGTTAATGCAGTTAAACAGAATGCTAAATTACAAGCATATAAAGATAATAGTATCGAATGGGTTGATATTGTTACAAAAAGAGATAATAAAGTCTGCCCAATCTGTTTAGAAGCAGAATTTAATAATCCGTATCCTATCGAAGAAGCAGAAGGAATGCTTCCATTTCATCCAAGATGCAGATGTGAATATGGAGCATCAAAACAAAACTTTAATAATGAATATGAATATGGTGATTTTAATCAAAGAGTGAATGATGAATTTGGAGAATATATTGACAGAGTTTAACTTGCTAGTTTAAATCTAGCTACTCTGATTTTTTTTATAACCCACCATATTATAACCAAAGAGTATTCATTTTTTTTGATTCTCTTTGGTTAATATTAATAAAATTAAAAAAACCATGTTTCCCTTAACAATATGGTGGATTAATAATTCTTTTTTATAAAAAATAATTATAAAACAATATTTGGGAAATAAAGTATAAGAAGATTATGGACATTAAACAAGATTTTAAAGTTTATTGTTCCACCAACCTTAATGAATTTAAAAAAAGCATTGGTTCTGATTTCCTAGAAGAAAACGATGAACTAATCCTTGAAGGAATTGCAAGTAGCACATCAATGGATTGGGATGGGGATTATATGACCCAAGAATGTCTTGAAGATATGAAATCCCAAGCAGTAGGATTAAGTGTATTGCAAAACCATGATGATGGTTTATCAGATATAATAGGAAAAGTATTGGAAGTTAAAGAATCAAGTGCCGATTTATTCAAAATAAGATTTAGTATCTTGCCCCATGCAAGAGAATTCATTAAAGAATTATTGGATAATGATATTAATTTAGGACTTTCAATAGGAGCAAAGGCTTTGGATTATGAACCTAATGAAGATTCCAATTCATATGGGTGGAAGATAAACAAGGTGAAACTGTTTGAAATTTCATTAGTATCACTCCCCGCAAATTGGGATTCTTATGGGTCTGTTGAAATAAGTAAAACTTTCAATGAAGAAGATATGATTACTGCTACTTGTTTCAATGGTGCTTGTAAGCAACTTGTGAAAAATTATAAACTCAACATCAAAAAAGAATTAGAAGATACAAATGATGATGAGGATGAAATAGTCACACACCAAGATTGCATTAATTATGTTAATGAATTAGGCATATCCATGTATGATAGATTATTAGAACAAATATCAGAAGAAATTGAGAAAATAAAATCTGATATATTCTATAATAATTACAATACAAAGGAAGATACTAATAATCAAAGTACTAATGAAGAAGACACTAATGATTCCTCCAAAAACGAGGATGTAAAGGAGAAGAAATTAGATATGAGTGAAATAGAAGAAAAAATAGATACTGAGGTTCAAACTCCTACTAACTCAATTGAGGAGGAAGTTAATGAAGCATCAGTAGAAGAAAATGAGTTTGTGAAATCTATGGAAAAAGAAGTTAAAATAGAAAAATCCGTGGATGTTCATGAAGAAGAAACTGTTTCTAATGAAGAAATTCTCAAATCAATCAAAGAGTTGATTGGTATTTTAACTGCTCAAAAAGAAGAAGCAGATGTTGAGTTTACTAAATCATTTGAAGAAAAACTCAAACAAGAAAAAGAGAATATTCGCAAAGAAGTTGAAGAAGAAATATTTAAGGAACTTACTACTGAAAGAAAACCAGTTGAAACTGACCAAGTGAAAGTGGAGAAAAAATTAGAAGAAGAAAACAAAGAAGAGTCAGTTGAAACTAAAAAAAGTATGAACACTTATGAAATTGCAAAAATGTTATGCAATCAATAAGTTTGAATAGATTATTTTTTAAGAAAGAATTATAGATTAAAAAAATTAGAGAGATTATAGAAATATATTATGACTTTATCTGAACAATTACAAACAAAATTTGCTACAAAAGATGAATTAGCACAATTGCAAAAAGCATATGATGAACATATGCAGACCGCCGTAAACCAACCGGGTGGAAATATGGCTTCAAGTCCGGGTACTGCGGATGTAATGATTACCGTTGATTATGATGCAGAATTACAAAGACTTGTACATCACCAATCACCATTCTTGACTTATCTTGAAACTCACGGATGTGTTTCTGATGCAAAAACCGCAAAAGTTGGATACAGAGTAAAACAACAGAAAACTACATCTAGTTTTATTGCAGAAACCGAAGATTTACCAAGACATGACCCATCATTATTCACCGATGAAATTGCAAAGATGCAAACTCTCGTTTATCCGATTGAAATTTCCGACCTTGCTATGAGAGGTGTGGATTCAATTGATTTACTGAATGATGAAATTCGTGATGGTTACCTTGATATGGCACAAACCAAAGACATTGCATTATTACAAGGTACTGTTGCAAATAATGGTTTCGATGGAGTATTAAACAGTATTAGTACCCATACTGATGATTTAAGTGGAGAACCAATCACAAAAGATGCTATTGATATTTTAGCACAAGAAATCATCGATGATGGTGGTAATCCTTCTGCTATTCTTACTACTGCAAAAGTAGGAAGACAGTTAAATGATATTCTTTACCCTAATACTCGTATCATTGACCAAGTAGACCTTACCCTTGGAACAAGAGTAACCGGTTATCATGCACCTAATGGTCAAACTATCCCTATTCTCGTAGACCCTAACATTGATACTACTGATGGTGATATGTTTGCATTTATTGATAACAATTCTTTAAGAGTTCGTGAACTTGTCAAACCAACAATCACTCCATTAGCAAAAACCAAATTATCCACTAGCAGAGTATTATTCACATTCTTCACATTCTATAACAGAGCAGAATACAGAAATGGATTATTAACTGGAATTGGAGATGCATAAGGAGGATAATCTCTTATGGCATTAACCAAAAAACAATTAGCAATGATTGATTCATGCCCAGTTTTGAAGGGAATGAAATCAGAATTAATTGAAGTTTTAGGAGTAGAAGAATCAAGTAGTTCTAATACTGGTTCAGATTCCAGTAGCAGTTCTGATAATCTTGAAAAAAGAAACATAACTGTTAGTGTTACTGATGGTGAATCCCCAGTAAACGGAGCGAGTGTTTCATTATTGAAAAATGATGAAACTATTGTTAGTGGAACTACTGGAAGTGCGGGAGGATGCACATTATCCAATGTTCCATTAGATAATTATGCAGTTCTTGTTACTGCTACTGGGTATGATGATTATGAGAGTACCATAAGTGTCACATCAGAAACAAGTAGTTTAACAGTAACTATGGTTAAGAAAACCACAACTCCATAATAATCTTCAAGAATAAATTATTAGGAAATTTGGAGAACTGATAAAAGAATAAGATTAAAAATTTTAATTTTCCTTATTTTTTTATAGTTTCCTTAACTAAATAAGAAACTTTTTTTTTAATTTCGGAAATCAGTAATAAGAAATGTTGAATCAAGACCTTAATGAATTAGAGAATAATGTTGAAAATTTTTATGGAAACAAATCTTCTGAATCAATAAATAATAATCTCATATCTGTTGATGAGCTTAAATTATTATTCAAATTTAATAATATTGAAACAACATTGACTGATGAAGAATTAGAAAAACTCATAGGATTTCAACAACAAAGCATGTTGGCAGAGTTAGGAATAACTCTTGACCCCGTGAAACATACTTTCACATATTACCCAAATTATACAGAACCACGGAAACAAGCGAGAGTTCCAATAACTTTACCATTAGTTAATGTGGTGTCAATTGATAAGGTGATTATCAATAAACATCATATTGCAGAAGAAGAAGATTATATTTTCGATAAAAAGAATAGTATTGTTTATCTTCGACCAAGACATCATCATCGCAGATGGTATTGGGCATGGCATTGGCATTGGTATTGGAATATTGCATTAAGTGTGAAAATTCATTACACTACACAAATAACAGATACTGCTATACTTGATTTATTGAAAAGTCTTCTTGGAGATATGTTAGTATATCATCAAACTCCATCAATGAATAAAGGAGTTACATCAATTACAGAAGGTGATGTTACTGTGTCATTTGGAGGAAATTCAAATAATGCTCGTGATTTACCAAGTATTATTAACGATAAGAAAGATAGATTATTCGACTTATTAGATACTCCAAAGGTGATGATGATATAATGGTTTATTTTCCCAATTGTACAATTGAAATTTATGAACCTATCGAAAGTGAAGAGTATGATGAATATACTGGTGAACCGAAGGATATTTGGAATTTAATAGCCACTTTGCCCGTTGATTTTCAAAGAATAGATAATGATGAAGAGCAAGAAGAATGGGGTAAGGATTTACAAGATACTTTCAAAATATATATTCCGTTAAAAACACCTATTAATGACCGATGTGTAATAAAAATTGTTGGTGATATTGAAGATAGAACATTTGATGTTATAGGAGTTCCACAATACTGGAATAGGTTTCATATGTTTAGGAAGGTAATAGTTCAAGTGCATAGGAAAAAATTATTATGATACGAACTTCCATTACTACTTCACCAAGATTGAAAAGGATGCTTAATGGAACATATATGAAACAAGTGACACCAAATTTTACTGAAAAAGTTGCGAAAGACATATATTTTAATGTAATTGAGTATGGTGTTGGAAAAGGTCATCAAAGTGGTGGTTCACCATGGTGGCAAGGAAGAGTGACTGTTGAAGGACATTATAGAGGATATTTGTCCGGCTCTCATAAAGTAAATCATGTTGAGGATAATCATAGTCAAATAACAAGTTCTGCGGAATTTGTGTATGGTGTTATTGAAGGATACTCAACAAATTGGGCGGGAGTTAGGTTTCCACCTAACCCATATCATAAAAGAGCAGTTGATAAGTTCTTTAAGGAAAATGGTGTTCATAGAAGATTAAGAGAAGCAATGTCAGAATCATAGGAGAGGAATTATGAATCATCTTAAACAAACTTTTGTGAAAATATTCAGAGAAAAAATAAAAATCGATGATAAAATAATACCAGTTGTAGTTCGAGATTACCCTTATGATAAAACACCATGTATAACAATAAGTGGTTTTAGTAGAGATAGGGGGCAACATAGAAGACAACAAGTCAATATCAAAGTTCCTTTACCAAAAGACCATCAGTTATATGATGAAAATCATCCTAACAAAAGATACCCGCATAGTGCAGAGTATATTGTGAAGTCTTATGAGATTGATGTTCATGTATGGGCTAATGATGAAAGAGAAAGAGCATTAATAGTAGACCAAATATTTGATTGCTTATTCTATTGTATGAATTTTCATCATGATTATTGTGTAAGGTATGACCATAAAACAAAGATATGTTCAACAACTGGTGAAGAATGTGCAAGTCTGCATCATAGAGGTTATCATGGATTAAGAGGACAATGTCCAAATAGGAAGAAATATCATCCATTGAATATTATGAGTGCTAATCGGATTATTAAAAATAGTTTGCACATAAGCCCTAATTATGATGATGATGATTTAAGCAGAAGAGAACCATTAAAGCATAGTGTAATTGAAATAACTTTTGATTATGAAAGATTGAAAATAATTAAGAGTAATCCAACATTAAGAGTTATTGATACTGTTGGTATACTTGATAAAATGTATGGTGATAAGTATTTGGTTAAGGAAACTATAAGAAATTTATAAGGAAAAATTAAAATAAAATAAGAATATTCTATTATGGCAAAAAAGAAAGAAGAAACTAGTGGAAAAACAACTAAAAAAAGTTCTAAAAAATCATCAGTTCCTACTATCAATTATGATGAAATTCGAGAAGAACCAACTCCAATAGTTGAATTATTAGTTAATGCGAAGGCTAGTAAAAGTTTAATTACTGGTTTTTTAAATTATTATGGTCTTCTTGAAGATAGTAAAAAGGAAATCGCTACTGGGAAAATAGTATGTGATATTACTCAAAGTGAATTTGATGATATGATGAAAAGATATAAAGAGAGGAAAATTTAAAAATAATGGCAGTTGAAAAAGCACCTTATATTAATTATACAGAATTAACATCCTACCCAACAACTCAAAGTTCTAGTTCTGAAATACCACTCTTCATTACTAAAACAAATAATTCTGTTGCTTATGAAGATATTAATGAAACTAATATTCTAACTTTTACAAGTTATAATAAATTTGCAAATTATTATGGTATTACTGGTGATGAAGAAGTGGATGTAGAATATTTAAGTCAAGAAATTCTTGATTTGAATGACACTATAAAAGCATTCTTTTTAGAGAATACATTTTATGGAAGTTCCACAAATAATTCATATTTTGTACCTTATATTTATGTGATTGATGTTGGTAGTTCACCATCTTTAAGTTATTATATTAAAGCATTGGAAGTTAGTGAAGTTAAACGAGATTCAACAGTAGTTGCTTGTCTTGGTACAGAAGATATTTCATTTATGCAAGAAGTTTCTGTTAAAGTACAAAGTGAAGCCAAAGATGGTCTTTTAAGAATTGCTTATTTCGGAATTTCTGATGTTGGTGAAGCAGACCAATTTAAAAAAGGAACTTTAATCACACCAAGAATTAATATTGCCGGTGGATATTTAGTAACAAAGGAAGGTTATTTCAAAGATTCTAAATTCTATACTGATGAATTATATCAAAAAGAATTGATTGGTCAAACACATACATTGTATACTGATGCAAAAACTGGAAACACTTACAAATTTGCAAATAACACTTTCTCTGCGGAAACAGTATCTAAATATGATGGTTTAGTTGTAGGTTATTATAAAGATGGAGCATTCTATGAAACCAAAACATCTGAAACTGCAATGACTGGTAACAAATCAAAGATGTATCTTGATTTAACCAATTCAAATGACCATGATGTATATGGTTATGATGGTTCTGCTTATGTGAAAATAAAAGTAGATGTTGTTAAGAATGCAATAAGAAATGAAAATGAAGAAGAATATGCTTATTACAAACCATCAACTATTAAAACATTAGGTGGCACAAATGAGAATTTCGATGGATACTGTGAGAGAGTTCAAGCAATCTGTGAGAATATTCAATCACCTCGTGTAGCATTAATTGAAAAAAATCATATTGGTAAAACCATAGCAAAAATCTGTTCAACACCATATTACATCGAACCGGGTTACAATGCATATAGTAGTGTACCAGTAGGAGTTTTCGGTACAAGAACAGTTGATGAAAGAGATTCATTATTTAGTGCGGGTCTTATATTCAATGAAGATGATTATACCTTACCATCTGTAACTCCAAGAATGTGTCTTGGTGTTTCTACTGCTTGGGGTATTGAAAATCATAATATGAGAGTTAATGATGCATTGCTTCATGCAAGAAGAAATGTAGACCATCATATCAGAACTATTCTCCGAATATTAGCACCGCAACTTAAAAGGAACGAAACAAGTGTTGCTATTCGTTACTTGCAAACACAGATTGATAATTATTTAAGTAACGAATTAGATAATGGTAATATTATGCAGTATTCCGTTACTGTTACAGAATCAGAATATAATCCATATACTTTACTTGTTAGCGGAATTATTACACCAGTAAATAGTACCTTGGCTATTGAATTTGAGAATACTGTTGGACAACCTTATGCTATTGCATCAAATTATGTATAGGTTATTAAATTAAGGAGTATATTATAAAGAAATGTCAGAAATTAATGATATGGGAACTTGTAAAGATTTCTCATGTAAAACTTATGACCTTTGTGAAGTAGTATTCCAAAGTGAGAAAGAAGGTTTTAATGATAGAATTATTTGTGAAGGTTTTAAATTTAGTGGAAAATTAAATGCCGAAGCAAAAAAGAATTCTGCTTGTTATGAAGGTTATGGATGGAAATTAAGTAATATTGAATGGGAATGGGAACTTACTGCACCTTGTGAAACTGATTTCTTTGATAAAAGATTCAAGAATCAATTATGTAATAAAGGTGGTTTAACTCTCACCGCATATGTACTTGATGGATGTGGAGATGATGATTGGAAACCTATGGAAACATTAACTCATTGTATCATAACTGAAATTGGTAGAGAATATGGTGAAGGAACTACTAGAACTATTAAAGGTGTAGCATTACACCACAAAATCCTTGATGGTTCAAGAAGCAACAAAACTGGTTCTCGTTCTGCTACTTATGTTAATCCATTAGGTGTTTTAGATGAAGCAACTTTATCTCTTTTAAGTACAGAAGCTTGGATAAAAGAGTACATTTCCTCTATGAGTTATACTCTTGGAGGGTAAGAAAGGGGTTTTTTAATCCCTTTATTTTTTTTGATTTTAGCATACTATTTTTTGAATAGTGTTTGATAAATTAATTTAATGAAAATAAAGATAGGTGAGTTATGGAAAATAATATAAATAATCAAAATGATGGAAGCAAAGCAATAGAAGAATTTTGGATAAAAAATAGACTTCCAAAAGAAGTTGAGTCATTACCTTACGAAATTTTATCCAAAGAAGAACAAGAAATTATTGACAAAGTCCGTAATGGAGAGGATTTAAGTCAAGAAGAGATTAATTTAATCAAAAAAACTCGTATAGAGTATGAAGCACCATTGAAAAAATATGATGCTAATGAAATAATAAAATCCAATGAAACTCTTAATGAAATTCTTGGAACAGAACAAGAATTATTAGAGTTTGTTTATAATAAAGAACCACCAGTAATTAAGGTTCAATTACCTATTAATGGTGTGGAAAAAGTGTTCAATTTCACTATTAAACCGCTTGAAGATAGTAGTGCAGTTAAATTCCTTGAACCACATATTGATATTTTCAAGGATTTAAGTGATGAAGAACAAAAGGTTTATAATAAAAATCAAAATAATCAATCATTAGATGTGAAAGAACAAAGGGTTCTTGAACATATTCAAGAGAAGATTTCACAGAATCAAACTCGTTCTCAAATGGAGAATATTACTGAATTGTTAGCAAGTCAAATTGAAGAGCCAAAATCTTTATCTTTTGAAGAAAAGAAAGTATTTTGGAGTAATTTTAATTTTGTTGCAAGAGTTCAAATATATTCTAGGGTTATGGAAAAATTAGGTCTTACAGAAGAATTCAATAATCATCTTTTTCTCGATGAATAAGACTGTTATTGGAGAATGTTATTTCAGAGTAAGTAAACATTTAGGCATACCAATATCAGAAGTCATACTAAAAAAATTTCACCCGGACTATAAACTTCTTTTAAATAAGTATTATAATATTATTGTTGCGGAGCAGAAAGAGTATGAGAAGATGAAAGAAATGGAGAAGAATATGCCAAAATTATAATTAAACTTTTTTATTTCTTTTTTAACATTTTTTTGAAACATTATCCATATCTTTTTTTATAGAAATATTGTAAGGAATTAGTTAATTGTTATGAATGCGGAACAAGTAGTTATTGATATTATTGCTAATGATAAAACTTCACAAGTTTTTGCAAATATTAATAATGCATTAAACTCATTGAGTAATATTAAATTATCACCTAAAATCCAAGATACCTTAAATGGTCTTGTAGATAATTTTAAAAATAAAACAGAAGGTTCTCCAATTAAGGTGGGAAGTGAGATTAAACCTATTTCTCCACAAGCATTGGATGAATTTGTTAAAAATACTAATACTCAATTAAATAAAAGTAATATTGATATTGGTAAATCTATTTCTACAACAGTAGGAAATACAAAACTTGTTCCCGGTAAAATGGCAGATGCTTTTGATTTAAGAACAAATACTCTTTCTAATCTTGATTATGCAAACAATACTCTCCAAGATGTTAATAAAAGCACTTTAACATTAGGAAATTCAAGTAGATTATTAAATTCTGAATTCTATTCAATGGGAAAATCTGTTAATTCATCCCTTTCAAAAATAAATGATTCTTTAAATTTAACATCTAATTCAACTAGTAATTCATTTGGGAATTTTACTGTAAATCCTAGTGTAACTAGTAGTGTAAGTTCATCTGCTTTTTCTAGTAGTTCTGCTTATGAAGAGAAGCTTAATAATATCAATAATAAAATAGTAGATGTTAATAAGAATACAAAAGAATTTAATAAAACATCAACTAATACATGGAGAAATAATAATAATGCTCTTCGTACATCAGTAAGTAGTTTCCACAATATGAACACAATGTTAAGTGCTACTGCATCCCAATTTGGAGTAGTTGGTTCTGCAATAGCGGGAGTGTTTGGTGCAAATGGATTAAGTGGGATGGTCGAAAAGATGTGGAGTCAAGCCACTCAAAGACAAACCAACATGATTTATCTCATGAGAAGAAGAGGTGTGAAAGAAGCATCTGAATTATATAATGAGATAACAGATATTGTAATGGAATTACCGGGTGATGACACATTCTTAACAACTATTCTTAATCAAAGTGCGGGTATGGATAAGAATTTGTCCGTGGATAAATTAAGAGATTTAGGTAGTGCTATAACTGATTACTATATAGCATCCAAAGGTAAAGGAGAATTAAGTAATCAGATTGAAAGAGATTTAAGAAGTTATATTTATACTGGAAATACATTAGGACTCCGTAATTCATTACTTGCTAGTGAAATTGACTTACTTAAAAACAAGAATAGTGTAGAAGAAAGAAGTGTCGCATTGCAAAAAGCCTTGCAAAATACTGGTTTTGCGGGTATGAGTGGATATGAATCTGCTACAAATGCCCTTGAAGAGTTAAGAGGACATTTCCAAAAAGCATTTGCAGATATTGGTAGTGTGATAATAACAGTTACTCAACCAATACTTAAATTATATAATACAATAGATACATTATTTGGTTCAAGGATAAGTAGGGGAATTATTCTTGTCAGTATGGCAGTTATAGGATTTACATCTGCATTGGCTATGATGGGTTTTATGATTCCATTGATTACTAGACCTTTTGAAGCATTTGGTCATGGTATGACCATTATGAGAAATTTCAATAATGTTGTATCTGCATCTTCTAGCCGATTTGTTGGTTTAAAGTATGTAATGCTTGAAGCGATGGGTATTGAAAATGCTTATGAGATTTCTGTGTTGAATTCTGCATCTGCAACTGGATTATTCTCCGAAGAAGTTCTTGTTAATGCTTATGCAAAAGTAAACAATATTGAGGTCACAGAAGGATTAACATTAGCAAATATTGGTCAGACTGAAAGTGAATTATTAAATAATGAAGCAATATTGCAGAATGCGATAATGCAACATTTTAATTGTGATGAAACTACTGCTAGTACAATTGCAACTCAATATAATACATTAGCCAATATGGAATCCACTTATGGTCTTGGAGGCAATAGTCTTGCAGAAATATTTAATGCACAAGTAACTAAATTGAATACTGGGTCAAAAGTTGAAAATGAAGTTGCAACAAATACTAATACGGGGTCTATTATAACTAATGGTTTAGCCCAATTGAAATTAGTTGGTGTTCAACTTATGGTTATTGGTGTAGGTATTCTTCATACTACTGGTTTGATGAGTGAAGCGATGGCTTCAAAATTATTAACTTTATCTGTTGTTGAAGAAAATGAAGCTTTAATGACTCAATCTGTTGAGTTGGGTTTTAATATAGGTCAAAGATTATTAAGTGTTAGAACAAAAATTAGTGAAACATTTGCTACATTATCTGAAACCAAAGCAGAAGAGTACAATACAAGAGCAAATCTTGGAAATGCTTTATCTAAAATTAAGAATTCTTTACAGAATATTTATAATACTGCTACTGAATATTTAGGTGCTATCGCTTCATTTATTAGTGCATCTGCAAAGGATAATGAAACAAGAGCAACAATAATGGGTACTGTTAGTAAGTATGCTCATGCTATTGCAAATTTATTCCTTGCGGGTACTAATGCGATTTTAACATCTTCAATGTTCCCAATAATAGCAGTTATTGTATTAATTGTTGGAGCAGTTTACTTATTAATCAAAGGAATTGAATTATTAGGTCAAGCATTTGGTTGGTGGAAAGACATTGGTGGAATGTTCAAAGCAATAAGTGATGGAATTAATAGAATATGGAATGCTTTCATGAATTCTGCACCTATCCGTGGAATATTACAATATTTCGGTGATTTCTTTGCCACAATAAGAGATTTCATAACTGGTATTGGTAAAATACTGGGTAATATCTTTAATTTTGGAGATACTGGTAGTTTTGATATTGTTCAAACTATTATTAATCTCTTCGGAAAATTAGGAGATATTATTATGTGGGTTTGGAATCTCTTTGATGATTGGAGTAATAGTCCATTGGGAATTGTTACTTGGTTAAGTCCATTAGGTATTCTTATTTTCCACCTTGATGAAATAGGTTCATTAATAGAAGATGTGATGGATGCTTGGAATCGTTTTGCTCAAAGTTCAGAGTTCCAAGCATTATCAGATAGTTTTAATGAGGTATTTACTGCAATTAAAGAACCATTTGAAGAGATATGGGAAGCAATTAGTGAATTGATGGATGCTTTTGGTGAAGTATTCGGTAGTGAAGACCCAGTAGGTAGTGGAACAGAAGAAAGAATTAATTTCCTTGTAGAAGCATTTAAAATATTAGCCACTATTATTCGTGTAACTATTATTCCACCACTTCGAGCCATAGCACTTATTATTAAAGTAATATTAATCCCAATTAGATTGGTAATATCTGCTATTACACAAATTATTAGATTAGTGTCAAATGTTGGAGCAGTTGCGGGAAGAGTTATTGATTACATTTTTAAAATGATTAATTTAGTATTAACTCCTATCCGATTTGTATTAGATTTAGCAACTGGTATTTGGAACACCATAGTTAGTATTGGTGATGCAATCAGAAAAATCCCAATTTTAAGTAATCTCCTTGGAGGAGATGAAGAGAATAAGGATAAAACTATTAATGAAAACCAAAATAAAATTCTTGAAACAAGTAAACAAGCAGTTCAAAATGCAAATATTGACCCCGTTAAGAAACAAGCAATGCTTGATGCTTTAAATAAGGAAAATTTAACATCCACTAATGTGAATAATGTTAAAAATATGGGTCAAACATATAATAATCAAAATAATCAAAGACAAGTAGTTATTAATCAGAACTTCTCCGAAGGAGCAATGCCAATTGATGCTCGTAACATGACTAGAAAAGAAGCAAGGAAAATGTTTATTGGAGCATTCGGTTACAAGAAAGCAATGGGTAGTAGAGGAATATTAAGATAGTATGGCATGGTTAGATGAAGTAAGAAAACAAAGGTTGGCTCGACAACAAGAATTAATCCAAGAAAGTCTTAAAAAAGCCATCGAAGATGATGGTGAGATGACTGGTGTGGATATTGATGGTTATCTTTTTTTTCCAAACGGTTTAGAGAGTAGTGAATCATTTGCCCATAGAGAATTTAATCGGACAAAAATCATGAGTGGGGG